>Ga0099823_1000754_pt1 | contig 23767 bp, 11 predicted proteins | sample CowpearedBW_FD_76831 | JGI IMG/M metagenome (GOLD analysis project Ga0099823, IMG submission 76831) | Root nodule microbial communities of legume samples collected from California, USA - Cow pea red BW | ecosystem: Host-associated > Plants > Roots > Nodule | place: USA: California | collected...
ACGAAACAAATATCAACTAACACTTATTTTATCAAATTTTAAAATTGACGTATTATGTTTTATTATTAAGTTTTATGAGACTATTTTTTGTCATTACCAATTTACTTTTATAGAAAATTAAATATTAATTTATAATATTAAAAACCTATTTAGTTTTTAAAAGGAAAAATGATTTATTTTAGTTCTAAATGAATAAAAAATCATACGTCCTATTATTACATTTTTAATTTTTTTTATTAGAATAAAATTTTAAGAGTCAATTTTACAGTACATTAATTATTATTTCGACATTAAGGTATAATATTAAGAAGTTATTTAAGTTTTTATCCATTTAAAAACTAAATTAAATTTTTATTTTATTAAAGAATAAATTGACATACGTCATACATTTAAAAGATTAGATAACAAGTAGATAGACCGAGCTGGGAAGAGATAAAATAAAGGCAAAAAGACATAGAAAAAGTTTGCATTATTATATTTTTATTAATTTGAAGGCACGTGTGGTTTGTGTGAGTAGCCAACCATTTTAGACAGGTCAAAACAAAACCTTTGTCGTCCAGTTTTGTGTGGCCTAACTAACCTTCTTATATCACTTGCCATCTTTATGGAACTTTCAAGGAAAATTTAGGTCTAAGTAAGAACTAAAAAACGCAGCAGCCACATTTTTTTGACAACTTTTTTCAAAATATGTCAAAAGAATATTATTTCAATGCTATAAATAATTAAATATAAACTTAAATAATTAGTACTTTTGAATGTATAATTGTTTCTTTTTTATCTTGATTAGTTAATATTTTTTTAAAACTAAGTGCCTAATAAATTAAGAAAGTTTAATTTAAGTATATTAACTATAAATTGAAACATGAAGTTTCCAAAACTAAATTATATGTATTTATTGAGTAATTTTTATTACTTCATCTACTAGGTAAGCAAATAAAACTCGCCTAACTCTAACTCAAGAAATATAAATAAATTTGGATACTTTATAATATTAAATAAATAAAGTTGTTAAAATAGGTAATAATAGTTGCAGAAACTAAAAATATTCGAAAGTATTTCAGTAATAAAGTACAAACTCGAGCATAAGAATAAAATCGAAATCATTAGATTAGAAAAAAAATTGAGTTCTAAAAATGATTTATGTAGTCTTAAATATAACCTTTCAACTTACTATACAAATCTAAAGTTTTTTTTTTAATATTTTTTTTTTATGTTAAACATAGTTGAAACAGTATACAGTATTAGTTAAGAAGTAGAGAAACTAAACAACAAGAAACTGGTGAATATTATCTGTCAAAATAAACGAAATAGTGTTTTTAACTTTTATCAAACATTTAATTAATTATTAGTTTTGAAATAAATATAAATCAATAAGTTGTCGTGATGCTTAGTTTTTTCAGTAAACGATTTCATTCACACTTGATACGTGTGATAAGGTAAGAGAATTTGTAAAACCTTTTATATTAGTTTTTTAAAATTTTTATTTTTAATTTATATATAAACTAATTTTAATTTCCAAAAAAGTTAATTTATATATATATTTTTCAAATCTCATCCAAATAAATCTGTATGTATGTTTAATTATACGATAATTACCTTACACACGTTTTAACATAAGATCGAAGGTACTATTAGTGTACGCTATATTTGATTGACGTGGCATTTTCATACTTTTTCTCAACTATAATTTACATTTAATTCAGTCAATTATAAATCAGACACAAAATTATTATGATTAAGATCATATGTTGGATTCTAGACTGAATCAAGTTATAATTCAATAAAAATTTGAGAACAAAAATATTTGAAATAGAAAACCACAACTCAAAACAGAACCCCTTCAGTTTAATTAATTTTTACTTTTAAATCATATTAATACAATGAAATATCTGTTAATTTTATTAAAAAATAATCATTATAAAAAAATCTGACTAATTTTATTTGAATCTTTTTTTCTACTCGAAAACTTAATGTTATTTCAGGTGGCTTTTAATTTTAATATGACGTCATGACCGTCATTGACTAATACCAAAATAATTGGAAGAGCCTGAATACCAATTTTCACGCAGCACCATTTTATATTACATTAAGAAGCCACGCTTCATTGCATAAATGTCTTTATAAAGACCAATTCTGTGCGCAAATTTTCTGGATCCGCGATCTTTCGTCCCTTTCTCTTTGACCATTTACCGGTACGCTCTTCTTCCAATTCAAACCCTAACTAGTTTGGTTGCATTTCCTTTTTCTTTCATCATTCAACGTCGCCATTTGTTCCGATTCACGATCCCTCACCTCTTAGCTTTTTCTTCTTCCGATTTTTTGTGAAAGATTTTTAGTGCTTAATTCATGCGTTCCTGACACTGAAGAGCTGGTACAGGTTATTGTTGCGCTAGTGCAAATGGCGTTCTTCAGAAGCGTATCTGCACTTTCTCGGCTTCGCTCTCGCGTGGTAACTGAGGAAAACAGTAACTAACTATTTTGCTTTCAGCATTGTTTGTGTTTGATTATTGTTTATGTGACTTGCTGATTTTTACTTTTGCAATGGAATGACAGGGTCAGCAATCTAATCTCGCGAATTCAGTTAGATGGCTCCAAACTCCCAGCTCCAGTAACACTGTATTTTCTTTCTTTCTCTATCCTTATCACTGTGTCGTTGGTGCTTGGTGAAAAGTTTACCCTGAACAGTGTTAGATGCTATGTTTTATCTGAGGAGGGTGTTGCTAATACTGTTATTGTGGTGAAGTTTGGAATTGGGTATTCTAGTATAGTTTCTCTTTGGACTTTGGGAGGAAGGATACCTGAGACCAATTGTTGTTTATTATAGAAAATGAAGTTGGCTATAAATTTTGAACTAAGTTTTACTTTTCTTTTATGTGGGTTATTGCAGGATCTTTATTCTGAGTTGAAAGAACTCGTTCCGGAGTATCAGGTTTGTTTTCGATTTTAAGCTTCCCTGGTGACGCTATTTTATATTGGATGCATTAATGTGTAATCCATATTTTTCAGGGTTTATTGATAATTTTCGGGTCTGCCTTGAAGTGTGTGATAGTTTTGTCATGTTTGTATTGTTTTAGGTTGGATGTGTAATACATATTTCTTGGGGTTTATCGTGTCTGCATCTCATTGAAGTGTTTGATAGTTTTGTCGTGTCTATGTTGTATTTTTGGTTAGTATATTGGTGGGTGAGGGATAATGTGAATTAAATTTTTGTTGTGCTCAACTTTCAATGCACAATATAGTTGCAGTGATTTGTGCCGTGCATGTGCTATTACAAGTCTGAGATTCTTGGCTAATGCCTTACCTGTTTTATAATTCAAGTTATTATTGATTTCATAAGCTATGTTTCCTTCGTTTCATTGTTTCTTTATGTTAGCTTGTAACATGCAAAAACACTAGTTAATTCTTGTAAAAGAATGTTATACCTCTCTACCTTATGTTTTAATCTATACGTACAAACCTGGTTGCAGGAACGGGTTAAGAAGCTAAAGAAAGATCATGGAAGTGTTGAGTTGGGAAAGATCACTGTTGATATGGTAATTATATTATCTTTTTAAAGTTACTAGTGGCATTGGAAGTCATCCTTTCTCCTGTCAATAAGCTTGTGATTAACTTATTTTTTGAGCACCCTTTTGTCACAATTGAAAGGTGCTTGGTGGAATGAGAGGAATGACAGCTTTAGTATGGCTTGGGTCAGCTGTTGACCCAGATGAGGTAAATATCTAAATTAACTCAGTCTTCACACTTCAGATATTTGTGAATTATTAAAGTGATTAGGTCTTGCTTAGGACTAATTTGATCAATCTGTAAAATCTTTATTGTAGCATTTTTTTGTTAATGTTTACTGTTTACCAAAGGGTTCTCTGAGAGCAGCCTGTTATATCTTACAGGGAATTCGCTTTAGGGGAATGTCCATTCCTGAATGCCAGAAAAAGCTTCCAGGTGCTTTTCCTGGTGGGGAGCCTTTGCCCGAGGCTGTACTGTGGCTTCTATTGACAGGAAAGGTATGCAATAGTTTTGGAAAATAAAATTGAAGTAATTATTTTGAACTTTGCTTATTTGTGACATAATGTATTACAATCCTTGTACCAAGGTGTTTTTATATCTGCTCTCAGTTAAGATTATGTTGTATAATCTTTGACTCATGCACTTTGTCACAGATACCAAACAAAGAACAAGTTGACTCATTATCCCAGGAATTGCGAAGTCGTGCAACTATCCCAGGTTCAGTTTCTTTTGCTGTCATAACTTGGTTATAATTACCTTGAAGCTACGTGTTATTCATCATTGCGGTATAATGGTCTGTCTCAATTAAGTGAATTGACACAACATTAATAGTGCATGATAATATGTTCAGGATTATATATATGATTATAACTTAAATTCTCTCTTGGTAGCTTGTGTGTTGTTTAGAACCGTGGCTGCAAAGGAACCTTATGGCTTGCATCTTAATTGTCTTTCTTTTGTATGTTTGGTTCTCTTTTTACGAATTGTACATCTGTAACTGCTTGTTGCTTAAAATATACGGACAAGCTTTGTTGTATTTTGTCTGGGTTGTGAACATTCACCCTTTGCTTTTGCTCTTGTTCAAATGTCACTCAAGGTGTGTCTAGAAATTTTTAACATAAAATTTGCTGGCTTGTTTCTGCTGTACTTGAGTCTGTGTTCATTCTTGGACTTATTATTAGTTTTTATTGCAGATTATGCTTATAAGGCTATTGATGCATTACCTGTTTCTGCTCATCCAATGACTCAATTCACAACTGGTGTCATGGCACTTCAGGTCAAGCAAAAGATTCCTTCATGATCTTTTTAATTTATGTTTTCTCTCTGTTCTTTTTAGCTGTAACTTTTCTTCTATAATTCAATTGGTTAATCAATCTGACTATTTTGCTAATACTTTAATAATATCAAGACTGAGCAAAGAATTTTGTTAAAAGTTTCATTTGGACGACAATGGATCACAGTTTTTCTCATAAAAAGCTGAAAATGGGAGGGAAATCATTTGATAACTGTGAGCTATATTTGACTGGAAATTCATGATTAACATGTCTAACATGTGCTTATACAAGGTTCAATTTGAGCTGCTATAATCTTCAATGAACCATATGTGGTTGCTTGCTTCTTTTGTTCTTATCCCTCTTGTTGGAGATTCCATACTGACTAGAGATATGACCAAATTATAGTATATAAGTGAGTGCAAATCTCTTTTTTCAGACCAATTTTGTAGGGTTAAATTGGATCTAAATTCGCTTTATAAGATGGTATCAGAGCTTATCCTAATAAGGTTTGTTATAGTTGTGTCACCCTTTATTAGGTCACTATCATACCACCTACGAATATCTAGTTTCACGTTTGAGATGTTCATTCATTAGCATGAGGGGGAGTGTTGGAGATCTCTCATCGACTAGAGAGATATGACTAAATTTTAGTATGTGAGTGCAAATCTTGACTTGTGAGTCAATTTTATAAGATTGAGTTAGAAATAAATTCACTTTCTAAGACCTCATCTAAGACGATATAATCTTGAGTATTACTTATGCTAGGTGTTGTTTGTTTTGCAAAAGATGAAGTAATTGGTGAGTATCATAAAATATTGGGTTGTGGTATATGCCTTTGGAATATAATGAAATCATGACCCCTTGGAGCTCCTTTGTTTCTCTTGTTGTTGACCCTCATATCACCATCTCCAACCCTCCCAACAACAGCCTTGTCAAGGCTGTTGTAGAATACAATGGGAAAACAAAAGTTAACTAAAAAATAAACTTATCATAAGCTCCAAAACTGTGTATAAAGCTATTTCCTTTTTGGAGATTATTATTTAATATACCAAACACATTTGAAGAGTAACACCAAAAACTTTTTCCATCAATCAGATAGCAATCTTTGAAAGGATTTTAATTTAAAAATGTTCTCAATATCCATCTAGATTTAGACTCTTCTCAAAATGAAAAGGAAGATGAAATTAGTTTATAATATCCTTGTCAATAAGGGGCATGATGCTTGGGGATCTATTTACATTGAACTTAATATCTAAACCGCTATAATAAAGCAGTAACAGCACTGTATCAATGTGTCGGAATGATGCCTACACTTAGTGAGAAGGATTTCTGGATGGTGGGAAATCTGAATCAAGAAGCAGCCAGGCTTTGGAAGATGGACGGAGGATACTCTTGAGGTATCTCAAGATTTGAGATTTAAGACATGAAATAACTATAGGTGGAAGGCAAATTCCATGTTGTACCTGGATACTATGACACTAAATTCTTATCCATTTATCCTACTCTGGAAGTAATTTACACCTAAGTTGAATGGAACCCATATTCCTTTCTTTGAAAATGGTCTGCCTCCTTTAACATTCAGAGTCTATATCTACATTCAATAAAATATTAATAATCAGACAATCAATACCTTGTTTCATCAATCCAGATTAAATGTATCTGGGGTCATTATGGGTTTTTCTCAGGTCATTCCTCTTTAGTCACAGTGAGGGCTCTATCTGTTCATTGCTAAGCTGGACAGATCAGAGGATTTTCCACCTACTACTGTCACATAAGTTTAAGAAGCTCCTAACCTCTTTTCTATGATAATTGTTTCTCTTTACGTTTTCTTGTAAATAGAAACAATTGATTCACAATCAATTCATTACATTTTTCAGGTGCAGAGTGAATTTCAGAAAGCTTACGAGAGTGGGATAGCTAAGGCAAGGTAAAATTCTAAATGGTGTTTGTTTTATTTCCAACATTATATGTTACTCTAGCTGTTTTACTGCTTGGATTTAGGTATTGGGAACCAACTTATGAGGACACCTTGAATTTAATTGCACGTTTGCCAGCCATTGCTGCTTATATTTATCGACGGTATGTAAAGCATATCCATCCTAATCAAAATTACACATTTGATATTCTATAGGATGTGTATTATATTATACACACACACACACAAAAGAACAATCAGAGATATCATAATATCATATATTTTGTGCGATGACTTGATCAAAATTGACAGATTCATACTGGCATCTGATGTTTGAATTAACTTGTTATTTTAAAGGAAATACAAGGATGGAAAAATCATACCATTGGATGATTCTTTGGATTATGGTGCAAACTATGCTCATATGTTAGGGTTTGATGATCCAGAAATGCTGGAGTTCATGAGGCTTTATATTTCCATCCACAGGTTTGCATTCCAATGCTAATGATGACTTGTTTTATGATCATGATCTGTTGTGTATGGCTCCTGTAACTACAGCAACCCCAGTTATTGCTAATGATGACACATCATTGATAGTGACAAGTTGTATGGTTCTCTTCTAATTACAGGCAATTGCAATTTCTTATGTTTGATTTTTTTTTTCCTAAATTTTGTTTACAGTGATCATGAAGGTGGAAATGTTAGTTCGCACACAGCCCACCTGGTAAGTTACTTCCTTTAATCAATCTCTTTCTATCCTGTATTATTTTTTCTTTATTAAATACTAATATGTATTTTTAATATGAATCAAGTAAATGCCTGCGTTTTCTTATATTTATTGTTTTAATGTACTGTACTGTGTTTACCCCTCAGGTCGCTAGTCCTCTATCAGATCCTTACCTTGCATTTGCGGCTGCTTTGAATGGTTTAGCTGGTCCCTTGCATGGTTTGGCCAATCAGGTAATTTTGTTGTTTGGTTTTCCATTTTTATCTGTTTTCTGTTTATCTGATATAAAATTTTCTTTAGTTCATCTTTCTGTTCAGAAATCGTATGTGGTTTTAAATTTTACTCATATCTACATTTTTACCATTTTTAGTGACACTTCTGCTTTACTATTATTTTGTTCTGTTTACTTTAGTCAGTTTATATGCAAATTCATATAGGTTTGATTTTTTTCACTTTTATTATGATGCTACAGGAAGTTCTGCGATGGATCAGGTCAATAGTTGCAGAGTTTGGAACTCCCAACATAAGTACAGAGCAATTGGCTGACTACATTAATAAAACATTGAGTAAAGGCCAGGTAATGTCATAACTGATAGGAATCTGGATGCTAAATTGTGATTTTTTTTTTACTTGCGTTTTGCTCAATTTTTATTTTTGTATAAACTTTGAAGTAATGAAAATTATTATGGAAGAGCTGAGGATACGAATTACACTTCAAAAAATGAAAAGAGAATCAATTGAACAAAGCATGCCACTGTGTCCAATGTGTTATGTTCAAAGTGTTTTCCTCCTGAGGAAAATCATATGTTGGCTGGAGGGCATTATGGTTCTTCAGTTCCCTTTTATGTATTTGCACATGCACACACCCAGCCACAATTTTTCCTTTTACAATACAAGCCTTCCCTAACGGGAAGTTTCTACTAGAAAATTTAATCGAGGTTTTAGTAGACCTTCAAAATAAGGAAATGATATATTTAATAAACATATTATGCTTTATTAGTGTAAGTTTTTTGTATGTGATAATATGTATATCTTTGCTCCAAATGATTTAGAGAGAATACCACCATCTACTTCTAAGGTAATATAGGCTTTGGCTTTTTACTTTTGGATCTTCAGGTTGTGCCTGGATATGGGCATGGGGTTCTGCGCCAGACAGATCCAAGATACACGTGCCAGAGGGAGTTTGCTTTGAAGCATTTGCCTAATGATCCACTTTTCCAGTTGGTAATCACTTATTTCCCAATTCCAGATTGTGTTTGCTTTGGAGTGTCTTCTTGCTACACAACCAACCCTCTATTCTTGCGATTTAATTTCTTTATGATCTAATGCGACTGTGACCCTTTCAGGTGTCTAAAATAAAAGAGGTTGTGCCGCCCATTCTTACTAAGTTAGGAAAGGTAATGTTTATGTTTTCATTTTTCAATACGTTTTATGGAATTATTTATTCTCAACTTCGTTCAGACTTTAAATAGTTTCATTATGATGCAAGTATTGACTTTTTCCAGGGTAGTCAGTCACTATTTCTTTACACAATCATGTGAATTTGTATCTGATCCTTTACATTCTAAGTTGAATCTGTCTGCTTTATATTTTGCCACACGTTTTCATGTAGTCCCTCCCACATTTAATTCGATACAGGTTGAACTATAATAAATGTTACTCATTACTCTCTTTGCTATTAGTGGGAATTTATTGCTGATATGGTTGAACTTTTCGTGTAGGTTAAAAATCCATGGCCTAATGTTGATGCTCACAGTGGAGTGCTACTGAACTACTATGGTCTAACTGAGGAAAAGTATAGTGTTACTTCTCGCCTGTTGGATTTGAAATAGTTTTCTTTTTTCAATAAATTTAGGGTGAAAACTGAATCTAACGATCTGTGAAATTGTTGTCAACAGCTATTATACTGTTCTATTTGGTGTATCGAGGAGCTTTGGAGTTGGCCCTCAGGTCTGTCGTTCCCCATTGTTTCCTTGTTAATATTTCTCTTTTTGTTACCTTGCGATAGCGTTTCTCTTTTGATGGTTTCAGTTGATATGGGATCGGGCTCTTGGAATGCCACTTGAAAGGCCAAAGAGTGTCACACTGGAGAAGCTCGAGCAATTGTGTGCCAAATCATCCTGAAATTTAAACTGCCGTTTCTCTGTTAATAATGACTAAAACACACTGCGTTAGATGTGTGTTGTTGAGTTAAAAAGTTTGGTATGATTGTAATGAGCAATATTCATTTCCCTCCTCCATCGTTTCTATTTTAGAAGATTTTTGTATTTAGGTCGTTTTCGGGTGGATTTTCACCCTCCAAAGTTGTCTTTCCACATTTTTGAATAAACTAATTATTAGGTTTGAAGGAGCATATATAAGAATAAAGGCATTTAGTGTCCTGGGGTTATCCCCTTGTATTCTTTCCACAAATGATCGACAGCACTTATATATTTTGAGCCTTCCCTATGGATGAATGTAACTTTCTCGTATTAAAAAAATAAAAAAGACAGCACTTTATTCTTTCAATACTCTCCAATACTTTTATCGGCTGAAATTCGTAAGAGTATTGTCAAGTTCTAGTTTTGTGCTCTCAAATTTTCGGGATGCATTTTCTTATGAAATTTTCTACTCATTCATGCATGTAATTATAGACTCATTAGGAGTATTGTATAGGAATTATGAGATTGGAACTATGTAAATTATGATGATGACGGTGATTTAGTTTGAAGAGTGTTTTAAAATGTCACTATCAACGATTAATTTGTTAAATTATAAACCAAACGTTGTTTTACACAATATATATTTAATCTGTATCCATTTTAAAGAAGTTGAATTTAAATAAAACATGCTGCCGATTATGACACTTGCGAACTGAAACGATGAACATATGGTCTGAAAAATTGAAAATAAAATATCTTAAGATTTGACTTAGCATTATTTATGTAGATTTTATTAATTTCATGTTTTTGTTCTTTTTTAGATTACCATATTAAATTAACATAATACTAAGGATCCTAATTTTATTCATTAAAGTATAGCAGCGATGGTTCTATGCGTATAGTGTGATGTTCTTCATTTTATTAGTTATGGTTTGTTTGTATTCATATATACTGGGGTCAGTTTTTTTATTAACTAACTAGATTATTACCTTACCTTTTTTTTTATCGTAAATACTTTTTTATACAATTTAAATTTACAATATAGATTGTTTCAATATATAAATGATAACTTATACAAATAAAACTTATGATAAATAATATATCAATTATTAATTATATGCTAAAGTTACAATGAACCATTAGGTTAAATTTATCTATTAACAAATTATTTAAAGAAAAATGATTGAAATTCAAAATAGAGTTTAAAATAAAAGATGGTAAATTGTACAAGATGCGAGATTAAGTATGATAAAATTAAGGTTTAATAGTATTTTTATTTAGTTTAATTTAATTACAAATTTAGTTTCTAGGATTCCGTTGGTGTTAACTAAGTCACCCATACATAGGAAAAATATGTGATTTTAATCTATTATATATAAATTGTATCATCCGGATCTTTCAAGCATTGTAATTTTATAATTATAGTTTTTTAATCCATCGTTAAGCAATGGTGCATATAAAACTCTTCTTCCATTTTTCACTCTCTTCTTGCATGTAAACTTTTCTTTTCCTCTTTTTTTTTTTTTCTGAGATTATTTTTGCCCTCTCTTTACTTTCATCTCTTCAAACTTCACTCTTTTCATAATGTCATCCTTTTCTGTTGGAAGATTTTGGAAGTTTTTTCAATTGAACATGAACATAGAGTAACAAGATCAAAATGGAACATTTCCTTATAAAGATCCTTGTAGCATGACTCCTTATAGTCTAGTTGAAAATATAAGGAGATAATTATTTAAGTGTAAAGGTGGTTAGTATTAAAGACTTCATTTGAATCACTAAGTGAAAACATCATCTAACATCTCACTTCTTCTTGTAGATAGTTTTAAAGTGAGAAAAAAAAATGTTTTGAAAATACAATCTCAAAAAAATATATTTATCATGTTGTATCTTGCAACATTTTTTTTCTTCTTTTAGATGGATAAAATTATAATTAAATTCTCATAATTATACTATTAAATAGAAGATTTTATAAAGTAATTTTACCTTTGCTATAATTAAATAACGGCCCTTCACGTTTGTCATATTGTAACGAATAAATAAAAAGACATTACGAACTTAAGTAATAAATCTCTTCGTCGAAAATAAAATTTCTAGAGCTGTTAAAATGGGTTGGAACCCGCAAGCCAACTCGGTCTATCACAGGTTTGGACTGCGTTGGATTGAAATTTTTTTATAAATTTTAATACGGGTTAATTTTTAACCCTGATCCACCTAGAACCTGGCTCACCCGGGTTGAACCTGTAGTGAGCCCGGTTGGCTCACCAACTTGCAAATAAAGGGTCACACAATTGTTTTTTTATTATGTTGAACTTTGCATCTGTGTCGGATTAGGTTGTTTTTTAGCCAACACATTGGTATTTTTGTTATTTTGGTTTGTAGATTGAGTTTAACATATGTTTGGATTGCATTTAGATTCTATTGAAGTTTATTTAGATTTTAATCGTAATTATAATTTAGATTTTTTGAGATCGAAGAAAAAAAAAGTATTTTTTTAATTAAGTGAACGAGTGAACCAACTCATTTATTCCACCAACCCGTAGTGAGTCGATCCGGGTTCGAATTTTTTTGGCTCGCTAATAAGTGAGCGGGTTGAGTTGGCTCACTCAGTGATAAACCCGTGGTGGGTCAAGTCAGACCAGACCAGGTTACCCTTTTTAACAGCTCTAATTCTTATACATACGATTTTTAACATTTTTATAAAATAATAATTTTACTATTTTTTTACTTTTATAATGTGTTTTTTTAATAGAAAAGATAATTACTCTAGAAAAAAAAAATCAAAGTTTTAAAATCTATTCCAAACAATTTCTTTACAAAAGATAAGTTTTTAAGTTAAAAAAACTTAAAAATCAATTCTTGTAAAAATAATAGTTTTCAAAATCTCATTCTTAAATGACACTGATAAATGAGTTATCTCATAAAAATTTTAAACCAGAAAAAAAATGTTATAATATTTATTTAAGAAATTGATGGTCCTTGTTTGTTTAGTGTAGTGTGAGTGCTTGCGAGAGTGAGTGAGAGAGTGATATGGCGTGTCTGAGATTCTTACACGCAGCACTACCACAGGCTCAGCTCACACTAGGGTTTCCTTCGCCACCTCAATTTCTCACCATTGCTCCACCTCTCAAATTCTCTCTCTCCTCTTCTACCTTCAGGTTCACACTTTTCACCTTTTTCATTCAATTTTTTATCTCTTCATTCTTAATTTTTACATCTTAGTTCTCTATTTCTTTTCTGTACATTTTTCTTTGCATTTGCTCGGTTTGTGTTTTAAATTGCTCTCCGATTTCAACATTTATATGTCGGTAGAAACCATTGTTTGGTTTTGCAGTCTTCTGAACTAACAGAATTGTTGGTTTAAATTGTTGTGATATAGTCTTGCTTGTTCTTTTTTTATTTGTTAGGTTTTTTTACAGAACTTAGATGCAGTCTTTTAGTGTTGTTCATTGGTCAGGATTGGAGTTTAATTTCGATGTTCTGTATTTATCATTTAGCGAACATTGTCATGTAGTTAGTTTGATAGAACTCCGACTTTGATAAGAGAACGTTACCAAAAACCACTTTAGGAATTGCATGTAAGTTGTCTATAAGTTTTTGTTGTTTTGCAATGATAAAAATTGTGCGGTAAATAAACAAGTGCAGACCTAAAACCTTTGTCTGTATATATTGTTGTTTTTTCAATTAAAATTAAAGTTTTGCATCGTTAATCTACACTTATCTTTAATGCAAACTATTAATATATGCATCTTTAATAGACGAAACTTCAAGTTTGATTGGAGAACCATACCAAAAGAAAATATGCAATTGCATCAAAATTGTTTTTAAAATTTTGTTGTTTGGCAATGAAAACAAAATATGGGGCTGTCACTAAATAAATAAGTGGAGGCTGGATTCTTCATTCTTCAATTTTGATTGGACAACTTGTACAATCGTGGACTTTGCTTTTTTAATGGTTTTTTTTTAATCCTTTTCTTATTTTTTAATGAAAAGGTTTCTCATTATCCTCCTGTTTGTCAAGCAACTGAGGTTTTGAAGTTATTGAATAGGCACATATTTATGGTGGAAGAAGAAATTGGGCTAAACTGTTTTCATACCAGTTATAAGTTATTTTCAGAAACTATCTAGAGAGCTTATTAAAATAAGCCAAAAGTTTTCATAAGCTTTTCCAAACCCGTGCACGGTTGTCAGAAGATAATTCTGAAAAAGTTAAGCTGTATGTAAGTCTTTCTAACAGAGACCTTTGCAGCTCATGGTTGGGTACGTTTGTATGGAGGAATTTGGACGGGGAGGGAGAAGAGGATTAATTTTGATTTCAAAATTCAGAAAATGATAAAAGTATTTATAGAAATCAACAAAGAACGTTTGGAAGTTTACTTGTTAATTGTGCTTTCTGTTCCTCATATTTTAGAAAAATTAAATTATGAGAAATGTTTACCTAAAATGAAACAACTCGCCTCTCTTCCATTCTCTCATGTTACTTGAATGAATAAAAGTGTGTGTAATCTACATTGTTGTAATAATTGCATTCTTTTTAATCACAGATGTTTTATCTTATTTCTGTAGTAATATATCATCAGACTGAGACTGTATATATCTTCTGGTCTTGATTGTATCCAGGTGCAAAACTTTTACGAGATTGAAAGTGAATCAGAGGGTGTTGACTGTGTTCGCAGCAAACCCTAACTCTGTAGATGGGAAATCAACCAAAGAAGGATCAGATGTAAATGAAAGTAGCAATGCTGGTCAGGGACCTCCTATCCTTACTATTTTGGCTGGATTTTTTGTCCTTTTCGTCGTTTGTTGGAGCATTTGGTCCATTATAGCGTGGCTGATAAGTTTGATAGTTACTGCACCTGCTCCGAAATAAATTTGATCATAATGTTTGTGTTTGTATTTTAAGCCACTGCATTAGTCCTTATGAATTTGTCATAGTTTCTTTCTACGCTTTTCGACTTAGTAGTATTTTAGTGCTAAACATGATAAAGTGAGCCAAAAGCTGGTAAAGGGAAGAAAAAGAATTGGTAACTCCTAATGCTGGTTCTAAGTGGGAGAGAGCTTATGTTCAAATATTTGTGTGACTTTGGTATATATTTTGAAGAACTCTGTAGTTGCTTAATCTTTTGAATATGTCTACATATATTTTGGAGAACAGTAGATCCATTGGGTCAGATATTTTGACACACGGCAGAGATTCTGGTATTTCTAATTCAGTCTTTTAAAAAAAAAATTGGGACTCATATACTTGTTTTTATCTCGTGCTACTATTTTCAATTACAAGATTACCGCTTTCATTTTTTTTAAGATTTGTATATAAAATAGAGTAAAGAACAAAATAAGTTGTTTGTCATGTTTTTTAAGCCAAATATTTGAAGACTGAAAGTAAATTAAAAACAATGTGACAAATTTATAATTAAGAAAAAAGACATACAAGTAAATGTTCTTCTTTGTGGAATGTCAAAATATACCATGATGTTTAATATAAGTTTTATAGAGAAAAAAAGTAAATGTTCTTTTGGAAAAGGAATGAACTTAACTAAATCACATGGGGTAGTGTTTTTGGTTTTTATACAAAATGCAATTTTTGAGTATGTTGCTATAATCTAAATTTGTGTATTCTCTTATGAACAATCCCTCTATGATGCATATGTCCTTGGATTAAAAAGAAATCCTATGTTTGGATAGGAGTAAACAATTTAAGCTTAGTGCAAAATTAGAGTAAAATGATATGTCCTCAAATACAAGTTAAAAATGAACAAATTGATCGAACAAAAGAGTTGTGACGAGAAGAAGAGTCTCGATACAAAATTGTAAAAACAATGAATAATAATTTAAAAATTAAATATATTTTTAGTATCTAAATTTTGATGCAAAATTATAATCCATCATTATTCCATAAATTGATATAGATTGATCTTTAAATTTTAATAATAAATAAATATAATCATCCTAACTAATTACATTTCATTTTTTTGATGTGTTAAATGTGTTTTGGGATGACGTTTGAATTGTTTATATCGTTTTGATAAATTCTAGTTCAGATATCAGCCTAGAACACCATTTAACAAACTCAAAAAAGTTAATGTCATTAAATTAAAATAACTATATTCATTCATTTTTTAAATTTAGGAATCAAAATGTTTCAAAATTTGGGATATGACCGAGTTCCAATTTTGCGACTAAGTTTAAAGACAAAAAAATATTTAATGCAAGATTTAATGAACACACTGATCCAAAAATCTAAATGTACTTATGAAAATTTTTGAAGGTTTTTGATGAAAAAAAAATGATAGAAATTATCATTAAACAAGGTATATGAATAAGAAATGTTATTTTAGTTCACCAAATTGTATTTTTGATTGTGGAAAGCAGACACATCATGATTGAATGTCCAAACAATCAAAGCAAGGATCTAAACACTATCAAGAAAGTTAAGAAAGGAGGCAAAGCTAGAAAAGCTTATATAGCTTGATAAGATAATCATAAGTCTACATCAAATACCTCATCCAGGGAGAATGAAGAAGTAAATCACTCTTTGATGGCACAATAAGATTCTTCAATTGATATAAGTTGACTTTGAAAATGATGCTAGCCATGATTAACTTGTGAGTAAATTTAATGAAATGCATGAAAAAGCACATGAGTTGACCATTTCAAATAATAGACTAAAAGGAATTAATACTTGACCTAAAAGTGAAGTTTTAAAATTAGAGGAAGTTTTAAAATTAGAGGATGAATTGAATGTTGCAAAAAGTGATTTTGAGATTCTTGAAATCATTTACAAAACTTTATCTTGTAATTATGTTGAAATAACTTCATCAAGTATTGGAGAATGTGAAACTCTTGCAAAGTTTACAATATGAATAACTAACCTTAAAACTCTCGTAAGTTTTAAAAAATTGAGTTTTCAATAGAGTTAGAATTGATTATAGTTAAGACTTTCGAAAGTGAACATAATTCATAGAAAAACTTTTCTTCAAATAGAAAAACATCTAACTCTCCATTCATCACTTTCCTTCTCTCTCACATGCGCCTTTTGTTTATCACATTTTAGAGTAAAAGTTAGAACCTTCCATGACTTTCACTTATGTATCTTTTTCTTTCTTCAACTATGGATGAATTCAACTTTGCTATTGTAGCCTCTTTTCAGCCACACTCCTTTACTACCCTTGTTTATTTGAAACTTGATGATGACAATGATGTCATTTGGCAACAAGTTGTTGCCATGGTCAAAGGACTCAAACTTCATCACTTTTTTTAAAATGGCCTCCCTCTAGTAGGATTAAGAGTGTCTTGGACAATCTCAACAACATCATTCGTTTAAACTTTCATCATCATGAACAACAAAACAAGTTAATGTTCTTGAGACTTGATTTCTTGCATCTATATCTACACTTGGTCTAACACACATGCTCGCTCTTTATTTTTCACATCTAAAGGACAATACCATGATTGCTTATCTCTAGGAATATTAAGAAGATTGTTAACTTTATTTGCAGTTGGTGCTTCTATATCTGAAGACGGTCACACAATGTTGAGCGGATGAAAATAATGTCTTAGAAAGTTTTACATCGCCTAGGATAAGTTAGGGACTAGGTGTTGCTGACTTTATAATAGACTCTAAGTCTATGGTGTTTCTTACCTCGATAAAAAACACTTTAAGCTCTTATTTGACTTTTCTTATAGTCTTGTAGTAGAATGTGGTAAGGTTTGGGTTAAATTCCTGCTTTGGAGAGAAAGAGAGAAAGAGTGTGTGTGTGTGTGTGCGTGTGTGTGTGTGTTTGTGTGTACTTAGGGTTAAAAGGCATGAGAGAGTGGTCTACATGTTGTAAAATTTTTACCTAGTGTTATTCTTTAGTGTCATTAGACAACAATGTTGTTTTTTTTCCAGATTTGGAGTTTCCACGAATATTCTTGTGTACCCTTGTGTTAATCTTATTTATCTGTTATTAGAGTGATTCTTGTGGGTAATGACAATAATGTTCTTCATTAATGATGTGTTTTTCCCAACACACAGAAAAGATTCTTGATCACTTCAATCACCACGTGTCTTGATCTTCTCCTAGTTCAAGAGGAAAAGTTTGAAAAACATAGATGTCTTGAATTTGATAGTGTGCTTGCAAATATTGCTACTAGTCTTCTTCAACCAATTTCAACGCTTTTAATCGTGGACGAAGCAACACTCAAAATGGACATGATTACTACACAAACAACACAATATGATGAGGAGGTAATTCTTTTAATATGAGAAGACAAAGAGCTATCAATAATGGTTCTATTAGAAAATGAGACTTTTATTTTCTTGTTTGTTAAGTCAAGTCAGGTTGATATTAATTATAAACATTGTTTTGTGGGAAAATTGGTTGTATGATTAATGATTAGATGAGAAAGAGCGGTAGTATTTATTTTATGCAGATTTACACCCCTCTCATTAATTAGATAGAAACCTTTTGTAGCGTATAAGCTACTACACTCATAATATTGTAAGGAGACTCTTGGTCTCCATTCTTCCATAGTGTATCTTCACAAGAAAATCCCTCTTCTATGTTTTTGCTCTCGTTTTATAACCTTTATACTTTTTCTGATTTTATAACATGGTATCAAGAACTCATTGACTTTAAGGGATTGTGAGGAAGTGAAAACTAGTTAGAAAGTCATATACATACTATAGAAAAATACCTACAAGAAAGGATGACATCAAGCAACAATTCTTTACATCTAATAATGTTAAATTGTACCATTATCTAAGTCTTATTTCATTAACAAAACCAACTCTTCCATAGCTTTTAACCTACTTAATCCTTAATTTTACCTTGCTTTTGTAAATAAATACATTAATGTTAGAATCTTTGTTTCTTTACTTAAGGCTTGCTTTGTTTTAACCATTCCTTGCATGATATTTGGGTCATTAGGTATTGAAAATAATCTATTGAAACCTAGATTTGGAACAAGATACCTAATGGAACTTGTATCTAGGAATTGAGCTTATTTAGGATTCAAGGAATTGACTCTTAATAAGGAAACCTAGGCTCATTCAACTAAAAGATTAAGGTTTGAGTAGACTTGTGGATTGACATTAGTAATTTAATGGAGAAGATTTTTAGTGTTTTATATGCATGAGGGTTAAGTCGGTGAAATCTAACCCCAACAATATCAATCCATTGCATTTCTAGTATTTTCCATATTCTAGAGTTTCAAATATCCAAGTTCACCTTTTACTTGTTTATGCAATATTTACTTACTTGCACAAAAACCCAAATTATGGATTCATTCTTTAGTTTAAATTAGTTATTAATTACACGATTATTTAGTATACACGAGTCTTTCACAAAACAATATCCCAATCTTACCAGTTACTACTTGCGCGACTTGGTACACTTTTTAGAGTCCTAACAACATAGACCTCTTTTTTTTGTAGGAGAAAATTATGATTTGTTAGCTGGGAAAATGAGAACTTATTTAAGAGCTCCAAATTGAGGGAAGTGGTAGAAAATGAAATTAATTTAGCCCCTTTATAAGAGAACCCAATAGTTGCTCAAATAAGGTTCCACAGGGAAGAAGTGCCAAAGGAAGGCGACACTTGCCATTAATCATGCAACAATACACGATGATATTTTCAATCAAGATATTGGATCTTGAGACAACAAGAGGTCTGGGACAAGCTCAAGAAAGAGTTCCAAGGCAATGAAATAACAAGAAGGATGAAGGTGTTGAATTTGAGAAGAGAATTTGAGGTAATCAAAATGAAGGAGTTTGAAATAGTAGAGGAGTTTTTGGACAAACTTTCTAAAGTGGTTACTTAAATTAGATTTCTTGGTGAAGCTTAAAGATCAAAGAGTTGTGGAGAAAATTTTGGTGTATCTTCCAGAGAGGTTTGAGTCAAAAATCTCATCTCTAGAAGAAAATAAAGATTTTTCTTAAATTTAATTTGCAAAACTTGTCAATACTTTGCAAGCCACTAAACAAAGAATACCCCTAATAATGGAAGAAAACATTGAATGTACTTTTATGGCTAACAACAAAAGCAAACCTCAAGGAAGAAACAACTATGAATAAATGCTTGGTGGGAAAAAGGCAAAGGAAAAAAAAGGAAGAAGACAACAACAAAATGGGTTGGAAAGAGAAGTTTTCATCTTGCTCTTATTGTAAAAAAATAAACCATATAGATAATTATTGTTGGTTCAGACCTAGAGTCAAATGTAGGGCCTATAACCAACTCAGTCATGTAGAAAAAATGTGCAAAAATAAGGCAAAACAACAAGGATAACAAATTCAAGTTGCTAAGCACCAAAAGCACATTGAAGAGTAGTCATTTGTTACTTCTTGTTATTCTACAAGTAGCAACAAAGAAGTTTGGCTAATAGACAATAGGTGCACCAATCATATGACTCCTGATGCAAGTTTTTTTAAGGAACTTGATCAATCCCACATCTCAAAAGTTATTATTAACAATGGAGAAAGTGTTGATGTTAAAGGTAAAAGAGTGGTTGTTGTTGACACTCCTTCAAGTACCAAATACATTTCATATGTATTTTTTGTGCCTGATTTAAGTCAAAGTCTTTTCAATGTAAGACAAATGCTTGAAAGAAATTATGCTTTGCATTTCAAAAATATGAAATGTACCATATTTGATCCCTATGGATGTCAGTTAATGTCTGTTAAAATGATAGAGAAAATTTTTCCTTTAGATTGAAAATAAACTGTTGCCCAAACTTTTCCAAGCAAAGTAAATGATTCTTCCTTACGACATTTGAGGCTTGGTCATTTTAGTTACTCAACTTTAAGGTTAATGAAGTATAATAATCTAGTGCAAATATGGAAATCAAAGCAAGTTGTCATCACATGTTGAAGCAAGCTAAAGAGCTACTAAAAAATTACAACTTACACATATTGATGTCTATGGCACAATAAGCATAACATCCTTAAATGGAAGTAGATACTTTATGTTGTTTGCAGATGATTTTACAAGGTTGATTTATGTGTTTTTTCTAAAACAAAAGTTAGAGGTGTTTAATGTTTTTCAAAGCAATTCAACATCAGTTAATTGTTTCTCACACTCCTCAATAAAATGGGGTGAGTGAAAGGAAAACCAGGACGATTATGGAGATAACAAGATGTTTGCTCTTTGAAAAAGATCTTTCAAAATCTTTTTGCATAGAGGTTGTTAATACCTCTGCATACTTGTTGAATGTTACCTACCAAAGGTTTGAAAGGAAAAACACCTTTTGAAGCATGATATGAAAGAAGCCTTTGGTGGAGCAACTAAAAAAGAGACAAGCTAGATCACAAGTTAGAATGTGGTATTATTTTAGAGTATTGTAATGGCTCCAAAGGTTACATGACAATCCTTTGACAAAGAATATTTTAATTAGTAGAAATGTAAAGTTTGTTGAGTTTTCTAGATGGAATTGAGGGAACTGCAAAGTAGAAGCCTCAAGCATAAAAACAACTTGGAGTAGACAATCTCCAAGAACAATAGTTAGAAATCGAAGATGAAGATTTATATATGATGATGATGATGATGATGATGATAATGATGATGATTTTCTAGTTAGAGACACTAAAACTTTGTTGAAATTTATGAAAGGTGCAACATTGTTGCACTTGAACCGAAATAATTTGATGAAGCTACTGAAATAGATGGGTGGAAATGTGCTATGCAAAAGGAGATGAATATGATTGAGAAAAACAAAACATAATAACTTGTAGACAAGCCAACTAATCAAAAGGTAATAGATCATAAGTGGGTTTATAGAACCAAATTCAATCTTGGTGGTTCTGTAAGAAAACTAAAGGCTAGATTGGTTGTTAAAGTCTATGACCAGCAACACGAAGTTGATTTTTCATATACATTTGCTTTTGTGGCAATGCATGATATAATTAGGCAACTAGTTGCATTGGCAGTGAAAATGAGATGGAAAATTTATCATTTTGATGTGAAATTAGGTTTTTTAAATGGTTTGCTCGAAGAGGACATATTTGTTGAACAACCTATGGGATTTGTTGTTCTAGGCAGTGAAAAAAAAAAGACCTAAAAACTTCAAAAATCTTTTTATGGATTGAACTAAGCTCCAAGGGCCTAGTACCATAGAATGGATGGTTATCTACTGCATAAAGAATTGAAAGTGAAGCTACTTTGTATGCAAAAAGGTCAAACAATGAAGTACAACTCATTAGGTCCTTGTATGTTGATGATTTCCTGGTCATTAGCAATAGTCCAGATTTCTTGAGCAAATTCGAGCATGACATGGAAACTCAGTTTGAAATGATTGATTTGGAAGAATTTATGGTAAATGAGAATTTGTCACTTAATGATGCTAGTGGCAAAGTAGAAGCTTTTTGCTTATATAAGCTTAATTGGTAGTTTATTGTATCTTATAGCCACTAGACAAGACACAATGTTTACACAAGTTTGTTGTCCATATTTATGCATTGTTCTGGTTAAGCTCATTATCATGCAACAAAATGAGTGTTAAGATACATAAAAGGCACAACTGACTATGGCATATGGTTTTCAAAGGATGAAAGTGGAAATCTTTAAGGATATGAAGATAGTGACATGACAGGATGCCAAAAGTACCTCAGGTTATGTTTTCTCATTTGATAATGGTGTTTTCTCTTGGAATTCAAAGAAACAAGATGTGTTGACTCAATCCATAACTAAAGCTGAGTATATATCAACTAAAGTTGAGTATATATCAACCTGGAGTATTGCAATTCAAAAAATTAGATTACAGACATTATGACCAAAGCACTCTCTCCAAGATTAAATTTGAAGTGTTGATATCAAAGCTTGGAGTATCCAAGAAAAATCTCAAGGAGTGTTAGAAAATGAGATTTTTCTAGATACTCCAAGATCTTTTTTTTTTTTGTTATGTTAGGTCATGTTGATATTAATTAGAAAAATTGCTTTGTGGGAAAGTTGATTTTATGATTAATGATTATGTGAGAGCATTTATTATTACGCAGACTTACATCTCTCTCATTAATTAGAGAGAAACCTTTTTGTAGCCTATAAACTACCGCATTCATAATATTATTGTAAGAAGACTCTTAGTCTCCCTTCCATAGTGTATCTTCACAAGAAAAACACTTCTTTGTTTTGCTCTGGTTTCACAACCCGTATGATTTTATAATAGGTTCTTACTCATCCCAAGTACTCAGCACAAGAATTCAATGCTAAATTTGTAGTAAAATTGGCTTTATTGTCAAAGATTGTTAGCATAGTAATGGGTATGATATTCAAGCTAATAATTCTCATCATTTGACTAAGGGTGAAACTACAACTCTGGCTACATGATTCACGCTCTTCAACCCTCTTTGGTATTCTGATAGTAGTGCATCACATCACATTACCTATGACATCAATAATCTCGATTCATCAAACCTCTTACACTAGCATTGATAGTGATGACAAAACTATTTGTACATGTGGGTATCCACAAATAAAATATGTGATGGATAGTTAGTACATGCGTGTATTTATTATCCGTTGGTAGCGGGTAATAAGTATTTTAAAACCTATTTATAAACGGATCGGATATAGGTATCATATTATTTGTTCCTGCAGGTATATGTTACCTACAAAAAATTAAAATTAAAATTAAAATTTAATTTATATTTTATTAAGTTAAATTTAATTAAAATTAAAAGTTAATTTATATTATATTTTATAATTTTATAATTTTATTTAAAAAATTGATTTTTTTTATATATTCGACATTATACGAGTATCCGCGGGTTTAAAAAAGTTTTGTAGATATTTTTTAAATAAATATCAAGTTTTTAAATAAATATCAAGCAGGTAAATAGACGGATAATAGATGAATTTTTCTGTACAAAACATTGGGTCTGCCCAGAAAAATATGTTTCTTTGAATAAGCTAGTGCAAGTGCCTAACATAACAAAAAATTTGGAATTTGCGAAAGATAACATTGATTTCTTTGAGTTCTTTCCTATCTATTGAACTGCCGAACACTAGGAAACCAAGGAAGTCATCCTCCATGACAGACTTTAGGATGACATCTGTGTTTTATGTTCATTATATGATAAATCTAACATTACTGCTCATCCTACTACCATATTACCTATGCTTTGTCTATAATTGTTAAATATGTAATGAATTTTTTCAATGTTTCATATAGCTCAAATAATAATTTCTATGAATCTTGTGTTCTGAGCAAATTACACTACTCCAATTTCCATACAT
>Ga0099823_1000762_pt1 | contig 23703 bp, 8 predicted proteins | sample CowpearedBW_FD_76831 | JGI IMG/M metagenome (GOLD analysis project Ga0099823, IMG submission 76831) | Root nodule microbial communities of legume samples collected from California, USA - Cow pea red BW | ecosystem: Host-associated > Plants > Roots > Nodule | place: USA: California | collected...
CAATATCTTGATAAACATTTTCATCTCCTGTTCCTTTAATATTAATTACTTAAATAAAATTGTATTATTTATGTTAATATTATAAAATATTTTATATTTAAACAAACAATAAAAAGAATTAAAAACTAAATAACACAAATCTTACCCAAAAAATAGCACATAGAACTATGATTATCGAAATAGTGCTTTAGGTTCTCTATAATGTCTTCTTTTTTGGGTGAATCCAAAATATTCCCTGTATGTAAGTCAAAAACTAATCTTTTAAAATCTTAGATCTAAAGTTGATATCTGTCAATAGCTTTTAATATACACTTTAAGTTTCTGACAACATGCTAAAAGAACAAAATTACTTATCAATACAGATACACCTTTGATCTGAGGTGATTTCTAGCATTTCAAAAATAAATTTAAGAAATAATATCTGTTTGCTTTTGTCAACAATGTTTCATTAAAAATGCATATTATGACACCAAACTTGCACAACTGTAATCATTGAATCTGATAGGCAACAATATTCAAACTAAAGTTTTCAAAATAATGTTGACAATTATATCATGATATGTTACATCACAATCAAGTAGATAATGCAACACCCTGAGATACATTGAACGAGGGAACAAGTGGCATACTGTTGATGCAAACTCTTTCAAATTGAAATTCTGAAAAGCACAATGAGTTGATTTTGAACGTGTGTTTGTGTCACCTCTTTGATTTTTGGACGATCAAGCACGTTCCACAGCATTGTAGGATCCAAAATTGTATGACACTCAAGCCAGTAACCTTCACAATTCGTTGAAACTCCTGTTGGTAAACCTGCGGAAATGTCTAATCTATAAATATTGTCCACATATGTAAACAATGTCTATGTGCATTGAAAACAAAGTGCTTGATGTTTGCCACAATTACATTCAAACAAACATTTCATTAACTTCATTTGTCATTGTCAATACGGCGTGTGATGTTGCAAGATCACAGACAAAGTGGGAGTGTGCTCTTCTGTTGTTATCTGCTATCTAGCATTGCCTTCATTAACTCTTAGTTTGCATGTAATTTTCAATAGTTTTTCCCCAATAGTAACGTAGAGAAGCCAACTGATAATCAATGGACTTAAACCAAAGCAACATTATGAAGTGAAAACATAAAGAGAGGTTGTTGGAAGTTCTAGATCGACTAGAAATAAGTCCAATTTACAATATATAAATAAGTACAAATCTCAACTTACAAGCTGATTTTGTAAGGTTAAGTTAGACTTAAAGTCAACCAGGTTCCTAGTATGTCATTAGTTCTGTTCTTACTCATTCCCTAGTGTTATGCTACCAGCTTCAGTCCAAAAACCTAAGGAGATTTGTTTTAATTTTCTTGTACAGAAAATAAGTGGGCCCAACACCACTTCTTAAGCCACACTTTTTTTGTATAAACCTTTACTGAATTTTCAACGCCAGCGTGCACCAACCTCTCTTGCAACATACCTACCAATGTGTAGACACTAAGCCCATCTTGACCAACATGCTAGTGTTTAACCATTTGTCACTTGTATCAGGCCATGTTCTTAGCTTATCTTTTTCCTTAAGAGCCAAGTCATATCTTATTGCTCACCAGTCACCACGAGGCTGAGTGATCTGCTTGTACCACTGCTTATCAACCACAATTTCTCGAATGATTGTCCAATTCCAATCAATTCAACTCCGATAGTAAGGCCATTAAGAGGAGTCCAATGTTCATCGGTCCTTCCACTTTAAATGGTCCTGAGGTCCTCACCTTGTCCATTTCTATCAGATTGTAAGACTTCTTCAGTCGCACCCATGTTGCACTTCTGAATTCCCCACATCCAAATGGAAAGAGAATCCTTCTTGAAAGACTCTTTTGAAAATCAAAAGTTCCAGCCAAACTTTTCTTATATGATGAGACTTGATACTAGTGAACTATTGCAGATTTTTAGTGTCATAAAATACTCTATTGATATGGGTCCCTGGCTCTCCAACTAAGAAACAACAGCACACTTATTCGTACGACACTATTAAACCATTTAAAGATGGAGTAAGATTTCTAACATTTAGGTAAATCCTAGGATTGCCTTTAAAACGTGGATTAATTTCTTCCTTAAATTTACTTAGGCGTGATCTAGGATGGAAGAATCATATCTGTGAAGATTTTGGTTTGTTTGTTTGGAGTGGAGCACTCAAGACTTTAAAAGGGAAATATCTAAACTTGGACCTTTCACTAGATATGTTCATAGAGTGCAAGCTATTCTAATGTCTTTTTCTTTTTGCTAGATTTGTCTTTGTTGTACCTTTCTCCTGCCTCGCCCAACCCCACTTCAACCGTAAGAAACAGAGAAGGAAACTATCAATATTGCAGTTCATAAGATAAGCTATCATTAAAAGAAATACATAAATTATATACGACATGCATTATCATAGCAAGAAAAAACTTTAGTCCCACGATAATCCAAATCAACACAAAATACCTGCTCAAGCTCCAGCTTAATCATGATGGCCTAATCCCATATATTTGAAGGATATGTGCTTCCTCCTAATAAGCTGAAAATGATGTTCTTCTGTGATATAACCTTTTAGAAAAAAAACAGCAGTGACTGTTCCCGGTCCATAAAGAGTTGTATCTGTTATGAACATGATGCATAAATGGACTCTAAAACAAGATAGTTTATGACGGTTAACATGCAAGGTTGCAAAGAGGTTGGCCTGCATCATATTTTCCCAAATCTCAGTGGTTTCCAAATTCCAATGAAAAGTGAAAACATGAAGACATTAACAAGCAGAAGTAATGCATTGCCCCTCAAACAGGTCTATGAAGAATACTCTAGATGTGAGGGTTCCTTCATATCAACATTTGCTGTATTTTATTCATTGAATTTCTCGACATCAGACCCCTATCCACCACATGATTCCAGAAGATCAGTGACATTTTATTTTCACTAACATCAGAAGTAATAAAGCATCTATACAGTTTGACTGTGATCATCAACCTTCTCCTTGTCATCTCTTCTAACACACCCATGGAAGCACTTGCATTCCCTGCTTTCCAATAAGCATATGCAAGACTGGTATAGATAACACTGTCACCTGATATACCCTTTCCTTCCATTTCATTGAATAACTTTTCAGCACATTCAACCCTTTCTAACTTGCATGACCTTCTTATCAATGCCCTGTATACTGAAACATCTAGACAAAGACCTCTACTCAGAAACTCATTTGGCAGTGCTAAAACAGCATCCATATTGTCTTTCTTACAGTAGCAATCTACAATCCAAGTGTATGTACAATAACTGAGTGTAAATCCAGCATCAAGCATGCTGAACATTGCCTCCTTTGCAGTTTCCAACTCATTTGTCTTGCAGAATCCATGAATCAGTGCCTTATATGTATATGAATCAGGTTTTAGTCCAGATTCTAACATCTTGTTCTTAAATTTCAAAGCAGATTTCATATCTCCAATCTTGCAGTATGCATTAATAAGTGTGTTACAAGTGATATTGTCAGCTTGAACTTTCCTTTCACTCATCTCAGTCAAGAGTTTGTTGGCGTCCTTTATCCTGCCATCTTGACAGAGCTTTCGCAAAATTGAATTATAAGTTACAACTCCAGGGTACAATCCCTTAGACTCCATCAGCCCCAGAATTTTCAGAGATTCCTCCAGTTCATTTGTTTTACAGTAACCATCAATCAATGTAGTATATGTCACATGATTGGGAGTTGCATTTTTTATTTCTCTAAACATCCTTATAGCTTCTCTCATCCTGCCTTCTTTGCAAAATCCATAAATAAGAGAGTTATAACTAACAATATCTAGGTTTATCCCCTCTCTTTCCATTCTGCTCTGGATAGATAAAGCCTCATAGTGCATACCTTTCTTGCAATATAATGATATCAAAGTATTATATGTGAAGATATCAGGAAGCATACCCTTTAAATCCAACTCATTTAATAACTGTTCTGCCCTTTCCACATCTCTTGCTTTTGAACAGGCATGGAATAAACAATTGTAAATGTACATATTGGGAACAACCCCAACTTGAACCATTCTCCTGTAAATTTTCCACACCATGTGAGTAACCCCGTCCTTCAACAAGGAATTCAAAAGAACAGTGCAAGCATGCAAATGAGGTTTGACTTTATGTAACCTCATCTGCTCAAAAACTTGTATTGCATCATGTGTCATCTTTGACTTAGCATAATGTATGACAAGCCAACTCAACACTTGAGAATTGACTTCAGGGTTGTCATGAGTCCTCACCAAAGTTCTCAAAACTGAAGATGATGGAAGAAAATCCCTGTCCGCAATTTTTTCAAGCATATGTTGTGCAGTTTTGAAATGCTTATGTTCGGTGAGGATGTGAATCATGACCCATGAACATTGCAAGGAATGGCTATAATTTGGGATGGAATCGAGCCATTTGAAGAATGGGAAGGAATGAGAGAGCCCATAATCATAGAGTGAGAGTTGCAACAGTACCTGGTGAATGGTAGAAGAAGTGAATGCAGAGGCATTCTTCACCTTCAACAGATTGCCCCAGTTACCCTTGATCACAATTGTGCACACACTATCAATAAATTGCTTATGACTCCCAATGAAAACCATGTCTGGCAATATGATCAGTTAGGAAGCCCATAATTTTCATTTCACAACCATACTTTGGTGCTACGCTTAGTTTTCTTGAATTTGTTTTCTTGCTATGAGTTGTGTTTCACATTTCTTGAAAACCCTGAGAAGTAAAATGTCTCATTAAAATATTATCCAATAAGAAAGAATTAAACTATTTTGAGAACGTTTATAATAAATTGAATTTTTAAATACGTTAGTAAAATATTCTAATGCATTCTGACATTAGTAGAAGCTTTGAATGTGTCTAAACTAGTTGATGGTAAGTTTGGAATCTGTAAATGGAGATAAAGCTTATAATTGTTTATAAACAAAGCTTCACATTGTTAACTTTCACATGACATTTCATCTCCTTTATCTAAGTCGGGGCATTAACCAAACACAAGGTGTGCATCTTATTCAATATCTAAGTCTAAACAGAAAGGTAAATCAGTACCCTAAGAATATTTGCATTACATTAATATCTTAAGAAAACAAGCCATTAGCCAAAACCAAGCGAAAAATTGAAACACCCAAATTTGAATAATACTTATTCACTGAGCAATCCAAGGCACAGAAATAATTTGAATTGAAAAATGGGTAAAGAAATAACGAACACTAGAATTCAAAAAGACAAGAAAGAAACCTCAAAAAAGAAAAAAGGACTTTGCGGTTGTAAGCTGTGGCAGGAACATGATAGTGTTGTAGTCGGACAGTGACGCTGCTACGGTGGGATGAACCGAGCACGGTAGACGTTGAGGAAAGCCTTCGCAGATGGTGGCGGCGACGGCGGCGGAGTACGACGTAGGTTAAGTTTGAAATATTTTGTTTGGGTTTGGGCCGGGTCATGTGGCCCAACCATTTATTGGATGGGGTTGGACCCGAAACTTCTTCCTTCGAGCAAAGTATGTCAGCCGTAAAAGTCAACCAGAAGACTTAAGGAAAGCTAACAGATTTTTTTTTTTAATAATTGTATATTAGTTATAAGCATTATTAATATTAAAAATATTAATATAATTGTTATAATTGATATAATACTATGAAATAAGGAAAATAATGATAGTTCTAATTAGTGATAATAATAATCATTATTATAAAAAGTGATATATAATACTATTAATGATAACTTTATTATTATAAAATAAAAATATTGTTAATATATAATTATTCCTTTAAATATTACATTTGAAAAGAGATTTAATATTCTACTTGTACTGCATAGTACTGCATAGTAATAGATTAACAAACTTATTGAATGATGTATCTTTGTTATGATGGTATAAAAAATATATATAATAGAGATATTTAAGATTTTTGATAGTTTCAAACAATTCAATAAATGTTAGTCTAAATATCATATTTAATATGAAATAAAGTTAATTAACATTTAAAAAATAAGATACACATTACTTTTAAGGTTTTATATCATGTCTTATTATAATTGTATCGATAAATATTCAAAATTGTTGAAAGAAAAACTCGCATAATATATCATTAAAATATTATTCACCAATTTCTTTCATATTCTTAATCGGTTGAGGGCATTGCAAACAATTTTCACTCATTTATAACAAACATGAAACCTCTTTTTTAAAACACAATCTTTACGGAAAAGGAAATCAGAACATGTAAAATATTTTAAGATGAGAACGAAAGTGCTAATAGTTGTTAGAAGTTTCATATCGACTAGAGATAAAACTAATTCACAATATATAAGTGGATGCAAACATTACCTTACAAGCTGGTTTTGTAGGGTTGAGTTAAGCTTAAAGTCCACTTTTTCATATGATATCAAAACCTATTTTAACGAGATTTGTTATTTATTGGGCATATCGTTCCACTTGCTAATGTTGGCATGACTAGGGAAGGGGGCATGAAGAGAAGGATTTCCAAATCAGCCCAACAACCACGACCGAGTGAGTGCAAACACATTTTTGTGTTTTCTTTTATTTAGGGTTTAAATCTTGTTTAGTAGGACTTTTTTTAGGTCATTTGAACCCCCACTATAAATAGGGGGTTGACCTTCATTATAAAGACAAATTTTGAATATACATGAAGAGATATTGTTGAGTGATTCTCTTGTGTATGTGTGCCTGAGTCTTATCTTGAACAAGTGGCTCAAGTGGTGACTCCTCCACTTATGTCATGGAGCCTATTGAATGGCGTGGAAAGGAGCATAATTCCATTTCTCAACAGCATTCTTCACTTATCTTGCAAACGTATGAGTGGTGTGAAGATGCATTCAATTATCCTAAGGATTCGGGTGGCATGAACTAAACTTATCTCGATTCAGCCGAGTAGCGTGTGTGACATATTGTATTTCAATCGGTGAAACACTACTTATCTTGCAAGCGAAGCAAGTGACATAGTTTCTTTCGTATTCCCTTTTCAAGTTTATCAATTTGCATCCTCCATCCTCCCATTCGCATGAGATTTTCAATTTCGGTCAGTTTTTTCGTCAAACGGTTTGTGTCTTGTTTATCCAAGGAGAAACTCATATTACTTAATATTGGACCACCCATTAATGTCAAGTCTCACGCACGAGATAGATATACTTTAGTATACTTTAGCATGAATGGATGTATTGGAAGTCTCATATCGACTAGCGATAAGGTCAGTTCACAGTATGTAAGTAGGTGTAAATCTCACCTTGCAAGCTGATTTTGTAAAGTTGAACTAGGCTTAAACACCATTTTTTACATGGTATTATTAGAGTCATTGTTAGAATTTATCATAGCAAGATTTGTCATTTGTTGGGCATATCATTCCACCCGCTATTGAATTCCCATTAATGTCAAGTCTCATGCACAAGATGGATATACTTAGACATGAAAGGATTCAATTAAGCCTAAACTTCAGTTCTTCACAATAACAGACAGAAATAATACTGATATTCTCTTTCACTATTGTATAATTCACTCATTGTCACAATAGTTAATTTAATTGAAGGAATATACTTTTAAATAAAATATAAACTGAATTAAAAAAAATCCGATTAAATCAACCTTACAAATATCGTAACCAAAATATCTATTAAACCTAATTGATAATTGTACGATCTTTAACTTTTTAATAAAAAGTTGAATACTCATTTAGTCCTTTTGTTTTGGAAGTAGTGTTAAAGGTTGTTAAGCATGTTTTTGAGAAATAGAGTTTATATCATTATTAACAAACATGTTTATTAAGAAAATAAAGAAAAAAATACTGTTTTAGAAACGTGAAAAAACGAACATATAATTAAAAAATTTCATGACCAAAATTAAATATCCACAGAGGTGTACACACTAAAAGTGATATTAGGTTAAATGCTTTTGAAAAATTTTGGAATGTATTTTCAAGGACTAAGAGAAGGAAATAAAATATTGAATATTAAATTAATTGTTAACTTCAATTTTTGGTATTTGTTGCAAAGAAAATACTACTTATATATTTTATGACATGATTTTAAATGCACTTTTTATTAATAACTAAATGTTTAAACAAGTAAATTTTATTTGTGAAGGTTGTTTCTCATATAATTTATTTCATGACCTTATTATAAATTATTAACTTTAAAATAATAGCATGCCTTCTTTTGCTTAGTAGATTAAGAAATTATATCACTCTCGAGTGTATACTTTTTGTTCATTATAAAATTTTTATTTGGTTAGATCAAAAGTGCCGTTGAATATGACTAGATTAAAGAGTAGAATTCATAAGAAATTTACATAAATAAAAAAATTAGATGTGATTAATAATTTGGGAATGTAATCTACGTCTTCATAAATTAACTGTAAACCTTGACTAAAATACCAAAGCATTCACATCAAAAGGGAAAAGTATAAATAATTAACAGTAAGAAGAGAGAACTAACAGTAAGAAAATAGAATACAAATTCCTCTACATGAAACTTCAGCAGCAGAACACAACATCAATTACACAGAAAGACCGAACTCACAATGGATAAAAATTACAGCAATAAAAGGAAGAAAATTCCTATTCTAGGGTTGTGCGTTTGGAGGCATCCCAGTTTGATTACCAGACTGCAAGAAATAAAACAGCAATTTATTCATCATCAAGAAAAACAGGAAATAAAACAGCAATTAATTAATGATCATGAAAAACAGGAGTATGATCATGTAACCATTGACATCACAACATATCAAACAAATTCATCCAATTTATGTATTAAACAATACATGTCACAGTTTGGATAAATACATAAATTCTATTTGGTGCAATGTGAAGTCAGTTGAGAATCCATGTGAAAGTAAATCACAATCTCAAAACAGGTAAACACCAAGAGAATCAGAAAAAAAAATGAAGAGTAATTCCAAAAGGCTAAGTGTGCTCTCTTTCTTTAGAAATTGACCTTTTTTCATCCTTCAATCCCTTGTCCTTCAGAATTTTTCTGCATTTTGATTCGAATGTCAGAATTTTCAGTTTTCTTACTATTAATGTGAATCTGAAACGTGTTCCAGCTAAACTACAATTCCTTTCCCCCGGTCAGGAAAATATCTATTGACAGAATGAATTGGGATCCTAGTTGTCTCAAAACTCAGAAGGCAGATGGCTTTATTTACGTTTATTACAATTTAAAGTACTAACAGCACTAAATGAAACATCAGCAGTGTTAGAAGTTAAAATTCGAACTTCGAATTGTATCATTGCTGAAAAAGTCACTAAGAAGAAACAGCCCTGTGTGATGCCTCATCAGATAGAATCCATGTGTCTTAATCTAGTTGCAGACACAAACCATATGTCTAGTTCCTCCAATATATCCAGACATTTTCCATCCAATGTTCCAGTGGAACTAATTAATTGACTATCAAAGATATTGCACAAATCAAACCTAATTTAGTTATGCCAAGACCATGGTGATAAACGGAAAATTTCTCATTGACAGATGTTGAATAAATTTTATGATCAAGTGGAGCAGAAAACAAATGCATATACCAATGCCCACTGCTCAGTTATCCATCAAGCAAAATCTCTTATTTGTGAAAAAAACCGAGAGAAAGTAAAAAATGGAAAAGGTGAGTGTGGAGATGGAAGCTATTAATGTTGAGAATAATGCAACAGAGAAATATTTTTAGTTTGACATGTGTTATATTTAATAGCTCTATCAAGACAAGACATGAGGAATAGGATCATAAACAACAGAAGTTTCAACTTTTGGAAAACCTAGTAGCATGAAGTAACAAGTAGTTCAGAAAGCAACATGCTAACTTACCTGGTAAGGATTATACCCTTGCATCAAAGGCATTTGGCCACCTTGAGGTCTGTTAAATGAAGCACCTTGAGGATAATTGCCACTTGATGGGCCTTGCATATTAGGCATGTTGCCTGGAAAACCACCAAGTGGTGGCCCTCCACTCGTAGGCAAGGATCCTGAATGCATTTGATTCATGCCCACATAAGGACCTTGTGGCATTGGAGTACCCATCTGATTCATTGCCCCTTGCATCCCCTGAAATCAAAGGAGAAAAAAAAGAAATGGTTCTGTTAAATGTGCATCAAACTTAATTACAGAGATCTTGTACAACCCGATATGTTAAATTAGCATACAATTAAATGGTTTGATTTCTTGTTATAGTCTCCTTCAAAGAATGATGTCTGTACTGGCTAGCAAACATAAATATTATTCTCCATTGATTAAATCATCTTCGTATCACACAAAAGCCCTCCAAATAACTTGAACTCTTAATTTGTTATGGTCTGAATGTGGAAAATATAAATATTGTAGTCCGCACACAGCAGCATGACACCATAATTACAGGAAGACGGTTTCTATTTCCTATTTGTGCAAAAGATAATGCATCTCTTTTGTCCAACTATGATAAAACATTTTTATTTTTATTTTAAAGAAAAGCTTGTGGTAATATAAAAAGTTCAAATTAATGGGCTAAGGCAAACTGGAAAACATAAGAACCTAATTAGGATAAGATGTTTTCTGTTACATCTTTTTTTTTTTTAATTTTACAAATAAATGCAGTGCCAATCAGGATATAAGTTTATTATGATAGATGGAATATTAAAAAGGGTTGCTTAGTTGATATAAACAGTAGAAGGATAGGAGAGATGCAGATTTGTTAATATTGTAAATTGAGCATTGGTTCTTTGAGAAAAGGAGAAATCTTTTGTGAAGGGGGAACCCTCAGGAAGATATATCTCATATTCACTGATATTTTCATCCTATTACAAAATACAGCTCCATTTTAGCTAAAAGATACATCAAGTATACAACTTCATGATGTAGATTTGTATTGGCATGTTTATTGTTAAAAAAGTTTCTTTTGCATTCTAACTTTGGCATGGAAATTGTTATTTTGTGACATTTATAGTACAAAAAAGTATATTCAAATATGGGTGAAGGAAAGATGTGTAACTCTACTTGCTATAATCATAACTGTATTTTTAAAATTGCAGTTATATACTTGACAATTTTTATGTTTATGTACTGATGTGTAATCAGTAATTTGAATGTTTCTTTATAAATATAATGCATGTGTGTGGAAACAAATGTTGAGGGTGTTGTACTTTGAATTTTTTAAATATCCTTATCCACATCTGTACTGTATCATACTATGTATATTGACTGTCTAGGTTAATTCCAATACAAATCCTCAGAAAGAAAGTAAATATGAGATGGCACATTTCTAATCATTTCTGAAACAGAAATGAAAACAAAAAATTATTTCTCAAACAAAACAAGCCCTAAGAAACACCAAAACATGGGGAAATCTTTTATCTCCTTAAAAGTGTACAAACATTTTCTATCTCCCTTCCACAGGATTAAGAAAAGACACATTTTATCATGCTAATCCTATGAAAGATCAACAAAAACATCAATATCTAGCCCAATACAGCCACCACTAATACAACACTCAAAACAATCTATCACGTCACGAAGAAGTTAAATCCACATATCTTTACAATATTTTATAGGAAAAATCAGAATACAAGAAAAGTTCCAAGGAACTCGTACCATAGGGCCAGGCATTGGCATCGGATGTGAAGTAGGTACTGATGAAATCCCTGGTATAGATCCTGGCAGGCCAATAGGCATTTGTGGAGGAGGGCGAGGTAAATGCTGGTGAGGGACCATGGGTGAATGTGAAGGATGCTGTAATTGTGGCATGTTTGGAGGCATTGGCAAAGGACCCATCTGCTGTGGTAGACCCTGGTGTTGATGTTGTGGCGGCATCTGCTGAGGATTCTGTTGGTATGGTTGCTGTTGGTTGGCATTAAGAAGAGAGGGATGTGGACCTGGGGGAAGAGGTGGAGCACCCATTGAAACAGGATGGGGCTGCTTCTGCTCCCCTTGAGGCATGTCAAGAGAAGGAATAGATAAGGGCATTGCAACTCCAACACCTGGAATGGTGCCCTCGTTTCGAGTTAACCCAGGGGCAAATGGTCCTGGAGTTGTTGGGCCTTCGGCCATTGGAAAATTACCACCCACCCGACCAGCAACAGGATTTGGATCAGCATATCCTGACAGATGAATGTGTTCAAACTAACGTCACACTTCATAAATAATGTCACTCAAAACAGACATCGTTTCTAACTAAAATTACCAACCACAGTTCTCTCCATCCTACAAAAAAGCCTTGAAATACTGCAATCTCTACCTCAAGTTTAAAGCAAAATTTAAGGGATTCGCATTACCATGAAATGTTGAAGAGTAATACAATCCAAAACCTTTCAAACTATACAGTTCAATATTTAGATGAAAAATGATACTGAAAGGTTTAGTGATTTGATTCTGAAGAAAATAGAAATATATGCTCTTCGTTTGCCTTTAAGGGATTGAACAAACCTTGCATGCCAGGGTTAAATCTATCACGAAGGGTGTCTCCTGGCCTATTTCTGCACCAAAACTTTGTTGTATGATCACTGCTGCCACTGTAGAAGAAAATAAGGTCCAGTAACTTAGGTATCAGCAATCACATTCTTTACGTTTATCAACAGGTCAATAAATGGGCTACCGAGAAAAAACCATTTCAGGAAAATTTATATAATTGCAAAACGTTATTGTAATTGTATGAACTGAGAACTAAGGTATCACAATTTTGGATATTATTACAGAAATTGTAATATAAAACCAAAAGCTTCGAAAGAATCCTCAAACAAATCATGATATCTGTCAGAGTTTCTTCCCAAATTCCTTTAGAATATAATACTTTTGATTTCGGAGAACATTTGAAAAACAGAAGGTTATTGCTTTAGTATAAAAGACAGGCAGTGTAAATGGAACACAACCTTTCGAATATTGGTAATCCAAAAAGCTAAGAGACAGCAAGAATTCAATTATGTATTAAAGATGCTATTGCAGAAAGAAATAGAAAGTTCACCTGCACAGAAGGTATCCAATAGGATGCCATGCAAGATCCCACACGTTATTATCATGGGCATTAGAAATTTCAATTTGGGGAGTTTCATGCCTGTATATACATTGGAAATGCAATAATCAGAAATTACGACAAGACATAACATATAAAATACAAGTAATTAATTTTATAGATAATGTGGAAAAAAATCTGAACTACGAAACATCTGTTTTTCCAAGTTGAACCTATATAAGCATTTGCTTTCTATACATATAAACTGAAAGACAAAAAAGAAAACAAAAATAACCATTTATTTCAGAAGCTGTAATAATAAAAATTGTGATAAATCAACTCACTGGTGCTACAACTAAAAACAATAGCTGATATTTTTCACCTAAGCCCAGTGTGTGAAGCAATAGCTCAAATTCAGCAAACATTTCTTATGGAGCAAAACACACAAACTTTAATTCTATGACAGTAACTAATAGTTTTCCCCAAATTTAATTTAAAAACTTGTAACAACTAATTTGAATACATATAGTACACTCCACCAATGCATTTTAGGCATAAGAAGACCCGTTACTTTAGAATAGCTTATTAACAACTTATTTAGACATATCTTATGACATAAACACTCGCGTAAGTGTTTGGAAGAGCTTATGAAAGCAGCCTTTGATACGTTCGTAAGCTGCTTTCGAATTAGTCCAACAGAATAACTTACGAAAACAGCTTACAAGTTATACAAAAATTGTTTAACATTATTTTCTCTATAATTATAAAAACATAAATCCAATTGCTTACATGATAAGTACTTATTTATTAAGCGCTTCAAAGAATCCAATCATCTTCAAAAATAACAGAAAAATCACAACCAAATAAAACTGATATAGACAGGGATGACGAGAAAAAGAACATTGTACAAAATAATGTAAGCACTACAGAGAGAGAAGACAACAACTGAGAAAACGAATTTACCCAACAAGCCAATGGAAGATGGAACCATCATAACTCCCACTCACAAAGTACTCCTCATGGAATGGATGCCATGCCAAAGCTAACAAGTGTCAAAAGTCAGAAAGATTATATTCCATTTTATCACAGTTGCAGAAGTATTAGAGAAAGTATCATTTACCCTACATCAAACATTAAGCAACAAGTAACTTTGTGCGTGCATTCATAACGTGTGGAACTACGAGTTTCTTTTCTAGGAACCCAAAAGCTTTCAAAGTTGCATTAGTTGTGGACAGTCTCAGCCACCCTTAATTTGCAATCTCATGCACATTCAATGTTATAGGTGAGTGGGTGGATATAACCCTCGTCTACTAGAGCTGAGGCTTCTGTAATGCTTATAAGCTAGGGCAATCTTCCTCTTACATGTCAATTTTATGAGGTTAAGTTAGGCCTTAAACTCAATTTCTAATAAAAAAGTGGCATATCAATATGCTCACTGCTGCATACAACAGCAAATACACCACTATATTAGGAAAACCAGTATAATTAATCAATAAGAATACACAGAACTTAATTTTAAAATTGGATGGGGTGCTCAAAGTGTTCCATAAAAATGTTATTTGGGGTTGAGACTAAATTGTTGCATCATTTAATTTAACCATTTTTAGCTCAAGTTTTCGATAAAGTATTTTTGTTGACTGCAATCTAACTTTGCTAACTGTCATTAACAGTGTTAGGCATAGTCAAGGCATATATGGAAAGGAAAGATGGTAGCCAACAAAGCAGTTATTGAGATTAGTAGACTGATGACATGATCTTAATAAAAGAACAGAACATATAATACTTGAACTAAATAACTCAGCATTAACCTGCTAGGATTATTAACTAAACTAAATCCAAGTCATACAATTAGTCACATCTAGCAACATAAAATACCCAAACATAAGTATAAACAATTCATAGCACTTTGAGGACATTTCCACCAATTAAAATCAATCATTCCAATCAAACTTCAAATCAAAACTTAAAAAGCAGCTTGAAGTTAATTGTGTGTCACATATCATTCTGACCCAACTCGACTTCAGTTTTACAATGACCTGACGCATTCCAAAGCCAGGTAACACAGCAAAATTCCATATATACTAATATAATCTCAGCTGCGTGACAGATTTTCAAAAAATTTATGAAAGAGCCTATATGTAACAATGAACTTTCCTAAATGTTTCAGAGTCACTTTTAGGTTGTTTAGGCAGAAGAATTTCTGGTGACAATCCTGTTTTTATCATCATACACCTTCTGAGCAATCATTATTTTTATTGCAAGATATATTAATCTCAATGAACTATACTTCCATTCTTATTCCAAGAGAAAGATACACCACTAACCAGTAACATCTTTGCGATGTCCACGGAATGACTCAAGCTCCTTCATGGCTCTAATGTCATAAAGCTGTAAATACAAGGTAAATATGAATATTGGTACTCTGAGATAGGAAATGCATACGATGGAGTTATAAACAACCGCATTACTATCTCACTTTCTATTAGATTTAGTTCATTGTATTGAGGGAAATTAAGAGAATTTAACTGTTTATTTACTCTTCATGCGAACTGTATCCGTATTAAATATCTGTTTAGATATCATTTAATTGAATGTGAATTGTGCACTCAAAAATATTGCCTCAAAATCACTCTTCTTATTTTATCTTAACTGCATAATAAGCCAAAAGCGAGAAAATAAGTAACAGAGCAGGATTAAGTAAGAAAAAAATGGGAAGCAATGAGCAATAAAGGTAAAGTTACAAAGAAATAAATCAAAGTGCAGTGCTACAGTAAAAAATGACGAAAGATTGATCGGTGGATAAAATAACTCGGAATCCTCAAAGGTTTACTTAACAATTCAAAATATAAATGACAAGCAAATGCATATTAAGGATCCAATAATTGGTAGCATCACGAAGATAAATTTACCAACCTTTATTATTTGATCCTTTGAAGCTGTTAACACCCAGTTGCCATTTTGGTTCCACTTGACACATAGCACAGTATTTTTGTGCCCATGACTGCATGACAGAAGTATGAATCTATAAAAACAAGCAAACACAAGAAACAATAGAAATCAGCACTAATGTTTACACTCACAATGAGCAAAGCTCTTTCCCTGTCTTAGCATCCCAAAGTTTCACAAGATTGTCTTTCCCGCCTGCATTGTGAAAATCAGATGGGACATATAATCACTTCATTGAAATTGACAATCTTGAGAAATTTGTAAAAGAAATATTTAAAGCACCTGCCTGATACCAAAAGGGATTTTGTAGGATGCCAGTCAACACTCTTCACATCCCAACCATGGCCTGGCTGAGTTCAAATGCCACAAAGATAAATCTAAGGTTAGGCCTTCAAAACAGACAACAAAACAATATAATGAATGAACACAACTAAAGATGGCAAGAAGGCTGGGCAAAAGCGAGTTTAAATATACCCGTCCCTGTCCCCATATTAAAAACTCATATCCATCCTTGTTCCTAATTCCTAAGGAGTATGAAATTTGTATCTCATCTCCATTCCTATCATTAGTGTTATCTCTTTTTCTGTTTGTAATTTATAATTTTACTGTTCTGTACATTACTGTTACTGTTATATTTTATATTTCTCTGTTATGTATCTCTAGGCAGTTACATTAATCTGTAACTGCTCCTGACTTCCTACAACTGCTACTTCAGGAAGTTCTTCAATGTATTTGAAAACATGACAGATTGTGACAATATAGACGTAGATTTCATTTTGTTCTTTCACAAAACCTTCCCTTTATCTCAGTCACACGACTGCATTTCTATGTTTATCTCAAATTCTATTACCTATCAAGTATTACTCATACTCATACTCATATCAACATTGAGATAGATTCAAACAACACCCGTGGGTATAAGTTCATTTGTCATCCATAAACACAACATAGATTGTAAGACTTTTGAAATATAAATCCAGGAATTAATTGGGTCCTATCAAATTGATTGGTTTTAAAGAAAAACTAATAAAAGGTAACATTCTAGAAGAACAATCGAGTGCCTAGGAAAATTTAAAGACGTAAAACTTTGCATAAAAATCTAAGCATTTCTTAGAAAATAGAATTTAAACCAAACTCAACATAAAAAAAACCAGCTTATAAGATGAAGTTTGCACTCACTTATATACTATAATTTTATTATATCGGGATTTTCAACACACCCTCTCAAACCAAGAGTTGGACATCTCAAGTGTAAGAATACATATTTGTGGGTGGTTTGAGTGCAAGCAGCATGATAATCCCAACAAACTCGCAAGAATAGATTCTAATATCACCTTAAAAAGTAAACTCTAAGCTTAAATCAACTTTATAAAACAGGTTTGTAAAGTGTGATTTGCACTCACTTATATAATATAACTTGATCATATCTCTAATCGATATAAGGCATTGAAAGACATAAGAATAAATAGACATGGTGGGATGACTCCATTATATTTGGAACTTTTGAAGTTTCCACATGCACTTAAAGTAGAACATTAATGACCATAGTAGTATTTCACGTATGAAAAAAAAAATCTCTAACAAATTGCACAACAAAGTGTTGTTTTTCGGTCCCCAACATGTTATGGTATATTCTGAAGGCCATAATGGTATGTACATGTATACACATAATGCTACAAATCCAGTCATTATCTTCATTTAAATTTGTGAAGTTCCAGTTATACTCTAAATCGTGGATAAATGATATTTAAAAATCAGCTTAGATATGTTTATTCCCCAAAACATGTGGCATACTTTTCCTGGTCCCCGATAACTTTCTTAGATATTGGTTTCTGAAAAAAAAATGTAATTGGCATTATTAACGTATGTCATCATTTCATGGAAAACACATGATGATTTTTTAGTGACCAAAAATGTTTCAAGGACCGGTTAGCAAATCCAAAAGTTTTAAAGGAAGAAATACAAAATTATTTTTTGGGGGCCAAAAGTAAAAAATATCAGGGACAAAAAAATAAACATATTTTGGAGAAAAAAAAACATATTTAAGCCTTAAAAATAAAATTCTTCATCTATGACCCCTTTTAGCTCAGAAAAAAGAAAAAAGCCACAAGCACTTTTACTTAAAACAGTCGAATAACAGTTTAAAAATGAAGGGGTCTTATTGCAAGATGTTGAGCAGGGAATCATTTTTTTTAAATGAGCTAGGCACCAGAATTGGAATGATAAATCTGAAATATAATTGATACTGCATTACAACTAAATCAGAGGGAGGCCTCTGTTACAATGAAAAATCTAGAAGAATAAAAGCACTGACAATGGATGGAGCAAAGCTTCTGGAAAGATTGAAAATAAGACACTAGAAATTATAGCACCCTTTTTATGAGGAAGAACCAACTTCTCCACTCCGCCTAACCAAACAATTCTAACTCATGTTGCCTCATGCCCATCTTTGGTTACTCACCCCTCCAAATAATCATTCTCCTTTTCATCCTTCTGCATGATTCATATCTCCCTCTTTCCACCTGTCCGTTCTGTTTTGCCCTCCTCCTTATGTTTCTTAGGTCCATTTATTCCCTCTTCAATTCCCACGCCCCCTCTTCTCCCTCCCCCTTGTATTGTGGGCCTACCAAAATGGTTGACTCTACAGTTCATGATAATTCCAAACAGATAATAAATCTTAGAGAAAGAAAAGAGAGAACAAACATCAACTCAAATGTGCAACAGCAAGTCCTACCCACAGGTCCTTCACAAGTAACAAGCCAGCAATCCAAATAAATAAACTAAATCATTGAGAGCAACCCTAAGAAAGCAAAATGGTAAATTAGAAGGCATTAAACCAACAACAGTAAACAAGTATCCCCATCAAAATATGAAAATAGTCATCCACAAGGACTTGTTCCACAACAAATAAGATGAGAAAGAGCTGTAATAATGAGAATAATCCAACTCACACCAGCACAAATAGAAGGAGGCAACTGGTGGCATGTATTACTTGAAAATTGAACAGATACTCCTCTATTTTAAAACTTACAATTCCTCTACCATAGACAACCCAACATCTAGAAACACAAATGATTATTTAACGTAAAGAGATTCAATTTTAAATGCACAAGCAACACAATTTGTAATTAGGAAGCCTAAAAATATAAAGCAGACATAAACCAGAGAATAAGAAAATACTACTGGAGTAAGATCACAACAAATATATTAGACACAATACTATTTAAGATTCAATCTCAAGACACCAAGTTGATTAGAAAGAGGTAACTAATTTTCAGATATGGTCCATCCAAAGCACATTACCGGTTAATGAGCACTCTTCCTGACAACGTGCAAAATCCCAAACCTTAACGGTGGTATCATCAGAGCATGAACAGAACTTCAAATCTGTCCTACAGAAACTGTTTATAAAAAAGTTACAGAAGCCATCCCCTTCAGCATGTTACAAATTTGTTTTCTCAAATAAAACATCTACCTTAAGTCACGGACTGATTCTTTATGAGCAGATTTGTTGGCTTTAACATTGTTCATGTTGTTCTGCCAATACCTAAAAATACGCCACACACATACAAATACATATAATTAGATATACAGTAAGAAAAATATCCCATTACACATATGTTCCTTTTACAACCAAAATCTGCATAAATAAATATATGCAATATAAAGCTTAAAACATAATAGATTAAACTATGGATATACTTTATTGCGCCTCCATCATCACCAGAGACCATCCAGTTGTCATTGTGACTCCAGACCATGGACCTGATTGCTTGATCATGAGCCTGCATGTGTTTCAAAATCCACATTTGACTTTTAGTTTTAACGACTAATGACTACAATAATATATTGAGACAATAATTCAAGTTATGTACCTGAAGAATCATTTCAAAATTAAAAGATTGTCCATTCCAAAGAGTGAATTCCCCAGTCTGTGAGCCAGTAATAAGTCGCCGGCCTGTTGGAGTCCACTATTTTTGAAAATCAAACAGCGATTCGCATAACGAAGTCAAATGCAATTCAGTGGCACATTCAGAAAATAAATATGCATTAGTTTTATCTTCCTAAACCAATTGAAAGGCCTGATAGAAACAAATGTGTCCAGCTGTAACTTAATATAATACAGCATTCAATACAAAAGTCTCACAATAAAAATCCAATAAAATAAAAGAATGATATCACAATAAAAATCCAATAAAATAAAAGAATGATATGGCACACAGATTATATAGTGTATACAAGTTGCCAAAAGGAGCAGGCAGACTGCAATTTGTAATATCAGCTAATCATGCAATTGTAAAGGTGTAAACCATTTCTATGTAGCAAGACTATCAAGGAATCAAAAGGAAACATGTGAGTAACACCTATAAAATAGAACAGGAACCACATTCAACATGTCATTAACTTATTATTTTACTAAATAAGTGACACTAAGTAAACAATATTATTTGTTATTCAATCCAATTTTTGAGAATAAATTAACAGGATGCCTATTTCGTTTAAAACATGGTAACATTTGAACAAAATTAGCAGCAAATTTTACCATTGATATACACAAGTGAAAAAGCATATCATACTACTCCAGAACCCTAAAATAGCAAAATCAATCCAAATGAGAAGCAGCTTCAATTCAGAAATGTTTGAAAGAATAAAAACATACAGCTGGTACATCAATAACTGACAATCTGCATACCATATTATATCATGCCATTCACAACATTTCCATCTAACTTACAAGAACGCGATTAATGGGGCAACGATTTTTATTTAGAGATGTATGAACAAATTTAGCAGCAAAGCTAGTGGATGGGTTGTCTGGATAGCCAACTGCTGGCAACATCTGCACAAAAAATAGCATAAGGTGTTTAGTAAAAGGAATTGATCATTAAAATTAAAGATTAAAAATAACTCTTAAAACCTATCAAGCTATGTTAATTGAATAAAGGAAAGAATATACAAACTTAAAACAAATTAAATAAGTAGAAAACCAATAAAGAGGCTCACTGACATCAATTGCTGCTGCTGGGGTAGGCTGCAATACTGTCCTATCCCTTGAATCCCGCTGCCACATACGAACCTGAAGGCGGGTACAGATTGCCCATAAATTTCAAATTGTAATGACACAGATGAAGATGAAAAAGTAGAAAATTTGAACAATACAGTTATGGGCTTGTATTGACGAATAATGGGCAATTCCATTAGTTATTAACGAATAATCATTACCTGCATATAACGCACGACTGTGCTTGTATAATCAACTGCTTTCCTTTGAGTAAGCTTTCGTATTCTTTTAGCACCATGGCCATCACTGTGAACTGAAAAATTCATCAATGTTAAATTAGAAAAGTCACCCTCTAATTTTGACGAATTTAAATCTTAGAGGAAATGAAGAAGATTTAAAAATTCAAAACCTTGAACTATAATAATATGAGAATAGACATTTTTCAAAAACCACAAGCATCATCTTCTCTTCTACATGCAATAGATAATGCAATTTTCACTCAGAAGTAAAAAATAGAAGAAACATTATACACGGGAAAAAACAATATATCCACACAAGTACTAAACTGAAGTATAACAATATATGGAGAGATCCACAGAGAAACAAACTATTCATTCCATCAAAAGAAAATAAGGTCACAAAGAATGATTCTTAATTCCATATCAAACCCACTAAATCAAATTATTGCAAACATTTCACATGCCATATCTTTAGAAGATTCTAATGAGCTTTAGAAGTTAAAATTCAAGTCTTAGTTGTTCATCTCTTCGCATGCCCACCCAGTCCATGCATTAATTAACCAATCAAACTCTTCTTTGACTAAACTTTAAAAGAAAATCTACTTAAAAAGTCTCTTTTTCTCAAATCTTTTCTCTCAAAACACCTCTCTAAAGATTATCTCTCTAAAATCTCTCTCTCTAAACAATCTTTCTCTCCAAAAGCCCGTCTCTCTCTCAGATACATACCTAATAGCACCACATTTACATGAAATCACAACAACGTGTAAGTTTTCATGTTAGATCAACCATGATTATAAGTAGCAATTGGAGGAAGAACAAGCAAAATCGAACCATCGTAATGAGGAGGAGGGGGTCCTCCGGGGCCGGGGTGGTGAAACTCGGGAGCCAGGTTCGTCGACGAAGCGGAGCCTTGCCGCATCACCGGAGGCGCCTGTGATGACGGCGGAGGTCCGCGGTGGAACTCCTGACCCGGCGGCTGGTGGTGGAAATGCGGCGGCGGCTGCTGCTGCTGGTACTGGTGCTGCTGGTGCTGCGGATCATTATACATCATTGTCACTGGGTTGTGGATAAAGAGAAACAGAGACTGAGCAATGCAAGAAATTGGATTGCAGAGGACAGAGGAAAACCCTAAACCCCAAATTTTGGTTGGGATTAGGGAAGAAATAACCGATAGCGCGGCGCGGGAAAGAGAGAAGAAGGGAACGAATCCAGGAACGACGGCGTTTTACTCAAATCTAAAGATTTTTCAGAAAACTTCTAAATCCTTTGATAGGTGTCAACAGATATAGTTTACATAAGATCTTATTTTAATTTTATATAAAGTTTTAAAACTATATTTAATTGGAAGTCGATAATATTACACTAAGAAAAAACACATCTTATTTAAATAAGTTATTATTTAATATTTTTTATTTTAGAAAAAGTGTTGCTATAAATTATTTTTTTAAGAAAAATACTTAAACAACTTTGGTCCTTATTTTAGTATGTATTTTGTAATTTGGTCATTTATTTTGTTTTGAACATATCTCAATTTTCGTTAATTTTATTATTTTTGATAACGATGTTTAAAAGTGACCATGTATCACGTGTTAATTCATGACTTTTTTATTTTCTATTTATTTATTTTTAATTTAAAAAAATTGTACATGTGTCAAGTTAACATTGTATTGCACGTGAAAGTGTCTCACATAACAAGTCAAGTCAATATATCCTTGTGACCTATGAGTCACTTTAAGTGTCACCACATGTATTATATTTAATTTCATCACAATTTTTGTTAATTTTGTTAAGTTTAGTCACAATTTTCATTACTTTTATTCAATTCAAACCCAATTTTCATTAATTTTGTTCAATTGGGACTTAATTGAAAGAAGGAAAAAAACTAGTACCACATTGAAAAACCTGATTGAAAACATAGGTCAAATTAGTTTTTAAGCCTTTTAGTTACATATTTATATTAAGTTAGGTGTCTCTAACATCATTCATATTTATTTATATTAACTCTAGTTACACATTTGTCATATTTGCTTATTTATTTTTACCTAGTTATGCACTAACATTGTTTATTTAATTATATTTGTCTTCAATTGAACATTGATCCTATTTATTTATTTATTTTATTGTATTGTTTGATTTCAAATATTTATTTACTTATAGCAAATAGATATATAAGGATACTGATTATTGTGAAAATATAAAATGTATGATAAATAATGAGTTGATCATTGTAATTTGAAGTGTGATCTTTGAAATTGAAATAGGTAAATTTCATTCACATTGAGATATTCTTGAGTTATTTTGTTGGTAACTACTACAAAATTAATTCAAATATTTTTAAAGTATGATAAAAGTAAAGTCTTTGAATTTTACTTTTATCCTATTTTGGTAAATTATGATTTTACATGATATCTATATAAATTTTCTATTTTATTATATGAAAAACAAAATTTCACAATCTCATCTAAAACATATGGTAGCTCCAAATATGCCAAATCCTTTCATTATAAACATAGTAGCAGTTTTTTTAGGAACCACATGGCAAACCAATATTGTTGTAACTGTAACATTCCATTTAACAGTTTTAAACTACTAA
>Ga0099823_1000765_pt1 | contig 23676 bp, 13 predicted proteins | sample CowpearedBW_FD_76831 | JGI IMG/M metagenome (GOLD analysis project Ga0099823, IMG submission 76831) | Root nodule microbial communities of legume samples collected from California, USA - Cow pea red BW | ecosystem: Host-associated > Plants > Roots > Nodule | place: USA: California | collected...
AAAAAAAAAAAAAAATTCAAGACACAATCATAAAGTCAGATTGCAGGTTTTAACAAATTCTGTCCAATTTCAAACTTCAATACAAGCAGATAAATGCTGCGGCAAATGACCCTCTATGCAAACCCAAACAATCTCATTGACCCTTCAACAAAGGAAAAAACTAAGATACAATTTTTTGAAGTAAACTTGATATTTTATACCATTATTTATTATAAAATAATTTCACAAGGTGGTGAGAAGAAACTCTCCTAATTCAAAAAAGAACAACATAAACTGCTAGAGAAGTTTACACAAATGTTGTCGGTGACTGACTTATCAAATGGAGAACAAGAGGAACAATTTTCATTCTACAGCTGTGAGAGTAATCTATCTCCGCGAGAACATAATACAGTTTCTAAGGGTTGTAAAAGTGGTCACCACAACGACATTTCCAACTCATTGGCTTGTAATTGGAATAGCTGTTACCTTGGAGAAGAAAACCCTGCATTGCAGAACTCGGAGAAATAGCTACAGGGTGGACTCGGTTGTGACTAGGAATGGATGGAACTTGCACTGCCATGCATGGATGACACTGGTTGCACTTGTTGTGGCAAGTAGGAGGCATTGAACCTAATCTGTTTTTCTCCTCATACGAAGGGTCCTGCATAAAAAAAAAAAAAACACCAACAACTCAGTGTTTTTAAACAACAACAAACACAAAAACTATGACTTGTATTAAAGTCTACCATCTGTGGTTGCATGAAACAAGAAACAGGACACAGTTGCAGCAGAAATGTAATAATAATTGTTGCAACAAGTAAGATAGTGGTGGTGGGGTTCTGAATTGGATTGAGTGAAGCCATGATCATGAATGCCTATCATGTCATTTCTTGATGTCATTCCCAATCTATACCCAAACACTTATAATAAATTTAAATGTTAACTGAGCTGTGTGATGCTGATAATACTACAAGTTGGAGAGGGAAAAAAATAAAATGGTTTTGGAAGTTTTTTTCAGCTTTGTGAGTGATGAATGCTTTTTATTCCTGTGGCCTATGGAGAGAAGAAAGAGGGTTTGCATCGATCAGAGGGTGCGCGTTGTATTGGCAGTGTAGAGAGAGAGAGAGAGGGACAGTAGAGAATGGACAGCGAGAGAGGGAGCAGAGTGTGACAGAAAAAGTGAAAGGAACAGTTCAATAGAGGTAAACAAAATGGGAGAATCCAAATCAGTATCAAGGACCCCTTGCCCAGTGATCTATTAGTAGTTGTGACTGATTATAAGTGGCAGGGTGGAAAGAGAAAATTTTCTTGTGTGTATGAGTGGGTAAAATTTAAAAACACACAATGGCAGGTGGTAGTTAAAATTGTCATTTATTAACCTATCTAATTTTTGTAACAGTTCTTGGAGTGTCATGGTATTGAGCAATGAGCATTGAGTGTCTTTGACTTGATTAACGTTTTACAATTAGGAGTTAGTTTTGTTTTCAATCAGATTATGGCTACTCATGCAAGTAAAGGGGTGCTCTATGCTGTGGAAACAAGAAAGTGGCATTAACACTGAGAAGAAAATGAATCTGTTTGACATAAAAGACAAAAAGAACTCAACTCTGTACTGAACAAAGTTGTGTGAAAGAAGAAACTCATAATGTGTAATTAAGAAGTTACAATGATTTAGTGGTTTGACATCATAAATGGTACAAGTACATGTTGAAGTTTCGTGTACCATGTTTAATACTTTATGAAGGGTGAATAATGGTGTCAAACTTCATGAAATTTTGGATCATAATAAAGAGTAATCAAGTTGAGCTTCTCTGAAAGTGCAAGTATGTGCTAAAAGTGCAAAATATAAGTTAATACAATAAATAGAAGAGTTGGTTATGTGTTTTTACATTATCTAGCAGCATGAATTTAAAATAAACATTACTTTGTTTATTTAGTGATTAGTGACCTTATCCCTTGTTCTCAAGAGTTAATTGAGTAGTTACAACAAGGTAAATTTATTGTTCGACACTTTTAGGTGTTATTAGCCAACATCATTGATTTTTTTTTTTTATCTGTTTTACTGTCTTACTGTCTTTAGTGTAAAAGAGAAATAACAAAAGAAAAAATATTCACTTTTGCCTTTATTTTTTTATTAGATCATTTAATCCCATGTGTCCTGACACATTTTGAGTAAATAAACATTTTTGATAATATTCATAAAATACTCTATTACCAATGTCCTAAAATTACTTGTTAATAACAATTATAAAAGGCATGTATCAATAAGGTAAATATTTGACCACAGGAAAATAAGATTTAGATTGTCTCACTTTTTAAAAAAGTATAACATCAAATTTATTAAATTATCCCTTAACTTTACACTAAGTATAAGTTACTTTTAGTATTATAAAATTTATGACATTTATATCTATGAAAACAAAAAAATCTTTTTAAAATAAAGAACTAAAGCGATTAATGCTCGTAATTTGAAAATGTTTAGAATTTACTCAAATATAAAATAACAGATAAACAGTTTATATTATAAAAATTAAAACAAAAATAAAGTTAAAAAGTACATATGACTATTTTGTTTTCAGTTTTCTTTTTCAGGTTTGAAGATTCTTGCTGCGACTACACAGCTTGCAAATAGCCAAAGCTGTCACTGAGAAACAGATAGGGAAAACGACAGTGAACAAATTAGACGTTGTAGATATCATTTTACACGTACATTATTAAAAAATATTTATTTACTAAAAACAGTAAACTATTTCCATTTTTTTTTAGAATATGATCTTTTTTTCTTAGTTTTTATGGTCACTAAAAAAAGTACAATAACATATTGTTTTCTATAATTCTTCTGAGATTTCCAATTTGGAAATCAATTAAGTAAAATTGGCAGACAAAAATGTGAAGCAAAAGACAAGGTCATTGATATTGTCTCTCTAATATGTACATGAACCGTCCTCGATTTTGAGGAACCATGTTAATTTTGCATTTTTATAGCATAAAACTTATTATGCCATTTAGGAGATGTAATAAATTGAAATCAGGTATTAAAAAGTAACAATAATTATAATTATTTAATTAATATATACTAACAAAAAATCATTGGAAAATAGATTTGTTTTTCATAAAAATTCGGGTACGTGACCTATGATAAAACTCAAATGGAATCGGTGTGTACAAATTACTCATGATAACATTTCTTTTACTTAGTTTACAATAATGCTATATTCTTTAAATTTAGTTTTAAAAAACTATGATTTATTTGTATTTAACTAAAATACGTGCTGAATTTTTTATTTCTTACAGTCCAATATTTTAAGAATCAACTTAGTCAGTTCAGTATTTTAAGAATTAACTTAATACATGATTGGTTTAAGTTATGATCTCACTTGAACATAATTTTATATAAATATTTATATATGTGATTTTAGATTGAAAAATTAATCATGAGTCTGAATTAATTTTGACTTAAAATAATTTTAGAAATTTTTTCATGAATTAAAAATTTTACACTAAGTTTTAGACTTATTTTTTATAAATTAATATTATTCTAAGAAGTTCTGTTACTTCAAAATCAACTTTACTCGGTCAATTTAATAGAATCAATTTCATTTAATATCATGTCCTAAGTGGACATTATTTGATATAAGATCTGATCGCATACATTTTAAATATTTGTATAACTTTAAATAATCTCTCCAGTCACTAAGGTATTGTTTATCTTACATTAATAACTATTTTAAGATAATGATAGTACCTAAAGTAACATGATTAAATTGCATGCAAGGTCATAAAGTGATAAGAAGTTCTTAATAAAATTTGAAAAACTAAACTATAATAAAAGCTAAGTTCACATTAAATCATCTATAAAAGATGAAACATATTTCAATCTTTTTTTCAAGTTAATCATGAGCATCCAAGTTAAGACAAATTTTTTATTTAACTGTATCAAACCTAGAATATAAATTTTATACAATCCATCACGTTTTTTTTTATCTCTCTTACCTTACTCTTATTTTACACTTTTTCCTATCTTTCTTTGCACAACACACATTTTTTCTTTCCATTTTGTGCCCATGTAAGATTAAAACACCAAAAGAATCCTTATATAGTTCACATTATTGATAAGTGATAAAATCAGAATGAATTATATATGCATTTGTTTAGTCTTATTAGAACGATCGATGCTATGCCAAATACATTTTATCTTGAAAGAAAACTTTAGGTCAAACTTGAAATTAATGTTAGTTACAATGTTGTTGAACTGATTCTTCAGATAAATGCATTAATGGTGAGTAAGATTACTTTTGATTTTGTTTCCCTTATAGTTCAGATGCAAGCATCTACCTTAAAAACCAAAAGAATAAAAATGAAAACAATATTTACTTTTCTCACGTAGTACCACTATCAATAACTCGAACTAGAGAAAAAATCAGTTTGAATAGTAAATAGGAATCACTAACATAACTTTGTTAAATTTATCTTTTTGCAAGTCCCATATTGTATTTGTCTATTTTCTCTTTTAATTTCTAACATATCAAGTTGGACTCATCACTTGTGCTGGATCCTGGTTTCATCGGGAAGACAAGAACACTAGGTGAAAACATTAGATTTGAAGGATTACCTGATGGATACAGTTCAAGTTCATACTCATCAAATATCTGACTTCAATTTTAATCTATACGATTCCTCATCCTGAATCACGGTTGGAAAAGTCCAAGTGCCAAGAGGGTACTCTGATACCTTTCCACCTAAAAGAGTTCAATTGCCAGTGAATCATGGAAGGACATGGTTATGTTATCTTATACCTATACTGCTATAATGACTGACTCCAGAAAATTACCTTCTTTAGTGGCTTCTGCACATCTTTTCTGGTAGTTCAAAGAGAGATGTGGATCAAGTGATTTCAATAAACATTCATACTTTTCTTCAGCCTCACTAATGTGTTTTGCCTGGAATTCAGAATTTGACATTGTATCTCAAAGACATTAAGTATATGTTACATAACTACTATGATTATACCAATTAACAGGCAGGAATAAAACAAACTCATCAATATAGGCAAATCAACAATACAGACTCTGTAAAAAATTATGACATACAATTATAAAAATTAGATTTATAGAATTTTTCTTCTCTCAATATGTGTGAGAAATGACAATGCTCACTAAGGCTTTAACAAGAATATTATATTATTTCTCTACACAGTCAGCAAAATGCATTCTTGACAAGGTTTGAGTCCAAACTCTAATTGCACCTCCTCTCCCTGTAAAAGTGGGTGGTAGAGTGGTCATAAATTCATTACTCCATCATTCCATGTTTACCACTTGAGTTTACGCATGACAATAAGAAATAACATGTCACATTAGTTTAGGTATTTAGTTCAACAATCCTGAAAGAAAAAGAAATATAAGAATGCGAAATGCTTGACCACGCTGTATCTATTTGACTGCAGATCAGCAAATTTTGAGACAAATGTGAGTACATTAAATGATACTCTATTTTCAAGACAGGTCTAAGGCTAGTCCTGCTAAATAATAAGGGCCTATTAGTGATGATGTGTGTTTAAAAAAAGTGTCAGAGTGTTTTGCTGGAGTATTTCTGATTTTAATAATAGGTGGATATTAATCTTGCTGCTGCATACATTATGAAGGTCGTTCAGCCAACCAATAAACTTCAACAAATCATATGGACTTCCATTAGCAAGTATATAAATTAGCAGCACCATTTGTAAATAGTTTGACATTCTCACCAGCATAGCAGGAGCAGCTGAAGGTCCATATATTCGGATAAACATGCGCAAAATATTGAAACTGTTCTCTAAAACATCATCCTGAACGAGGGTTTTCAATCAAATCAGGACTCAGAAAACATTACAACAGATGGTGGTTAAAAGATTAGGAGAGTTGAACACACCTCATAATCATACCTGCAACATCAGGACAGAAAAATTATGTAAAATTATAAATAGAAAAATAACTAGACTAAGGCTGAAATCTAAATCAGCCTGTAATTACAGAAAGAAACAACAAAAAAATTAAGGATAACTTTGGTATTATCTGAAAATGATAGTACTTACAGATCGTCAGAAACTTCCACTAGGAACTCCGAAATTGAGAGAAATTCCATATGCAATTCCTCTACCTTCCAAAAAGATTCAGAAATTATCCTGAATTCATACAATTAGCTAAAAATATTTTGTTATTTTACATAGAGATTCATGTTGCTGACAATATTTTAGAAGAAAATTAATGCCTACCTCAGAGAATGTGTGTGTGCACATGTCAAGGGTGAGATGAATAATGCAAATATCTACTAAATATTGCTAATTAGTTATACCTTGGTCCCTTGCAGTTCATAGAGAAGAAGATTTAGCACTCGATAATCAAAAGACTTTAAATGAACAGCCTTCATCACATCCTCAACAAGAATCTGAGTACCAATAACTAATAATTGAATATATTACAAAAAATCTTTAAAAAGGATTTGAATCAACATATAAGCACTCTGAAGAAAACGAAAAGTGCATATGAATTATGTATACCTCCTCCTTGTTTATTAGCGCAGAACAAAGTTTTCTTTCGAGAGTCCAGTACTCTGCTCCATGTCTAAGTTCTTCTCTTATCCTTGTCTCATCAAGGAAAAAGAACATTGAACCAAATTAAGCTAAACCTTAATTACTCCATGGGAAATGTAAGGTAAAGAGTGCAGAATCAAAACCTTTCTGTCAAAAGGCCTTTGTGTTCAAGAATAGTCAAAAGTGGTCTAAGTGGGTCGTTTGAGAAGCAAGAAACAAATAATTCGGTTCCCCTCTACATTTAAAATTAAATTATATGAGAAAACTTAAAGTTATTACCTAATCATCAACATTCAAATTGTCACTGAATAAATCAATCACCTTATCTTTTTCTCCAGATACATGCTTTTCATTGTTGGGTGTTTGCAGCAATTTCTCATTCATTTTATCAAGCTGCATCATAACAGAGACGGTTTCTTAGAAAAAGTAGTAGCTTTTGCAGATTTCATACTTACTATTGGAATATATAAGCAAGTCTCAAAGTAACACTTACAAATATGAAAAACAAATGCCAAAACATATGCTTCCTAGTTGGAAAAAAATGGTTCACTTCATCCTCATGCATTTGTTGAATGCAATATTGCATAAAAATACACCTCCACAAACTCAAAGGCCAAGTAACCCACCAAGACATTTAGGTATGAGAATAGGAATTTGAGCATCTTAATGCAAGAAACAGTCATTGAAAGGCTGCCCAGGGTAGTCAAATTTAAGCAACCAAATCTTAAATTTGAGGAGTGCGTAGTTTCTTAATAATAGTATTCATGTGTTAGAGTGCATTACTTGACCTTTGCTTTGCTTAGATGAGACACTTGAACAAAAATAAAATGCAGATAGTTTCTTAATAATAGTATTCATGTGTTAGAGTGCATTACTTGACTTTTGCTTTGCTGAGATGAGACACTTGAACAAAAATAAAATGCAGATAGTTTCTTCATAATAGTATTCATGTGTTAGAGTGCATTACTTGACCTTTGCTTTGCTGAGATGAGACACTAGAACAAAAATAAAATGCAGATAAAAGCGCTTGTGCACCTAGGTTAAACATCAACCCCATTGAACACATGTGCATTAGGACTGTTATTAGGAAGATAACTGAAATGATGATCCTTATTTAGGCCAAGCCCAAAACAATAAAGAGCCATACAGGTCAATGTCAGTTATCACCATTGTTACAAGTCACTCCATGATAGCACTAAATATCTGTCATTTCAATTGCTATAATGACATTAATCCTGAAACATGTGGAATGGCTCTGCGTTGCCTTTCATCTGGCTTGAGGAGATCTATCTATTTTCCCCTTTTGGGACCATTGATTAGCTCCACAGATGCAGTGGAACCACATTTACGAATCCTACACCTTCAAAACAGTAATTGACTTGAATAATAAAAGAGTGACCGAATTTAATAGCATCAATCAAGCATATACCTGATAAATATAGCTCTCTGTGAATGAAAGAATAGGTAAGTGTTTGAAGATTGATTGTGGCTTGCTTATATCCAATCCATGAAACATAAAATAAGACCTGCACTGAAAAAAAAAAGTTCACATTAACATACAAATCTCAAAACAAGTTCTAAAAGCATGAAGTGTTAATTAAATGGTATCAAGCCTTCCACAAAATTACTCTCGTACATTGTTTGTTGTGAAAAAAGCTTCAGTGCAGACCGGATGTATGCCACTTTATTCATCTAATAACGAATGTGGTAATTGATGGCAAAAACATGATATTATAACGATACCAATAAAGTTTATCTGTTACGAATACTCACATTTACTACCTAATCAAGCATTATAACAAAATATCAAAATCACAGCAAAAGGTTATTTTTTAATATACACTTACAAAATCCTCAAGGGTAGAATTTGCTATTTGCATGGAGTCCAACCCAACCACGGGCATGTTGTCATTACAACTTTGCAATAAACTGTATTCTTCGGTCTGATTGCAACTAAGCAAAGGATCTCCTACAATACTTTGTTGAAAACCTAAGGTAAAATTAAAAAAATATCACAAAAGTAGAATTAAAGCATGAAACAAAAATATGATCAGCAAGTTTAAAAAATATTGTATGAAATGAACATCAGCACACGCCATGGTAATGCAGCAGTGGAAGGCATTTAATGCACCACCACCCGCAATCATTGATGGTTAATATCTTTATCCAAGAGGGTATGAGTATCAAAGACGTGTAGGATAATTATGTGTGAAATCATGAAACGAGATAGAAAATCGTACTACTACTATCTCTAAGCAAAATAAATGATAGTGCCTTATAAGTTTTGAACAGGAGCCAGATAAAGAGCGATTCTCAATACAGAACGTTCTATCCGATGCAAACAAAAAACAGTAAAACTAATAAAAAAGCACACATGAACACGATAAAATAGGCATAGCAGTGCAGTACCAGAACTTTGTTCATTGGTGGTGGTGGTGAAATGGTGGTGCTTGTACGCGTCCTCGAGGAATGAAGATGAGAGCTCCAAGAGGGAAACGAAGCAGTTTCAATTTTCAAATTTCACTTTGAACCATGAAAATGAAAAGAAGGAGTGGGACTTACAGTGGGAATAAAATGGGAAAGCACGCAGCATTTGTCGTTGATGGCAAGATCTCCGCAGGGTTGGATCATGAAGATAATGAAATTAGCGAGGAAGCGGTTAGAGTGGTGATTGGAGTTTGAAACACCTCGTGATTCCATGAACTCCAGCATCCTCTGTACCTTCTCTAGTTTCCGTAACTCTTCCATGTCCCTTCTCCCACCCAGACCAAAGTTTTCACACAACAACTTCTCTCACACCTAAAATTTACTTTTATGTGAATGAAAAATTTAGGTAAAATTAATCTTTTTATTCTCAGATTTTTTTTAAATGGTATTCCTGTGTTTTTTTTTTATATTTTATTTTTTCTACAGAAAATAATTTTATTTTACCAAACATATCATTTTATAAGAATAATATTTTGTTTAAATATAAATTATAACATTTCTAAGTTATTTAAACTTTTCATTATTATTTTTGTGTGTTGGATATTCATATTCTAGTTGTAACTCACTCTTGAATCCAACTTATCAGTATCTCACACGCATAAAGTCAGAGTTCTCGTCATTATTTCCCTGCTTCTGTGCTCTAAAATTAGTTATTGGAAATGTTTTGACAGAATAAACTTTAAAAATAAGAACACAATGAAACAACTATCTCAAAAAATAATATTGAAATGTTTGACATATTATCACATATTATCAAAATATAATATGGAAGTTTGTTGAATAATTAAACTATCGATCCAAATTTTAATTATTTAATTTTTTAAATAAATGTAATGTTTATCGAAAATGTGTACGGAAATCTAGTTAAAAATTTACAAAATTTTAAAATGTAGGGTCTTCCTAGAGTTGTATTAATATTTAAAAAAAATGTGTAAATCTTATAATATTCAATAAAATTTTTAAATGGTATAAAATGTCATGTAAAATTAAATTAAAATAAAATAAAAAACTGAAATTGTATAGAACTCAATTAATTTTTTTAATTTATATAAAAATGTTATATTCAAGAGTATATAAGTTTAGATATATTATTTGCGCAAAAAATACATGTGACTTTTAATAAAAAGTCACTAAAATTCTTCAGAATTTATAAACCTTTTATCTCGTATGCTGGTTATTGAACTTTTGTTTCTCTCATCACATATAACTTTTCTTTCTTTGTTGAAGGGAATATCAACATTATGGTAAATTTTTCTGTAACAAAAATCGTTTATATAAATTCTCAACTAAATTAGTGAAGAAACCTTGTAGCAAAAATGGTGACTTTAAACTTAAAACTGAGTCATGAATGAAAAAATATTCAAATATAGAACTATTGGAAAACAAAATAAAATGATAACAAGTTAATTATTAAAAATAATAAAAAATTGTATTGATTTTATGTTTTAATTTTGAATTTTGAATTATTTAAAATATTATATTTCAAAATTTTTTATAAATATAAATATTATTTTCTTATTACTTTTAAATTCCTATAATATAGATAAGTTAAAATTTATAGTACATTAAAGATCTTTTAGATAATAGTTGTTTTTTTAAAAAATGAGCCGTTTCAATAAAATACATTGTTTGAAAACATTGAAATTTAAAAAAATTTATGAATGTAATTTATTAATTACAATTTAATATTTTTAAACTTCAGTTAAAAGGGTAAAAAAAATATTAAAAATTTCTTGTCTTTCATATTTGCATTTTTATTTTCTCTCTTAATTGACTTAGTATTGGAAGGTTATCTACTCGGCTTTTATTTAAAACTCATGTTTTGATCTAGGTTGAGATGCCATAGTCTTATTAGAGATTTATTTCTAATTGAAGTTAATCACTATTATTTTTTATGATTACCCTTTCTTTTATATGAGTTATTGTTATTTGTTTATGTGATATTACTTTTATATGAGTTATTGTTATTTGTTTATGTGATATTAGACTTTTTTTTTTCTTTGATAACATGTTTTGATTAAACACAATCTTCACATTAATATATCAATCAATATTATTTTTTAATTAACATTAATCAATTTTTTTTAATCAATATTTTATGTGTGATTATTGTTCTATTGACGTTAGTTGTGACTTTTTATTAATGCCACAAATAATGTTGTTTGAGTTATGTATAATGTATGTATTAAATAGATTCTCATATTGTGTTACTTATTAGACATTTGTTGCATACATTCTTTATGGTCTAAATAGAAAAATCTTAGTTTTCATTAGCATTAATTTGAATTGAAAATGTCATGTTTTGTGGAAAGGTAGGGATAGAGATCCTCATCTAATTGGAGTTCAACACCTTCAAATGATCTAAATGCACATGCATGATAATTCCTTCATAAATAATATATATAGTACTTAAATTATTTTTGTAATCTTTGGAGCATATTATAATGCAACATTATGCATCTTTTTCATCTTAATTTCGAACCATCATATTTCCAACACCTTTACTAAAAGCATACATAATCTCATAACATAATTATACTGAATTTTCTACAATTAACAGGGTGTTAAGAAAACACTGACTGAAATATCATTACCATTGTTTTCGCATTGTATTATTATCATTAGGATAAATATAATAAAAATAATATTAATACATTTCATTTTTAATATAATAAGGAAAAAGTATAATTTTGTACATTTTATTTTATTTTATTATCATTATTTGAATTAAATTAATACTTATACCTTTCGTGTTTATTAAAAAGAAAATTAATGTTAATATACATGACTCAATCATTTGTTTTACTATTTTTGTAAATTTAAAATAATTGCATACCAGATTAAATTTTGTTATTAAATAAATATATATTTATATATATAATAACTAGTAAAAAATGAACGCACACTTATTTATTAAAAACTATACTCAATTAAACAAATAAAAAATATTATATTAAAACAATAATTGAAATATTTTTTATTTAAATAATTATTTAGGCTTATTTATATTTTATATATATATATATATTTATATATTTATATTAAAAGAATAGAGATTACATTTCCCCATGTGTATTGAATAAAAAAATATAAAGAAGAAATTGCCGTCAAAGACGATCAACGAGATAACTCCACCCGATGCAAAGACATTCGCTGGCCACACTTTTTGACAACTGTTATCACTGTAATAAAGCTGTTTTCAACCATTCTTCCCTCCCTTTCACTACACAATTTTATTTTATTTTATTCTCAATAGAATCAATCAAGCTTATAGGGACCAGCGCCCAATACCATGCGGCCACGTGTCATGTGAATCCCACTACTACTCTACTCCACACTTAACAAACCTCCAAATTAAGCTAAACATTAAACAGTTGCTTAATCAATCGCCGACCAAGCTCAATTTGAAATAGAAAGAGCCACAAATTTGGGAGTGAGAAAGAAGGAGAAAGTGCATTTTACCTGAATAATGGCTACTGCAGGAGGCTACGGAGACGCGAACCAAAAGGTAGATTACGTGTTCAAGGTGGTGCTTATAGGCGATTCAGCGGTGGGGAAGTCGCAGATACTTGCGCGATTTGCCAGAAATGAGTTCAGCTTGGATTCGAAGGCCACAATCGGTGTCGAGTTCCAAACCCGCACGTTGGTGATTCAGCACAAGAGCGTCAAGGCTCAGATCTGGGACACTGCGGGACAAGAACGGTTCTCTATCTCTTCTACTTCTCTTCAACTATATCTACACTATACTCTGTTATTTTCTGCTTGTTTCATTTCGCTGTTTGTTTGAAGTAAAACCTAGAGGATTTTAGTGGAGGATTTTGTAGATCTTTTTGACTTGTTAGGTTTCGCGACGTATTGTATCCGTTGCTTGATATGCCTTTGAAACAATAGTTACTGATTAGTGCGCACCTTCTGTATGCTCTGATCGCGGCGAATTATTACGCAGTTTAACTCTGAGTTAGATACTTAGATGTTAGATTTGTTTGCTGAGTTGATCTACTCGTCTGGTCGTGGCCGACGGAAGAATTGATCCTTGGATTTGTTTTTTTAGTGACCACCTTCGTGTTTTCCGCCAACTTAGTCTGTAGTAGTAAGTCAAACTGAGTTTGACTTGGAATGTTTTGCTTGTGGGAGAAGGATCTTGAACTTTGGAGTTTAATATCTGTGCTATCGTTGATTGCATGTTCCTTGAAATAGTTTGACGAATGGCAACTACAGAGGTTAGAAATTAAAACCTAACTTCATATTGTCACCAACCTTTTTGCACTTGTTCGGGACAAACACAAGGGTAGGGATCGTGTACCTCGATGTCTTGTTGGATGTGGCAAGAACTCTACGATTCTAGTCGGTGGATGTTTGAGTACGGAGTTGAGGGACAAATAGATAGCCTATCTCATGTGAGTTGATGAGGTATTAGTCTGTTTGAACTTATTCTTAGTGATAAGTGAATTATCTCCATCTTATCTTTAAAGGATTAGAAGATTATCTGTTGATTATTTTACATATAAGATAACTATCTATTGTTATGGATTGGACGTGTGTGGTCAGAGGGGTGACCTAATTGGACCATTTGGAACCAGAATTGGGAAGAAATTATTAGGACTCAAACTATTTAGATTTCCGTGTCTTTGGTTCCCGTCAATGTTTATGCAATACATTCAAGTTTTATAATTACAAAAAGGAATTAATAATGCTTAACTGTGTCTTATATATAAAGATTAATAGCGATCATAATTGTCTAAGATCACCTGCCAATTTCGTTTGGACCAAGTCAGAACAACATCCCTTTTCTCAACTTGTTTTGGGGCTGTCAAGGTTTTCTTTGAGACAATTTGAGTATTGATGTGCACTGTGATGAACTCAAAGGCAAACATACTTATGAATGAAGGATAATAATTTTCACAAGTAAAGATGAATGTGCCACCCGACTGCCCTCTCTCAGTTTATACGCCCTTTCATGGGACGTATTAGAACTTCACTTGGAAGTGACATATCTGTTAGAATATTCCTAGTTCATATATAGTGTGCTATTAGAACTTCGAGACTATAGTAATCAGATTGAATTGTCTAGATAACCTAATAAAATCCTTAGAAATGATTCCTACAAATTTCTGTTCCGTGTTTGAATCTGTGTTGCACTGTTAATGCGTGTGTATTTGGGAGGAGAATACCTGTGTAATGGACCTGAAGGTCAAGAGTTACCTATACAAACTTTTGTGTTAAACCTGCCCATTGAAGGAATTCTGGTTGTACACAAAGTGAGAACAAACACGTTGTTAGTAGGTAGGCCTATGATTATATTTTGTACCATTCTAAAAACCGTTTTTTCAATTTCTGGTATCTTTTGTGAAATAATTCTTGTTAATGCCTATAGATGCAAAATTCATGTGCGAATTTGTTTATAAGCTTATTTCATTCCTCACAAGAGAGAGAAATCAAATTTATAAAGCAATTAGGAGTATATTGATTTTTTTTCTACGTTTATAATTAGCTGTCATCATTGCCCAATTTCCATGGGATTGTTCTTTTAAAATAGTTATTTCTCAGCTTTGTAGTATAACAGAATCGTTGGGTGTAAAACTCACGTACATTTCAACAGAAACAGAAGTATCTGTGACTGAACTTACCATCCACATAAGTAGTGTGTATAGATTATGAATTTATGCAAAATGTTTGCACATGAAAGGGGCTCGTTTGTGTTGCTAAAAGTTTAACCCACAAATTTAAATTAAAAAATTATCATTTTCTTACTTCTTTGGCCGCCCACTATATAATATCCTCTGCAGTAGACAATCTTACCAGAGCATGTTGGATGCAATCTTATTTGTAGAGAGTACTTTAGTTTTATTTTTTTTTACTAAATCGGAAACCTGAGAGCTTATCACTCAATTAGTTTAACTCTTTCGAGAAAGGTTATGTATATTTCTGTATGGATAATCATTGGTATATTGTCAAGTTTAAAGTTAAAGCAGTATGTATATTTTCAGCCTAGTTATTTTAATATGCTGTGTTTGTGATCTTTTTGTACGGTGTATATTTTTAGGTTGTATGTGCTTTTTCAATCATCACACTGTTGTCAAGTTTATATCTCTGATCATTTTATGATACCCAATACCCATGGTTAACGTACCATTACTCCGAACACTGATTGCGGTTTGACCTGACATATAAATGATTTTATTCTACAGATATAGAGCAGTCACAAGTGCATACTACAGAGGTGCTGTCGGGGCAATGCTGGTTTATGACATCACAAAACGTCAAAGCTTCGATCACATACCTCGCTGGTTAGAAGAACTGCGAAACCATGCAGATAAGAATATAGTCATTATTCTTATAGGAAACAAAAGTGATCTGGAGAACCAGCGTCAAGTACCCACAGACGATGCAAAAGAATTTGCCGAGAAAGAAGGCTTATTTTTCTTGGAGACTTCGGCACTGGAATCGACTAACGTTGAAACAGCCTTCATGACGGTTTTGACAGAAATATTCAACATTGTTAACAAGAAGAACCTAGCGGCTGGTGATAGTCAGGGAAATGGCAACTCAGCATCTCTGTCTGGCAAGAAGATTATCGTTCCTGGTCCTGCTCAAGAAATCCCCAAGGGGAACATGTGTTGTCAGTAATCCTGACTTTATTTATAATTTGTTTAAATTTTCTAGATTTCATGCTTGTGTTCTTATCACCAATTTTTATTAATTTGGTGCATTTCGTTTTGTATATTTTTACATTATTTAAAATTTATTTTGCATGAGTTGCTCATTAAGATCAAGAGAGGGAAGTAATTAAAATTTTCGTGGTATAACATAGGAGACAACTTAATTGCGCTGTTTTTATCTGTTAGTAGGAATAGAATACATGTAAGGCGGACAGACAATCATCATCCTGACGGTGCTGGTCTTCCTTGACTTTAGACGTGCTGTTTTAGATATGTTTATTGTTATTTTTTCAATTAGATTAAAGTTTCATCTCATTAATCAATGCTCACCTTTGTTATGCTGGATTTTAAAATAAAACTATTTTAATCAGAAAATATAACAAAATAGTGGTACTGATTTAAGCTTAATTCTTTGGTAGTAACTTTGTTAGACTCGGAATAGAGTTTATTATAAAATGCCATACCCATAGCCTTAGCTTGATGCCATAATTCTTGTTAATTTGCACAAATAGTTCTTTAAGTTCAAGAATCAATTTAATCAACATTGTTGTAAGATTTGTAAGTTTGTATAACAAAGGTCCCTGGTCTTGATAGATCTAGAATAATAAATCTTGTGGGATTGATACCAAAGTCCTTGGTCTTGGATGACATTTCCAGATAAAGCTACTGTTTTAATAGCACATACAATAATATAATTCTAATATTTTAAAGACAATATAATTTGTTAAACTTTAAAATAAAACAACATAATAATAAATAAAATGTATTTTAAATTTATAAAGTAGTAATTATTATAATCTTAAACAAAAATAGCTTCTCGTTTAAATTGAAAGCTGATAATGCATTTGTAATAATAGTACTTCAACTATTAAAAATTTGCAAGATTTTAAATTAAATCAATTTCAATCTTGTGCGCTATGCGTGAAGATCACTATATAATACTGAGAAAATACAAAAATAAATCTAATTGACAACGAGAAAAATGAAAGTTTAACTTTAAAATACCCAAACAGACATTGGTTAAGACCTTTTTTTTTTTCACAAAAACCAGTGATCTCGCGTTTCCCTAACATGCAACTAGAACAACTTTCCAATGCTCATAAAATGTGCTGGTTAAGTAAAATGGACGCTTCTGTCAAGTATAAGCAATTCTGGTAAACTCACTAAAAGGTATTAATACAAATTTGAGCAAAGTCTGTGTGCTAACTTGGCTATATAAATAACACGACGAGAAAAATGAATAGAAAATAAATTCATAACTTACACAGGTGGACCAACGGCCTTAATTTCTGCAAAATGCCTTTTTGTAAGAAGGATGAGAGAGTTAAGTTAAGTGGGAAACATGAGGATACGAGCTGTGAATAAATTAGTAAAAACCTAGATTGACTACTCCAAGTAATCAGTGAAAAATATTAAATATCCGTTAATTATTCACCTTTTTCTAACACCCAGTAACTCCCACGTCTTCAATTTTACCGTTTTCCACTTGTGCTTCATCTCCCTTGGTACCAGACGGTTGGTCCTCATGCATGGAGGAGTCCTTTTCTGTTTGTGTATCTAGACGCATTAAAAGCCTTTGGAGCAGTTCTTGGCATTCCAATGCACCAACCATCACAGTCAAACTTGCTCTACCCTTCCAGCATCCAATGGCTACAGTAGACTCGTCCACTTGGAGGGTCCCTGTACCAGCTCTGCTTCCTGCGAAGAAAGAAGAAGGTCAAATAGAGTCTGGCTGATTGGCATTTACTCTTTGATCATGCCGGTGCATACCTTCACCCAGAACTATCACGCAACAGCCCGGCATTAGGTTTGCAGCATTTTCTCCGAACTTGGCATCCACAAAATCTGCAAATTTTACAGCTCTATACTGCAGAAGATGCTTGAAATCTATCGCAGATGCACATAGAATCTGTTTGGAGATGTGAGGGAGAATAAGGGGCAATCCTTCAGAAGTGATCCGGAAAGAACATTGTGCAGACCTTCCTTCACATGAAGTTTGTCTTTCCTGTATGATGATGACATTGGCAAGCTTTTTCACTTATTCACAAGAGAGCTAATCAAATAACTCATTTGTCACATACAGTTGAGGGCAGGCCACTGATTGTTTACAAGTAATTAGTTTTTTATAAAAATTCAAACAAACTATCAAGGCTTTATATCACAGCAATCCCATATCAATTATCACGGCAAAAAGAAATCTCACACCCCAGTTGTTTACCATGATTCATATCCCACAAAATATTCTAAACTGAGTCAGGAAAAACAGAAATAGGAATCTTAACACTAACAAGTCATGCTACTATTTTAATATTTGTGTTTTTATACACTATAATTTTGTCAATGTAACTCAGTTTGACTAAATTTATTTATATAAATAGATGGTAACCTTTACCCACACAAGTTTCAACCTGATCTGTGTCCTCAAATGACACTGTTTTCACTACTGCATAGGGAATTATTTAAAAGGATTTTGGTTCTCTGAAAAGAGAAAGTAAAGAGAAAAGAGAAAGTTTCCATCTTTTAGTTGAACTAAATTATCTACAACATATATCTACGGTAAATAAATTACTACGTTCCCACTTTATACATGTTCTCACTTTATTGAAAATAATAAGCATATGTTATAAATAAATCAACTTAAAAATTACAATAATAACACAAACATTTATAATTGAGATGATAATATACTTACAAAAACCTTCAGGCCAACAGAAGTTATTTTAAGTTGCTGCCCCACTGAGAAGTTCAACTCCAGAACATCTTTGACTGACTTGGATATATAGTAAATTCTTTTCACGTGACTTGTATCACTGTTTCTTGTTACAAGGTGACCATTAAATGGAAATTGATCATCAATGCCATAAAATGCCTTTATGCTGTCAATAACTCCTTCATCTTTGAAGAAGACAACAGGATCAATGCCTCTCCATTTTCCTTGAAACTGTAGCTTCCTTTTGCCTGGAGTATTCTTTGTTATGATTTCTACACTGCAGGGTTCTTGGGCTTCCTTGAAATCCGCTTCTTCACATGCAACAGAATTAACCTTCAAATCTGTTTCATTAGGTTCATTTTCATCTATATTAGCCTCTGAAATTCCTTCAGGTATACTTTCCAATGGATTAACATGCAGTTCGTGTGAATCCTCATTGCCCTGGTTTGCTGTGTCAACCTGTTTCCCAACTTCTTTTCTAGGTTTTACCTGGATTGCTGCAAAAAGGGACAACAATCACAAACCTATTATGGCAAGAAAAGGCATAGACTGGACACAAAATATGTTAGCATTTAAAAGAGGCTGCTTGAAGGAAGAGTTATTCCCAATATCCACTAGAATTCCTTGACTCTGTTAGTCAGGATTTGAGAGAGAAAAACAACTAAAATCATAAAAGAAATTACCAGGAAGAGCAGAAACTTTCTGCAGAACAGCAATAAAGAAGGCCCCAGTGTTCTGATCATGAGGCACAAACCTCATGCACCGCTCTAGTGGGAAATCAGAATCTTCCTCAGTAAATTCGAGCATAGCAGGGTTCTCCATTGCTTGGATATCATCTTCACTATGTCCCTTAACATCATCAGTATTAATATCACCTTCAATGATGACATTAGAATTACTATCACCAACATCCTGATAGCTTCCGCCATTTGGAAACATGCTGGGAAGAACTACATTTCTACGAAGCTTGGGAACGTCTTTGCTGGAGATGAACCACTTGCCTCTGTCACATACCTGCACATCCAAACCATCTTCAGACGCATGTCAATGCACACAACAGCATAACAACCTTAAACCCTTCTATTCTAGAGTACTGCATTCAATTAACTACACAATAATCACACATCTTCTGTTAGAAATGCAAGTTTTATTTGGGTATACATAATATTTTTCTATTCAGAAAGTTTGAAATTTAATGTTTTACCAGGAATGTGAACTTGGGTACAAGTTGACTGACATCCCAGTAATCAATTACAAGGAATTAACAACTAAAACACAACTAAAAAATGAGCCAACCACAAGAATGACAGGCCATGTGACACAATAAAATTGAAATAATTAATTCATTATAATAAGTAATGAAGACATTTTCTCCTTCTAAGCCCCAGAAAGAAGAGTCATGCATGCTCGAATTTGCCATGTATAAGCCAATCAAAACATCCATTGGTAGTCATTACACGTTTTATCTTCAAACTTTAAAACACAAGGCAACAAATAGTCACAGAAAAAACAAACCTTCCATCTCTTGAGACCTGGTCGACGAGTGAGTTGGGAAAGTTCACTAGAGACATCTACAAGTTCGATGGACCCTCCACACCTTCGCAAAACCTGCAATTGGTACGTAAGGGAAAATACTTAAGTGCTACAAACAATGTTAATATATTCTAGTAGGTGCCAAGACCAAAGCATTGAACATGATTTTTTTTTTAATAAGGAAAAACTCCAACTATTTTTTCAAATAAAAAGAAGAACTATTAATGTTGAATAAACAAAAAGTAAATTCTTATATTGTGGACAAATTATTATAAAGTGGGGACATCTCAGATGGAGTTTTTCCTTCATAACCACAAGCTACAAAAGCAACCACAGAAGGATTTGTAGTAATACCAAAGAGTGGATGCGATAGAACTATTGATAGTTAGCCCCAGTTAGCTTCCATTAATTAAATTACACGTTTCTATCAAATACTTCTTTGAAATCAAGGCTATATTCGTATTTCTTCTAAAAAATAAATATCCATTGAATATATAAGATAGCAACCAATTGATCCCTGATAAAGGAGTGACGTATCAATGAAGGAACAAATTATACATATAAAAGCATAAAGTATCTACTTCATCGTATGAAAATAAAACACTTCAATAGAAATGCCCATAACTGGACAAGCTAGATAGCATAGCTGGCAAGAAATATAATTTCAGAGCTTTCAGAGCTGATTACCTCTGCCACAACCGCTTCATTCTCGATAGGATTCATTGAGCAGGTTGAATAAATCATCCTTCCACCAACTTTAAGTAAAGATACACCTAATAACGTTAATAGAGTGATTAAGTTTGCCAACATCGTTTTGGTAGCGAATTCTTATTCACCCTATACTCATCTGTATCTATAATAATAATAGCAGTAGTTTGATCCAAGTACCATACGGAAAAAAAAAAAAATTGAACCAGAGGAACAAGAGACCGTCAGTTCAAACTAAAACTAAAAATGCACAGAAATAAATTGTTTGTATAAAGAAAAAGAATGCTTGTCAACTTCAATAGTCAATAGAACTTCTCTACTAAATCAACCATGAATGTAACTTCAATTTAACTATAGGGATTGTGATTGAGAAAAATGTACCTCGCATTGCAATTAGAACTTGTAGGTTATGAAGGCCATTTCCAGTCCCTGTGTTCCTTTATACAAGAAAAATCAGTCTTAAGCCAAGAAATAGCATATGGTGGTTGAAGAAAAAGAAGGAAGAAGAATGCATACAGGAAAGGAACAAAATTACCATTTCCTCCAGAGATCAGGGGCCTTACGTAGGGTACCATCTCCACTGCATGGGACATCACACAGAACCCGATCAAATAATAACTGGCCTTCTTGATCTAGCTCCATTTTATCATAATGTTTTTCTAAGAGACATCCTGGGAAGTGTTGAGCTTCATGATTGGTGACAATCAGGTTAGCTGTGCACATCCGTTTGGTTTGGTGAATGAGAAGATTACATCTTTGGATATCTAGATCATTTGCTATAACCTGATTATTAAGCATAGACTAATTAATAAAGCACATGAATCCTGATAAGGACAGACCTTATTTGCTAGACTGTTTTGTCTAGGAAACAAATAAAATAACATTATGCACACAGACACAAACCATTCCATCGGGCAGAGATCCTACTTTAGTTGAATGGTGTAAAATCTCAAGCAATTGAAATGTTTTTGAACCTGGTGCTGCACACACTGAATAAAAGCAATCAAATAGAAAAATAGTTAGAAGTACTAAAATATGCATTGCAAACAAACAAAATAGCACAAAAAAATGGGAAAAGTGACAAAATCCACTTCAGTACAGCACAAGTTACTTACTATCAAGTACAAAATGATTTGAATGTACATCCAAAAACAGGGGAGGTACCTGTGTAGCAAATAAACATTTGTGTCCACTAGTTAAATTTTTGAAATGTAAGATCATAAAGTAAAATACATGCACTAAATCATCCAGCTATCTAGAACAGGAGCTAGTCCTTTTTTACGATCATGAATAATGATAGACAAAACGTAAACTGGCCCACCATGCTGACAGCTTCCTGTCTTGTAATATTTCCAATTTCATTTTCTATCTTTAAGAATTCATGAAACCTGAGAGATTCACATAATAGGGAGCAGGAATTGACATATTAGTTATAAGCACTAACTTATGCATAATTTATTTGAATTAACTAAACAATACATTCTGATATAAGGCATAAATCATAACTAAATGCAACCAACCAGTCATGTGAAAGTCATAAATAAGCATGGTCATATAACTAAACATCAAGTCATAATCATACTATATCAATATGAACTTTTGGCTGTTGCGCTGTTAATTAGAACTACATATCTAGTTCCAAACTAATATAGGTTCAATTCACACCACTCATGTACAAAACTTACTAACCTCCCGAGTGTTTGGTTTTTCCTGAGCTGCTTACGCGAAAAATTCGAATGCCAAGCAAGATTATCAGGATACCATGGCAAAGGTAAAATAGCCTCTGTATCATCCCCTTCCACAACCTACATATAACAATTCAGGACCATAAGAAAAAGAGTCAAAGACTTTAAACATGAAAAATCGACAGTAGCAGCATAATTAAACAAAATTGCTGCCGGTGACATACCTCAGCCTGAAGAGAGTGCACAAAATCATTCTCTAGTTGGGACCGAATATCCGCGCAAAACCGGCTACTGGAATCACCGAATAAAAAGACACAATAAACTTAAGCAAGCATCAACGTAACTTGGAACTGAAATAAACGAGTCTAGATTCAAACTGAAACGGATTTGACTATCTTTACTACGCACGTGCAATTATTTTATACTTTGAAATGCTGTTACAGATAGATGATTATTTTCAAAATCAGTTGAACTCAGTCACTGGACAGAAGGTGAAAATCCAAAAGAAGTTTAAATAGAAATAAATAAATGAATACGTGGAATTGATCCTGAATGCTGCAGGCAAAGGAGTTCGGAGAAGTTGCTCGAATTCATCCCATTCTTGCGATGACACGATTCCCTGCTCCTGCAAAAGAAAGAACAGAATCAAAGAAATGAGAGAATGAGAGAGGAGTTACGGTATGTTACTTAGCGAAGCATTGGTTAGGTTGGTTTACCTTGTAATAGTGATCGAAAGCGAGGTTCTGAGTAGCGAAGCGGTCGGAGAAAGGAAAAGGATCTGAATCTGATCTAGGACGTTTGGAGTTCCACACATTTTCTCTGCTCTCTTGGAAATGCTTTCTTTGAGTGCGACTCTTCTTCCCTCCCTTTCCTCTCCCCATGCTGTTGCACTTGCAGTTTCAGTTTCAGTTTCAGTTTGGGGGCACACGGTAGTGGTAGTCCATTATTCATCCCGGGTCAATTAGCGGTTAAACGCAATGGGCTTGGGCCTTTTTATATAGTCTAAAACTTAATGTTTAAAAAAAATAATTTTTATATTTCAAAATTCAAAAATAAAAAATAGTTTTCGAATTAAATAATTCAAAAATTAAAAACAACTCTGTAAGTTAAAAAAAAATCAAGTTATGCAGTTTAGGAACTACTTTTTATTTTTAAATTGTATTTGAAAGTTATTTTTTAATTCTAAAGGACTAAAAATATGGATTTGCGGGAAGAATTTGCCCAATTTCTTAGTTTTGGAGAACCACTTCAATAATTATTATTTTAGAACCTTTGGTGCTTTCTTGTTATAAAACTTGAAATAATAAGGGTTCAATACAATCTAAACTAGTTTTTCAATATATTCATATG
>Ga0099823_1000767_pt1 | contig 23650 bp, 9 predicted proteins | sample CowpearedBW_FD_76831 | JGI IMG/M metagenome (GOLD analysis project Ga0099823, IMG submission 76831) | Root nodule microbial communities of legume samples collected from California, USA - Cow pea red BW | ecosystem: Host-associated > Plants > Roots > Nodule | place: USA: California | collected...
ATATATTAGTAAAAACATTTTGTCCTAATTTTTTATAAGCTACACATCTTGTCTTCTGTCTTCATTCTTCCAACTTCAAGTATTGGTACGTTGTCTTCTTCCAAGTACATCCCTTGACATTTTTCTCTTCTCATTCTTTGAAATTGGGCATATACTAAGGATGGCAAAACGGGTCAACCCAGCCCGTTTTGACCCGACCCGTTACTAACCCGTCCAAAATGGGTCGGGCCGGGTTGGCCCGCTACCTGGAAACGGGTTGAATAATAGAACCCGTCCCGCAACCAGACGGGTTGGCGGGCTAACGGGCCGACCCACCATTTTTAATTTTTTTTTCTTTCTATGTTTCCGATCGCATAAAAAATGGAGATGAAGTGCACCGTGCAGAGGATTTTCACAGAAAAAGGATGAGAACATGTAAAAATCCCAATATGTAAAACCCCCAACCTAAAAAATTTCAATGTGCAAAATTTCAGATCTATAAAATCCCCAATACAGAAAACCCCAATCAGTAGAAACCCTAACCCTACAATACATCACAACCAGAACACAACCACCAGAAATCAACAACCTTTCGTAGTGGGAAGAAGGGTTCTCAAAGTAGAAAGAAAGGAAGAGTGATGGAAGGGAAGTGTGGTGGTTGCTGCCGCTGTGCGTCTCCAATCACGATCCCGTTCTCCCTTGCGTCGAGGTGGTGGTTGTTGTCGATGCGCGCCTCCTTTTCCGATCTCGCTCTCCATCGTGTCGCATGGTGTCGCGATGGTTGTTGTTGTTCGCGGTGGCAGTTGTTGCTCACAGTGGTGGTCGCTGCTCACAGGTGGTCGCTGCTCGTAGTGGGTGGTCATTGGCGGGTTCACTTTTTCGCAGTGGTGGTGGTGGGAGACGAGAGTGTTGGTATGAGTTCGAGAATGTTGGTGTGAGTGTTCGAGAGGGTTCGAGAGAATGATGTTGCTGCTGGTGACAAATAAAACAAATGCAGCCCACTGATGTAGTCCAATTTTTTAAATTGTAAACGGGCTGCGGGTTGGCCCGCTTGAATTCACGGGCTGGCCCGACGGGCTGCCAGGCTGAGCGGGCCGGGTTGGAGTGGGCTAACGGGTTATAATTTCTGTCCCGGCTCGACTTTTTTTGAGCGGGTTGACGGGTCGACCCGTCAGGTCTGGCCCATTTTGCCAAGCCTAGCATATACATCAAACCATATATAGATAATGGCGTTTATGGTATGCTTGTTGTCAAATGATGAAATCAAAATAAGAATACTTGACACGTGACAGAGGTTTATTATTTGATTATTTTTCAGGAATCAATCGGAGAGAGTGAACTTGTTGATCAAAACATTAATTAAAGAATCTCCATTGTGTTGAACGTCATTTTATATTTATTTTTATAATTATTTGGACTTGTATGGACTTGATTTAGTTTAAAATTTATTTAAAATTTATGACAGTGATGTATTTTATTTTATTTTATTTGAATTTATGATTAAATATTTATTTTTTAAATAATTTTGTAAATATCCGTGGGTACCCATGGATATCCGCGGGTATGAAGAAAATAGACGGGTACCTGCATAACGGATACCCGACAGATATGGGTACGGGTACGGGGCAAATATTTATCTAGCGGGTAGGGTACGGGGGAGCTATTACCCGTACCCTATCCGCCCCGTTGACATCCCTAAGAGGCAGTCACGGACGTGGAAGAGGCTGTTGACGACAATTTTTTAACAAAGTGCTTGTTGAGTGCTTTCAATGTCACAAGCTTGGTCATTATCAGTATGAGTGTCCTGGAGCACATAAGCAAGTTCATTATGCAACTTTTGGAGAAGCAGTGGAAGACAAAGAGGAGATTCGATTGGTTGCATATGAAGAGGTAATCCAGTTTGGTCAAGTGGAAGACTGGTTTCTTGACTCTGGATGCAGTAACCATATGACTGGAAATTAGCTCTGGTTCACTAAAATCCATGAAGAAGGACTCAATAAGACTGTCAAGCTTGGCAATGAAACTACATTGAAAGTAGCTGCAAAGGGAAGCATTCAGGTACACATCAATAACGTGGCTTATGTCATTTCAGATGTATATTATGTGCCGGAACTCAAGACCAATCTTCTTAGTCTCGGTCAACTTCAAGCACATGGTCTCACCATTCTGATTAAACATAATACATGCAAGATATTTCATCCCGACAAAAGCTTAGTCATCTGCACTACCATGAAAGGAAATTGCATGTTTCACGCTTCAATGAGCTCTCAACACTCTAAGTGTTTTCAAATTGAAGACACCATTGTAGAAAAGGAGACATAACTATGGCATAAAAGATTCGGGCATCTCAATTTCAAAGGACTTACCACACTTGCCAATAAGCAAATGGTGGTTGGTTTACCTTCACTAAAAATTCCTACGACTACGTGCACTACGTGTCTCGTTGGCAAGCAACACAAAAATGTTATACCAAAGCAAAGCTCTTGGCGTGCATTCACTAAACTCCAATTGGTGCATGCTGATTTGTGTGGTCCCATTTCTCCTGCTTCAAACAACAATAAAAGGTATATACTAAGCTTTGTTGATGATTACTCTCGTAAAGCATGTGTTTACTTTTTAAATGAGAAATTCGAAACATTCAACGGCTTCAGGAGCTTCAAAGCATGTGTTAAAAAAGAAACTGGATCGTTCATAGCTTGCCTAAAAACAGACAGGGGTGGAGAATTCATGTCTAAGGAATTTTCAGACTTCTGCAAATAGCAAGGTATTTCCAGGCAATTGAGAGCTGCCTACACCCCCTCAACAGAATAGAGTTGCAGACCGCAAAAATCGCACCATCATGAACTCTGTAAGAGCAGTGCTTTATGAAAAACAAATACCAAAATCCTTCTGGCCTGAGGTTGTCAAATGGTGTATTCATGTGCAAAACAAGAGTCCTACCACTGCCATAGATCATGGAACTCTAGAGGAGATGTGGACTGGACTCAAACCACGGGTTGACTACTTCAGGGTATTTGGATGCATTGCCCATGTTCACGTTCCTGATCAAAGACGAAGCAAGCTAGATGATAAAAGTCATCAATGTGTCCTCTTAGGTGTGAGTGATGAAACAAAAGCCTATAAACTTTTTTATCCGATTACCAAAAAGATTATTATCAGCAAGGACATGATATTTGAAGAAGACAAAAGCTGGAATTGGGAAGAAGAAAGAGCAGAATCTACGCCTACTGCTCTTAATATGAATGGCCAAAATGAAGACGAAAGTAGCCAAGAAGAAGAAGAAGATGATAATGTAGTGGTCACATCTCAACATGGAGAAGAAAGTGAAAATGTAGAGCTTACACCTCCACATATGGCAACCACAGAGTCGCAACAATCAGATTTCACAAATACTCTAGTTCAAGGGAGGGCGACAAGGACTCATCGACAACCTTCATGGTTGGGAGATTATGAGACTAATCTCTTCGTAGAAGAGGAGGAGGATCTACTGGCAATGATGTTGACTGATTCTGCAGATCCTCTCACATTTGAAGAAGCCAAAACTAGTTCGAAATGGCGAGAGGAGATGGATACGGAAATACAAGCAATTGAAAGAAACAACACGTGGGTACTAGTGGATCCACCTGATGGAGTTATACCCATTGGAGTGAAGTGGATTTTCAAAACAAAGTTAAATGAAAAAGGCGAGATTGAAAAGCATAAAGACAGATTGGTAGCCAAAGGTTACGCTCAGAAACATGGAATTAACTACACAGAGATTTTTACTCCTGTTGCTAGGCTCGATACAGTAAGAGTATTGTTAGTTGTGGCTGCTCAAAATGCATGGGAAGTCTTCCAACTTGATGTTAAAAGTGTGTTCTTGCATGGTGAAATTTAGGAAGAAATCTATGTTTACCAACCCGCTGGATATATCAAGCAAGACCGCGAGAGACAAGTTTACAAACTAAAAAAAGCCCTATATGGACTCAAACAGGCCCCAAGAGCCTGGTACAACAAGATTGAAGCGTACTTTGTTAAAGAACAATTTGAATGTTGCTCCAGTGAACACACCTTGTTCACACAAAAAGGTTAGAAACAATATTTTAATTTTTAACTTGTATGTAGATGATCTAATTTTTACTGGGAGCAACAAAGATATTTGCGAAGAATTCAAACATTCGATGCAGCTAGAATTTGATATGACAAACTTGGGCAAAATGAAATACTTCCTTGGCATTGAGGTAATACAAAACGAAGCAGGAATTTTTATCTGTCAAAGGCGCTATGCACGTGAAATTCTTGCACGATTTAGCATGTTAAATAGCAACCCCATCAAGAATCCCATTGTACCAGGAACAATTCTATCTAAGGATGAAACAGGAAGTCCAGTCGATGCTACACAATTCAAACAAGCCATTGGCAGCCTTATGTACTTGACAGTTACAAGACCAGACTTGATGTTTGGAGTCAGTGTCATTAGTAGATACATGGCCAATCCTAAAGAGTCCCATTGGGCAGTAATTAAACGTATCTTTAGGTATCTCAAAGGAACCATTGAACACGGTTTCTTTTATCAAAAAGGAAGAAAGATAAATTTCACAACCTACAATGATAGCAACTATGTAGGAGATCCAGATGATAGAAGAAGCACTTCCGGATCAGTGTTTATGATGGGAACTGCAGCTATATCATGGGCTTCAAAGAAACAGCCAGTGGTAAGCCTCTCTACCACTTAGGCCGAATACATTGTTGTAGCACATTGTGCATGTCAATGTATCTGGCTCAAAAGAATTCTGTAACATATTGGAAGAGAAGAACAAAAACCCACCGAGATTCTTTGTGACAACAATTCTACTATTCAACTATCCAAGAATCATGTCTTTCATGGCAGAAGTAAACATTGCAGTGAGGTTTCATTTCCTCAGAGATTTAGTTAATGATCAGATAGTTAGATTAAGATTCTGCAGTACAAAAGAACAGATCGTTGATGTCATGACCAAAGCTTAGAAACTTGATCAATTTGAAAAAATCAGAAGCATGCTTGGAGTATTCAAGGTTGATGAAGTAAGCTAAGCTTTAGGGAGGGATTGTTAGTGTCAGTTACTTTATGTTTTACGTGTCAATAACTATTCCTATTTTATAGGATGTACCAGGTCAATTTGTTTCCTTATTTTAGGCCTCCTATAATGCTGCAGTAACAACATTAAGTCTGTTATTTTGTTTTTGAGTCTGTAGGCTATAAAAGCCAATGCCTTCATACTTGAATAAACACTTGATTTTTTACGCATATACTGAGTTATAACAGAAACCTTGTAATGTCAATAATTAGTTTTCAGTATTTTTTGGGTTTTAGACCCCTGTTAATTTCAAAAGTTATGAATTTGATGTGTACTTTGTTGCATGCTTTGTCAGGCATTAACACACTTGTATTTAAACTTAAGACATATGCCCTACAAGGGTGTAAAGTTTTTTCCCATACAGTTTCTTCTAGTAGTGGCAACATATTATTTCTTAACCACTTATTAGTGTTAAACTGACATCCCTTAGAAGTTCCCATATTAGGGCAAGCTGAATTTGTTGAAATTGAAAAAAATAAAGCATATAAATGTGGATTACTATTCGGTAACCACTTTGGTGGAGAAATGGAGATATGAGACTTATACATTCCATCTCCCCACTCGAGGATTGACCATAATGCTTCAAGATATTGCACTTAAGCTCAATATAAGATATGATGGACCCCTAGTTGTTGCTCTCACAATGTTTAACTAAGAAGAAATATGTTATACATATTTAGGTATCATGTCTATCAAAAGATATTCGTTACTTGGTTCTAAGTTTGTGTTCACTTTGAAAGATGAATTTGAAGGAGGGTGAGTGGATGAATTTAAGGGGATTTGAAGGTAATGTTTGTGTTGTTTATTATAAGGCATTTGGAGATGAAAGTGAGTGGATTTGAAGGTAAAGTTTGTGAAAATTTGTGAATTATTTGATGGATGTGATAGACAAAAAAAATGTTTTAATACATAAAAAGTAAAGATTACAAAATTGTCATTGTAACTAATAAATTCGTAAAAGAAAACATTAACAACATATGTTTGAGAAAGAGCATGAACATTGTGTCATCATCTCCAACAGCTACAACTAGTGACAACTTCTCTGCCATGGACATGCAGCTCCTCCAAACAACATTGTCCTCATTTTTGACCGCACCAAATTCGGCCTCTCCAACCTATCCCTCCCCGGCGGGTGATCGTTGATGCCATGAGCCTAATGAACAAGTCGTCAAAACAGACTACATCGCCCACTCCATCGAATACGACGTCACCTTCAACACCTTCCTTGTCCTCTTTCTTCAAACCAACATACGGTGCTACTTTGCCTCTCACCACAACAAACACCCACTTCGACGACCGTTGCAAACCAAAAAGACAACATCTACAACATGAAATTATGCATACTTGTGTAGGGTAATTTTGTGATACCACCCACCATCTACAATATTAACCCACAACTCTTCTCCCCTGAACGAAGATTATATCTTCCATTAATCCTGCAAATCGTTACTCACTCTCACTCGCAAATCCGTGGAAATGAACAAAAATGTCACTCGTCATTCCATCCATTGTAATAGTGTTTCCTTCTAAGTGAATACAACATAAATGGCAATAGTACAAGGCAATATTGTTTTTAAGATCCTTCAATACAAATTAGGCAAGCACAATATTGTGATGTTGAAAAAAGGTTTATGTAAATAGAGATATATTGGATTTACAATTGCAATAATGAAGGCAAACTTGTTTTCATGTTGCTTTTGAAACAGTAATTTTGTGCCAATGGAACTAAGCAAAGTTGAAAAGACTATATTAAAGGTTAGAGATAACTATAAGAAAATTTGGTTGTTCAAAACAAGTTTAATAAAATTTAACAAATGGGTATATGTTTATAGGATATGGTAAGCATATTTATATTCATATTTAACACCTTCAATCTTAGGTTTATTGGACTGTATTTATGGATAAATTCCATTTTTTAATTGGAATTCACCTAATTTGACTTTCATGTAAATATGAATGAGGAAGAGCTTATTGAAGATAGGGAATGTGAGCATATAGGAATACCATAGCCACAAAAGTCCATTATTTCACCGTGCGGTAGTGATGGGATTCATAAACCTTGTCCAAAGCTTCATTCATGCAACATGAATTGCTTTCTTGCCTATTTTGACACAAACCACCAAATGTTTGCAGATTATTTCTATTGGGGTTATTCATGGTTTGGTTTTAGACAAAAAGTGATTTCAACCAAGCATAAAAGTATTATAGGGTTGAAAATGGTTTGATTTGAAGACAAATTTAAATCCAAACTAAAATAAATTGATCTTTTGTGGTTCAAATGGGTATAAATTGACTTTTGAAATATCTTCAATATAACAACTAACAAATTAGAGTTGAATTTGATAACTAATTGAATCATGATGAACCTTTGAACATCTTATTTACATAACCATAAGCAATAAAGACAAACAATCATATGTTTAAATATTTATCAATGAAGTTTAGTCTCAATGTTCAAATGTATATTAAGATATATGTTGTATTTGATATTCATTATGTCTCCAATAACATTGTATATTAAGATACATGTTGAAATGTATATTAAGATACATGTTGTATTAAGATTTTTATAATAATATTTATCTTTATCTTTAATTTAAAAGATATTTGAGAGATTTTAGCAATAGAAAATATAAGATTCAATTCCAATCAAGGCCTATATAAAGAGACCAAGGGAAAGCAAAGGAAAAAGCTTGACACTTCGGAGTGTAGGAACCCTTAGGGGGCCTAATTTCGTTCTCTCTCTCTCTCTCTACTTTCTTCTTCACTTTTTATTTTACTTTTGCTTTTTATAGAGTTCTAAACTTCTTAGTTGGTTCCATTGTAATTTCGTTATGAATTCTGAGGTTAGAACGAAGTAATTTCTTTGTTCTTTTCATTATTGTTGTGTTGTTCATTCATCTATGTCTTTTATCTTTGAATCATGTAAAAAGTAATGATTTTATATCTATGTGCATGTTGATCATATGAGTTCAAAGGTTTTTAAGTTTAATTGAGACTTTACTTAGATTTTATTTAGAAACTTTCGTGTGATTAAATGAGTTTTTGCCAATAATTGAGACTTTACTTTGGTTAAAGCTATTTACTCAAACTAAAATTAGTCAAGACTTTACTTTGATTAATTAAGTTTTTTATTTGATGAGAAGATAAAAGAATAGACATGATTAGGTATAGTAAAATTTGATTAAGATTGTATTTTGGTTGAATTTATTATGGATAATCTAAAAGTTCTCACTTTTAATTAAACTGTATTTTGGTTAAAAGTGAGAACATCAACAAATTAATTGAGACTTTACATTGATGAATTTGCAAATCTACAACAATAATTAATTGAGTACTTGGTTATATGACATGGGGAAGTCATAACTCCCTAAAAAAATTATTTTTATTTTTTATATATATATTTTTAAATTATATTGATATGTTATTTATATTAAATTTAGGAAAGTTTCTCACCATCCCACCATTTTATTTATATATATTATTCATTTATATATTTTTATTGTTTAAAAAATAAAATAAAATAAAAATAATTTTCTTAATAAAATCAATATGATGGTAATAAATACTAATATTAGCATTTTTACTGGTTTAAGATTCAAATAGTAATAATATGCTTTAATATTGTAATATATTACAGATTTTGATTATATAGTACTAACTTTTGATAATGTAAGGCCCACTATTCATTCTACCCTAATTTTAAAGGGGCTGCCCTAAATCAGTTGAGCTTAGGGTTAGCCCAAAGGGAACCAAGGACCCTAAACTGCCCTAACCCTACTCATTCTTCTCATTTTTTAGAAAACAGCCTCCCCTCTTCTTAGATTTTTCTACCACTTGCTCTGCTAGGGTTTTGATCTCTGCCATTGTCAAGTTCGCACAAGCTCGTTCCACTCCACATAAGTTGACCACCAGCCCTTATACTCTTTCCTTCAACTCTATTTTCGTAAGTCAACAAAGATTCATGGGTTTAACCTTGTTTTTTTGTCTTGGTCAATATTTTCAGCTCTTAAATCTGCTCTTGGAGCTGTTGTATTTGTGGGCTTAGGTGTCGAAGTAGTTTGCTAGCTCTTTTTGGGTAAAGGAAGTTAGGATTTCGCGTTTTAAGACATATTTGATGAGTTATGTTGCCTTTTCGTGATGTTGTATGCCTGAGTGAAGTTATGATGGTATGAATATGGATTGTGTGATTGGTGTGGTTAAAGGGTTGAATTGTGCATAAGCGAACAATGGATGGTTCTGGTTTTCTCGCCCAAGCGAGCTTGTCTCTCCTAAGCGAGATTAACAGTCACTCGCCCAAGTTGTTTGTGCGAGCTATCGCTCAGGTGACGAGCTCCTGTTTCGAGCGAGAGTCCATCTCGTTCAAGCGAGGAGGTCTCGCCTAAGCGAGAGTACATGACAACGCTATTATTCCTTTCTTCGAGCCCTCGCCTAGGCGAAAGGAGCTCGCCTGAGCCAGAGACCTTCTCGCCTGAGCGAGACCTTTCTGCCTGAGTGAGACCTTTCTGCCTGAGTGAGGAGTTGGGCGAGGAGTGTGCTTGTTCTGTTGTTTCTCTGTTCTTGGATGTTGGCCATATGTTTGGATTGATTATACTTTTAAAGCATGAATTGGGTGATTATGTATGAGTGAGATGATTTATGGCCTGTGATGGATGAGTTTAACATGATTTGGGCATGTTGCATGTATGAAATGGTTCATGGGCTAAAAATGATGAGTTTGGTATGGTTTTGGTATGGAATATAAATGAAGGTTGGTTATAAATGTTGGCATGAGATTTGTATGCGTGACAATTACATACTTGGGTGGTGAAATATGATTTGTATGTGGTTAGGGCGTAATTCCATGAGCCTCTAGGTGAGACCTCATGGTGGTGCCTCAGTTGGTCGGGACGTAATTCCATGACCCTTGTTAGTGGGAATTCATGGTGGTGCCCCATTTATATAATTTAGTAAAGATTCAAGGTAAGGATTGCATCCTAACACTCTAAAGAGTCAGTTAATCTCACATAGAGCGCACTGACTCAAGTGGTGAGAGTAGCATAAGGCCTGAAACACTTTAAGGGTTAACCTTGCGTGTGGAAGAAAGAAATATTGTAACAATTAGCTCGGTAGAGTAGGGAAGGCCACCACAAGTGCAAGCATCCGTTGAATATGACTAATTATATGTATCCGGATGAGTCGTGTCTCGAGTCTTAGTGTATTGTGTGGGTCATAACATGATTGGTTGACATGTGCATTTTGGATTATGAAGATGTATGCAACTGTATAATAAACTATTTTCTACTCTAGCTTACCCTTTGCTTGTTTGGTTGTATGTGTGTGGTCTTCTCTCTTTGCGATGATCATCAATTCATTTATGTGGGCAGATGTGAGAACTACTCGTGGTCAACATGGAAATGATGATTCCGCTGCTTAGCCTCTCTGGGTTGGATTCCAGCTTTCTTTTAGGGCCATGACCCATGTATCATCCTGTTTTTTAGTATTAATCGTTTACTGTCGATCCTTGTACTTTGTTTTGTATTAGCATTTTGGTGTGCCTTGGTTTCCTCTGAATATTTTTGGATAATTATATGGAGTGATGTTAATACTCCGAATCTTTGCTCATTATATTATATTGTGTGACGCTTTCATTTAATTAAAATTTAATTATTAAATGGGACGTTACGGATAACAAATACATTTTACTTGTTAAAAATAAAATAGTAAAACCAAAATTTTGTTGGAGTAGTATTTGTTTAAAAAAAAAAAAAACATACTAAATATGATTAATGTGCATATATAAAAAGAATATCACTTCCAATATAAAGCTTTCTATTTGTGGATACATATTTTTTTCATATATTGTTAATTTTCTCATATACAAATATATATATATATATATATATATATATATATATATATATATATATATATTAAAATTAAAATTAAAATTTATTCAATGGACATAAAGTAATTTGAATTTTTTTGTATAATGTTAGTGTGTGGTTAACCTTCATTCTATTTGCTAAAATAATCTCGCATTAGAGGTAGGTAGCTTTAATTGATATTTGATCTTTTGTTTTCATTTTTTTTAATGAATTTGAAGTTGTGAAATTGTTAAATGAGTTGTCTTATCTTAGTTTGGTTATATTGATTCCACTTAATAAATTGTTGTTAACTTAGTTAATATTTTAAATAAATTACAACCAAACTTGCTTTATAAAATAAATTTAAAAAAATATAATTGATATCATATTAATTAAATTAATTTAATTGTAGATATACTAATTAAGTTGATGTATAAATTATAATATATATATATATATATATATATAAAATTACTACATTTATTTTTTAAATATTATTACTATTTTATAGAATAGATCTACTTAAGTTAATTTTGGCCACCAACGACAATAGTTTAATTTAATTTAAACAACTATTTTAGTCCTAACCTAATTCATCTGGTAGGTTTTCGAAATTTCTTGGGATTGAATTTATTTTGATAATTTTAGTCACTTTTCAAAGTCAAAAGTTTATTAAAATGTTATAACAAAAACATAAAATGATATTTAATGAGAATTTTTAATTTACTTTAACGGTTGAATTAGTATAAGGTAATATATAGAATGAAAAGGCATCTATGTGAAGTGGCATTTGTAAAGTAACTTATGTGTGTGCATATACACTCGAAATGCTAATAAAACATAAAAAAATTAAACATGTTTGAAAGAAATTTGACATGACAAAAAATGAACAGAGTTGAAGGTTAAAGACTTTACATGGACAAGAAGCAAGCCACGAACTTTTCTCATTATTATGTTGACTTGGTTGGAATAAAGATTAAGACACAATGCAACCATAGCCATGATCTAGGTCTTTTGCCATCACTACAAACAAAGAGACATGACAATACCATATACCCACATTTATGTTATTTGTTATTTAAGGTTGGATCATTTGATACTTTGTTAAGCATATATAAGATTCTTAACCAATACTTTACCATTTCTTTATGTATTAATGACAACTTGTTTTCGTACTTATAATAGTTTCATATCGATCAGTAAATAAATGATAATTTAATCGTTTGATAAAGTAAATCAAACAATATTTTAGATCTTGACCGATAACGATAATATCTCTATTGATTTGAGGTCGAAACATTTTACACTAATTATATATATGTAAAAGTAATTTCAAATATGTTGTTTTTGTTCTAATTAGGGAAAGTGGTTTTAAATATAAATTATTGTTGCTTTAGTTTTTGATTATCGAAAATAATTTCAAAGATGAAACCTTTATTCTTTTTGTCTTCAATTAGGAAAATGAAAATGTGTTTCAAACTAACTCTTTTATTCTATGTACCTTAATTCAGAACGTTCAATAATTCATATTATTTAAGAGTCGAGCTACAGAACAATTTAAATATAATTTTTTTTAACTTTCTAATACATTTTTTTTAAGATAAAACCGTAAAAAAAAATTAAATCTCATAAAACCTCAAAATAGAGTTAGTGACCCTAATAATATCGTCTCAATGGAATCAAAATATAGAAATATTTTATTTACACAGCAACGTTAGGAGAATCTTATGCATTAAAATAAGTAGCATTTGATTTGAGTCCGTCACGTGTTTTCCAGAACAAGAAGATTTTAAAACAAAGATTTTGTTGAGTATGGTTGAGAAATGGTTTAGACAGGTGAATTTCAGCAACTATAGATGTTTTGTTTGAAACGTTGTTGATGGTACTATGCATTTGTCTTGATTTGTGAGTTAGAAACAGTTTTAAGCCATCTTTGTTTTTTATGACTGTGAAGCTACAATGCAGAATTGGGCATATGGTTCAGTTCTGATTATCGGAATGTACAAAATAACATAAGATAATGAATGTCAGTGTCGTGTCTCATGTCTCTCTTTGGTTGTAGCCATGGCAGAACACCCAGGTAAATAAGTTAATGGATTTTGCTCTATTGTATCTTCATGCTAATCTTTATTCTCACCAACTTAACACAATAATAAAAAATTTGGTGCATCCTGTTTCTTTCTTCATCTTGCTACAACCATTTTTTTTGCCTTTTTCAAACATATCTCATGTTGCTTGTTTAACATTTTTTAGTATATATATATTAAAAAACATCTAAAAGAGTAAGTAAGAGAGATGTGGGCATGTGTGTATAAAGTTGGGCTTCAATTTTAAAAACTTAAAAAAATAAAAAAAAAATAGAACTGTCACGGGTAACCCGGCCCGACCCGACTCGACCCACCACAGGTTGATGATTTAGTGAGCCAACCCAACCTGGCTAAATTTTTAGCGAGACAAAAAAATTTGAACCCGGCCCAACCTACCACAGCTTGGCGGGTTAAACGGGTTGACTCACGGGTTCACTTAATTAAAAAAAAATACAATTTTTTTTATTTTTTTTCAATCAAAACTAAATTGTAATTCTAATTAAAATCTAAATAAACTTTAAGACAATTCAAATATAAACCAAAATAATAAAAAAATACAAATTATTTATATGTTGGATAAAAAAACAACCTAACATATGACCCAAATGTAAAACTCAACTTAATAAAAAAAAATAAAAACACTTGTGTGACCTTTTATTTGCGGGTTGGTGAGCCAACCCGGCTCACCACGGGTTCAACCCGAGTGAGCCGGGTTCTAGATGAGCCGGGTCAAAAATCAACCTGCATTGAAATTTGTAAAAAAATTTCAACCCAACCCGACCCAAATCCGTGATGAGCCGAATTGGCTCGCTGGTTCCAATCCATTTTGACAGCTCTACAAAAGAATATTTTCAAGATTTAATTTTAAATGGTGTTTGCATATTAACTCTATTTCGTCATTCAAAGTGTTCACACATCAACTAAAAGTGGTATGACACTTTTTTGTCCTATTTGGATGGATTCAAAGTTGTGAGACATCAAACACACATTAAGGAAAAATTAATTAGTTTTAATTATATTTTTTTAACTCAAATACAAAAAATAATTATTTTTATGCTAATTAAGAAAATCCGCTAACATCATTTAATTTTATTAGTATTAATACAAAAGCATTTTTTAGATCGATTCCATTTAAATCTTATATAATGAATAAATAAGAATAATAGAAAATATTACCATTAAGTGAAGAGGGTTTTAGGATTAGAAGTAAAATTAGTTATGTTATTCATATTTAAACTCATCACAATAGTTGAAAGAGTACTAGAATATAAGATATTACGAATAATGGTATATATGTTTTGATTTAAAAAGATTATGTGTATATACTTATATATAAATGACATAATGGTTTAAAGTCTTTTGTAAATTTGTATATTTTAAAATTGGATCCTTGGTAAAATATTTTAGTGTATTGAATATTCAAATTTTTAATACTTTAAGTTCAGTTGGGTTTTTGGAATTTATTTTGTTTTGTTAATTATGCATAGCCAATGACGTGTCTAGAAGATGTTGAAAACCTTCAAACACCATTTCACAACTCTTATAAAAATAAAATAGTCTTAACAAAAGTTAACTTTTATATTTCTAAAAAAAAATAATAATAATGAAGGGTAGTGGCAAATAGTAATTAAAAGAAGTATAGTGTCAAAATACTAGTGTCCTAACAAAAACACCCTTCAAAAGTGATACTTGTTAAAATAGATAGGTCAATTCTTCTCAAACCAAGAGGGAGTGAATTAGTTTTACCAAATTCTACTCAATTTAATGTTCTCGAAACAGTTTTCAAAAGGATAGCTTGTTAAAAACAATTACAACAATGTGATTGGATGCTTAAGTGGTTGGATTGTTTAAACCATGACAAAAATAAAGAAAGGAAAGATAGAACACACACACACACAAGAGATTTATAGTGGTTTGAATCTACATTCAGTTTTCCTAGAAAACCACATGTAGAAAGTCTTTTCACTATGTTTCAAAGATTTACAAGATTTACAAAAACACTTAAAATTTTTTAACTAAGACAAGAAAAACACTTAAGCAAGGCTATACACACACTTGCATCAAACACAAAACACTTTCACAGTGAGTTTTAGCAAATAACAAAATACAAAATCTCAACTCAGTAATCAGATTCAATACACCTATTCAATTATGATCTTCTTTCATCTTGCCAAGCCAAGATCCATGTAATTGATTCCAATCTTGAGAGATCTTGATGAACTTCAACTATTCCCCTCAATATGCTCCAAGAATGTTTTCTCTAAATCTTTCCCATAATTCAATTGCTAAGTTTCATAATCCCAAGATACTAGTTTTCATAAAAACTTGTATGACAATATTAATCAATTCTATTTTTTTTAATTGATTAGGTCTCTATTATATTATTACCCATCAATTTTTCAGCTACCTTTTAAATTTTTTGTGTCATATTGATTCATAATAGACTAAACACAAGTTAACTTTGGTCTAATTCTAACCTACCTTAATTTCTATCCTAACCATATGAAGAAATACATAACATGGTCCATTTTCCCTTTTTGAGGGACATCATCAAAACACAACTTTGCCACATGTATGACCCAGGAAAATTAAATAAATACATAAATATTTATTTAATATAAATGCGGGTAGTGGATCTTTATAGTAATAAATGAGAGGGAGGGAATCCCTAAGTTAATTAATATGGAGAGAGAAGACAAATAATAGTACTAGTTAAGTGGTTGAGAGAACTTAGGTGTGTTGAGGGGACTTGGGTTTGAGTCTTGTGTATGTCATTAGTGATCTCATAAGTTAATGGACTTAAATGATATTTTCACAAGTTAATGGACTTAAATGATATTTTCGTTTTGGTTGAAGTTATAGTGATTCTTGAAATTTTCTGTTATTTCTTGTTGATTTTTTTTTGCTGGACGAGATGTTTAGAGTTTTTCTTTTAAATACGACACACTTAATACTATTATTATTATTATTATTGTAACACCCCATTTAATTTATAACCCTAATTAAAGAGGTATTACACAAAAATATAATGGCGCGGCCCTGAAGTACAAACCTCACTCCATACAGTTGTTCAAGCGGAAACAAAAGAGAAACTAGGCACACCATGATGCCAAATAGAGAAATAAGTACAAAGACATAACAATAGTTGATAATACACCAAAAGCCAAAACAGAACATGGGCCATAGCCTTAGGGAAAAGCCCAAATAAAAGAAGCCCAACCAGGTAGACTATGCAGCGGAATCATCTATACCCTGTTGACCACGAGGTTCCTCGCATCTGCTCATATCAACAAGTTGATGATCATCGCAAAAAGAGAGAACCACACAGCAGAACACATAACAAATAACATAAGGGTAAGCTAGAGCCAAAAAATAGTGTTATCATGCAATCAGATACACTTTCACAATCCATTATACATACATCACCCAAGCATGTTATGACCTTCCACACAATACACTAAGACTCGACACGACTCATCCGGATACATATAATTTAGTCAGATTCAGAGGATGCTTGCACTTGTGGTGGATTTCTCTACTCACCCCCGAGCTAAGTGTTACAAGTGTTACCATATCTCAATCCCCCACACACAAGGTTAGCCCTTAATGAGTTTCAGGTCTCTTGTTACTCTCACCACAAGAGTCAGTCTGCTCTATGTGAGACTAACTGACTCCTTAGAGCGCCAGGATGCAACCTTACCTTGAATCCTTACCAAATTATATAGATGGGGCACCACCATGAACTCCCACTAACAGGGGTCATGGAATTACGTCCCGACCACTGAAGCACTACCACGAGGTCTCACCTAGAGGCTCATGGGTTTACGTACTGACCACATACCAATCATACTCAATCAATCAAGAAAGATTTATCATGCATATGTATATCACATACTAGTCCTTTATAATCCACCTCTTTCATATTCCCAGTGAATCCATACCAACTCATTATTCTCAATCCATGAATATAGAATCGTACCTCATGTCGATACCATGTCAAAAGTCATCATTTCTTATCCATGAATCATTCCATATCTCATATCAAATCCATACCCAACTCATCATATTCAATCCATGAAACCAACCATACATGTAACATGCCCAAATCATATTGAACTCATTCATTACAGACTACAGATTATCTCATTCATACATAATCACCCAATTCATACTTTAAAAGCAAGATCAACACAAACATAGAGCCAACAATTTAGAACAGAGAAACAACCAAACATGCCGCATTCTCGCCCAGCTTCTCGCTCAGGCAGAAAGGCCTCGCTCAGGAGAGAGGGACTCTCGCTGAGGCGAGCTCCTTTCGCCTAGGCGAGAGCTCGACGTCAAGAACAGTGGCCTTCAACTCCTTCTCGCTTAGGCGAGACTTCCCTCGCCTGAGCGAGACACTCGCTCGCTCAAAACGTAGTTAGTCGCCTGACCGACAACTCACGTGAAATGGCCTGGGTGAGCCTCTGTTAATCTCGCCTAGGCAAGACATGCTCGCTTGGGTGAGAAAACCAGTGCTCACCACGGTTCTCTCGTGCAACAGTCACACAAACGCCCCCAAACAGTTTCAAACAGGCTTTCCAGTAGCTCATATTCACACACAGTCCATTCAACATGAAATAAACGTAAAACAAGTAGATTTCATGGAATACACAGAAGGATCTAGCTTCCCTTACCTGGAAATAAGCTAGAAAGGGACCCCGACGCTTAACCCCACAAACACAACTGCTTCGAGAGTAGTGTTGAGAGTTGTGAGCAGTGATACGGAATGGAAATGAGGTCACTACTGTGAACCCCCACTAGGAACTACGAAAACCAACCTAAGGAGAAAAAGGTATGGTTAAGGAACAACTTATTTGGTGTGAAACGAGTTTGTGCGAACTTAGCAGTGGCGGAGACCAAACCCTAACAGAGCTAGTTCTTAGCAGCTTTAGGGAAAAAGGAGGGGATAAATTTCTGAAAGTGAGTAGAATGGTTAGGGTTAGGGCAATTTAGGGTTCTTGGATCCCCTTTGGCCTAGTCCTAGGCCCAACTGATTTAGGACAACGCTTTTAATTAAAGGCAGAAAATAAAACGGGTCTTACAAAAATCACTTAAAACAAACAAATAGCACGAAAGAAAAAAAAAAACCCCTACACGAGTGTGGTTATTTAATTTGATAATTCTCGAGAAAAAATGAATTAAAATTGTGAAAAGGGGAGAACTACGAGAAAGGATGGTTAAATTCTATTTTTAAAAGTTTTCACAATTTTTCGCATGTGTCTTTTAAATAGAAGTACTTAGGTAATAGGTTTTGAATTATCTGACAAATATTTTTGCAGACCGAGTTTAAAGACTTCACCTTCTTTAAGTTAGCTTAATTGATATAATATGCAATATGATAGATTAAGGAAGGAATGAATTCCTGAGTATCGTACTAGTTTGTCTAGTAAACAAACTATGTACAATTCTTGACAGATTATTCAAGCTTCTCTAAGCTTATTACTACTACAAAGTATAGACAAGTATGATTGTTAATTACAATCATTTCTGGCTTAATTCGTCTAAGTAGTGTTTCAATAAGTCATATAGTGTATGAAAGGTTGATCTTTCACATAAGTATTTAATCACCTATACTTCATCAAATCTAATTGGAAATTGATGCAAATCAATTAGTTCATAATCTTTGTAAGATCATAACAAATGGATTGAATCTCCTCTTTGTTATATACCACAAGAATATTTGATGTTGACACGTTCCCTAAAAGATGGAAGGATCTATCAACTCAAAGAGGCATTGCAGGAGAAGCAAACTCCATAAAGCTTGTGGAAAAATATATAAAAAAAAAGGAAAAACAAGAACATACTAACAAAATAAATTAAAAATGTAATAAAGGCAAGAAGAAGAAAAATAACACAACACCTTAGAGAGAATTCCAAGAATAAATGTAATGAAGATTCAACACTTAAAGAAGTTCTTCATGGTTAGAACAAAAGATAAGAGTCTCATACTCTCAAAGACATTTAAGTATTCTCACAACGCTATTTGCATTCAATATTCAAGTGTAATTTTACGAGAGTTGATGACCTTATTTAAGAGCTAAGTTGTGGCCAAGACACATACAAAAATGGATGAAAACAATGTGGACACAATATTAAAAAATTATAAATGTGAATAAAGAAATAGTGATTACATTAATGTGAGCACAAGCATAATGATTACACCCAGTGTAAACATTAATCCTTTGATTGTACAAAGTTAACTTCCTTAATCTTATTAGAACATAAAATGTCCAAGAGATTTGAAGTGACATTCGAAGTAGTTGCAAAATTCACATGCACCCTTCACATATGCTTGAAAGTGATATGAAATTAGATACAACTTTCATATGTACTTCAAAGTGATATATGAAAGTAGTTATGACCAACACATGGACTTGGAAGTCATATGTAGAAAGAAGTTACAATTGTGCATGTGTCTCTTTCGCTCTTGTATTTCCATTATTGCATGACTAAGGTTTATAGGATATTCTTTAATATTTTAGAATATTCTATAATCTCCTATATATTACAAATAATTTATCTTCTTAATTTCTTCTTTAAATGTCTTCAATATTTAATCGTAAATCTTCCTTTCAATTTATTTATTTTTTTCTCGTTGTTTTCTCATAGTGCTTCTTGTTATAATATTTGATTATCTTTTAAACCCTTTCTTCCTTCTTGATTTGATTATTCATCATTCGCAATCACATTGAACATTATGCTTTAAGTTTTGGACTTAAGAACATAAAAATAATATAAGAATGTATAAATAACAAATCTCCAAAAAAAAAAAGTAACATAGGAAATAGAAAAGATAAAGAAGAATGCTAATAAATAATAAAATATAAAATTAAATATAATATAGATTAACAAAATTTATTGAGATATTTTTTATGTTCTTTCTCATTGTCTTTTAGGTTTATCATATATTGTATTTATCTCTCACTTTTTGTGTGTTTTCTTTTGTTTCAAAAAAAAAAGTTAGACACATTTATATTTTTCTGCTATCATTTCTCACATGTCCTCTTTCGTTTATTGAAGATAAAACACACAATTCTCTCTTCATATTAAATTAATAGTTAGTATTTTTTTCATCTCATGAGTTTTTTGTATTTTTTTTTATGAATATAGAAAGAAAAGTGATGTATTATATGTTTTTTTGTAACCATTTTTTAATTGTAACTTGATTATCATAGTCTTTTAGTAATTACACCTCTCAATTTTCTATTAGATTTTGATAAATTATTTTTTAGTCTTAAACTTTTTTTTTTTACAAAACAACGTACATTGATGAGAATAAAATAATTTTTTTAAGAGATCAAATAGAAGATAATGAGAAGATATAAACAAGACAAATATACTAAGGATGAAATTGTTAAAGTAGAAAAACAATTTCTTAAGATTAAAAGTATTAGAGGATGAATATTCATATTAATTCTTTGGAATTTATTCCAAAAAAACGTTTTTAAATATGAGAATATCCAATGAAAATGATAAAATTAGAAAAGTTGATTTAAAATAGATAAATACAACTTCAAACCTATCATTTTTCTAAAAAGAAACATAGAAAGAGATTTAAATATTAAATTAGTGATAATAATTAAATATACAAGTTTTAAATATATTATGTTGCTCTTCAAATTTTTTTTTCAAATTTCAAAATTCATCACTGTTCATATCCTTAAATACGAAAGTTACTATTTTGTATTTATTTATAAATGAAGGAAAATAGAATTGAAGTAAAAAATTATTTAAAATGAGAATGTATATGATATATTTATCTGAGTCTAAAAAAAGAATCAATAGAATTTGAAACTGTTTCACTTAATAATAAATGGTCTGATGACTAGTTATCTACAGACAAAAAAGAACTTGAATGAAAATTAAAGCATTTTATATTAGTTCACCTTAATAAGTGGATTTATGCTTAACTATCTCCAATAACTCACCACAAATCTATATTATGTCTAATTATCCTTTAAGACACTCCTAAATGGATCTACTTTAATTAAATAGATTAAAACAAAGTATTATAATTGTCATGTTGAGATACAATGAGTATACAAAACTACTTCTGACTTCTCATTTTAGTCTCGTCCTAAGACTAAACACACAAGTATTAAACCATCTCATTTTAATAAAAAGATAATAAGATGAATAACCTACGAGAATAACTTTCTCAAAGAGAATAAAAATAAAATACTCTTTAGTGAGATTTTAACTTCATAAAGTGAAGAATTACAATATCTTTTTTCGAATTCGTATAATATCCTATATTTTTTATATGCACTCACAAAATATGACCATTATAGATGAATCTTCATTGGTGCAACACATCATCAGTTAAGAACATTATCGTTTCTATCTTCAAGAATCACCCAAATAATAGAGAAATAAGATTAATCCAGAGAATCTTTATCGTTGAATCTCATATATTTTTTCTTTTGTAATTTTGTATTTTTATATCTTGACAAACACATGTTTAAAGAAATCTTCATCATATGATTGCTACACATAGTCATTAATTTGGTAGTCTCAAATTCCATATGAAACAAGTGAGATATCTAAGAATTCAACATCTAAAACTTATTGAGGGAGAAAAAACTCCTTCAAATATAAAACTTAAAGGAAAATACATTTAATGAAAAAAGACTCGGCTCAAAGATTGAATTAAAAAAATCCAATAAGAATTAAAAAAAATGAATTTTCCCTTAATCACTTAATCAAAACTGGCACAAGGATTGTGATTAGTGCTCCTAAAGCAACACTAGAAAATGCACCTTGGTCAAAGTTTTAGCGAATTAAAATTTTAAGCCAAGATCAATAACTTACGAACCAATATTAACACTTAATCAACACCATCATAGTAATGTGATTATGGCCAATGAGTTAGGATAGGCAACAAAATTAGTACCTTAGTTAAAATTTCAATCAAGCCAAATTTTTGGACTAGAATTAGCACTAGAGGTGCCAAAATTAGCACCAAAGTCATGATCAATATAGGTAACAAGATCAACACTACTGAGTCAAAATCACAACTAATATCAACACTAACTAAAAAGTGGCTCCACCAGTTCCATTAATCATACTATCAACAAAAGTTGTGATGAATATTTTTAGAGGTTTTGTCAAGGATTTGAACAATTGAAACATTATCTTATTAATCAAAAGGTATAATTAGTCGCAACATACCTACTTTCGTGTGAATGTGTCTAAATGGTACCCGCTTTTAACTTTGAGTCTATATAGTACCCAAATTCGTTAATTTACATCAATGTAGTCCATCCCATTAAGTTTTCATAAATGTCGTTAATAAGGCACTGATGTGGCATAACAGAACAAATACATGTCAATGAACATAATTGTACAATGGTAATTTTTGTTTAACGTGTCATGTCTTTCTTTTAAAGTATCTTTTAAATTATTTTTCCCATTTGAAAGCCCTAATTGTCCATTGCCATCTTCATCTTCTTCTTCATCTTGAGCTAGAGGAACTCATTTTCCGCAAGGTAAAAAATTGATAATAGCACCGCATAACAACAATAAATTAAACCATGCACAAGATTCAAACAAAAACCCTAAGCCCCACCATCCCAACAACAAAGCATGCAATCAACACACACAAATACTGGTTTGCGCACCTAGGATTCGAAATCAAAGCCAATTTGATGTCAAAGGAAGCTTCAGTTTTGTCCAAATCGTGCGAACTCCTCCAAATTCGCCAAACCCTCTTCAACCCTCTTCACCATCGACTGTAGAGAAATGGGAACAAATGTGTCACTTCATTTTTTTCCCTATCGCTGCATTATTCCACATCACACACAACTCATGTGCCACGTCACAACATTTTTCCTCACTTACCAAGTCCATAAAGTCAGGCATTATCTTTTTTAACAGCGTCAAAGAAAAGGGACTACATTGATGCCAATTAACTAATTTGGGTACTAAGTAGACACAAAGTTAAAAGTGAGTACCATTTAGACACATTCACACAAAAGTGGGTATGTTGCGACTAATTATAGCTAATCAAAACTAAGAAAATAGTTAATTACGAATGAATACAATATGTTAGTAACAACAAAAATTTGTTGGTAATTTCAAGTTTATCAACAATCAAAAGTCCGTTGGTCAAATGCTCTTCAATAAAAGTTACTCATAAAATATGTTAGTAATATTCGTCGATAAATATTCGTTGCTCTACCACTGCATCGTCATTGTGCCATCGTGCTTCTGCTGTCGCCACCACCTCTCACTTATCCTCCTCATATTTCTCCTCACCCCCTTCCTCCTCCTCTTCTTTCTTTTCTTCTCACCCATCCCCACTTAATACATAAAAAATATCATCAAACTTTGTTGAAATTTTACTACTGTTTTTACTTACAGATTTATTGACAAAAAAATTTGTTAGTAGTAAAAAATATAATTTTACTTCTGAATTTTAAGATATAATTACTGACGAATTTTACTAAGAATCTTACACGAATTGGTCAAGACCTAGAGTGCAGAAAGGGCTTTCTGCCCCGGTTATTTTCGACATTTTGCCTCGGGTCTGGAACCGAGGCATATTGGGGCGAGGCCAAAAGGTATATCTTTTGGCCTCGGTTATCACCCGAGGCCATAG
>Ga0099823_1000768_pt1 | contig 23649 bp, 20 predicted proteins | sample CowpearedBW_FD_76831 | JGI IMG/M metagenome (GOLD analysis project Ga0099823, IMG submission 76831) | Root nodule microbial communities of legume samples collected from California, USA - Cow pea red BW | ecosystem: Host-associated > Plants > Roots > Nodule | place: USA: California | collected...
CCACCATCACACTCACTAGGTAAACCCTCAAAGGGTGGTTTGTGACTCACACCCCTACAATAATTGTCATTGGGTTTATTAAGAGGTATTTTATAAAATAAGCAGAATAATGCACATACCTCAACCTAATTATTGCCACAATTTATAGAACACCTCGCCATAGGAATGAGACATAAAATTTAATCAAATTATTTAGTGTACTTTAGTCAACAACAACTTCGTTGTTACCCATTGAACTTCATTCCATGGGATCGCCATTCATGTGGAGATGGGTGTCCATTGTTGCAACTAATTTATGGGCTATAATGTCATTCCCCTCGACGACTCAAATACTTGTTGTTGATGCATCAACCTTTTGCTAAGCAGATATGCAATATTTCTTTCTAACTTGGCAAAGTCAAGAGAGATAATATCATGAGTAATTAAGTTCTAATATATTTGTCTCTCATTCTCATATGTCAATTTCATTGACATTTTTACTTAAAAACTTTAAATATAACAATTTAATTGTCAGGATGCATTGGAAAAGGGAATAATTTATGCTTGCATAGTTGATCATGACAACAACTTTTTAACATATTTTCATGATAGGACCCTTCATCGAAGGTTAAAACATAATCATAACCAATAGTTGATATAGTGCCACCAGAATCAATATCCAATTTACATTATTCTTCAATCATCTCAAGAAATTGGACATATTGCTATAACTAGAAGAAACACAAATAACATTACACTAGATGGCAAAATAGTACTGGAGGTATCACAAACAAATTTAGTCAATTTATCATTTGAAGGAAACATCTCTAGATATTTTTCGGTCCAAATAACCAAATATTTTTTTTCTCATTAAAGGTATATTAACCTTTACAAGACACCCCCACACTTTGAAATATTTTAAATGTGGTTCTTTTTTCTTTCATAACTCATAAAAAGTTTATCACAACTTTTGTGTTCAAAATATGGTAAGCTGAATATAAAGTTTCACCCTATATGATTTTATAGGCAAAGACAACCTAGAACTTGAAGCATAATATTTATTATACCTTTATTATATCAAATAAAAGCATTTCTTTCTTTCTTTCTTTCTTTCACGGCACAATTATATTAACACCATACACTATATGAAGATCTTACTTAATGAATAATACAATGAGTTTCACACAAAAACACTCATTTATACATACATGTATCATAACTTCTCTATTTAATTAATTTTGCACCTAAACATTTTGTAATTTGAATGGTCTCTAACCAAAATTTCTCAACAATTATAATAATAGCATGTCATATATCAATACTTTCAACATATGTAATAACCAAAGAAAAAACACTAAATATTTTATTACAAGATAAAAACACTTAACTCAAACAAGCCATCAAAAGTATATCATTTACCAACCAAAACACATGTCTTGAATTAATAATCTTATTGCATTCAAGAATCACTTCATAACCTTGTTGATCACAACACTTTATAACCTTATTGAGTACAAGAAACTTTCTAAATTCAGAAACATGAAAAACTTTTCCTTTCTTAAAAAAAAAAATTCTGGAAGATAAATTTAGTTTTTACTTGACCATCCCTTCAATTTATCATATGGAGATTTCTTTTTTTATCAGCATTTACATGATCTTAAACATGATATCAATTAAAATAATTCATTTTAATTTCATGTCATAAACAATAATTTTGAATTCATAAATATGATAATTTATTATCAGTCATTTTTTTTTTCATATAAACATCAAGCTAAACTCTTTTTTTTTCTTTGCAAATGCATAGTTTTTTTTTTCAAGTGTTTTCCATAACACAATAGTAATTTTAGTACGACAAATTATTTTATAATTATTTTCATACAAAACACTTAAAATATATACATGATATATAACATCTTTATCAATGGTAAGAATAAACAATATTAAAGCATAAATTAATATAACAGCACAAACAATTATTCAATGAGCCAAAATTTTATTTATTCATAATTTCATTTATTGTTACCAATAGAAATAGAAATAATAATACACATAAGATTTTAGGCTTAGTTGAAACTGATTTAATTATAACCATAAGAAACACATTAGTTTATAAAATGTGTTTTCAGTCTTCAGCTCTATATTATTTTTAATTTTAGAAATGAGTACAAATGAGTAATCAAAAATAGAAATAACAAGATACTAGTTTTTCTCTCTAAGAATGATATAAAATGATTACTAATAATAATTATTAAATCAATAATAATATTGAGACACACACACACACACATATATATATATATATATATATATATATATATATATATATATAAAACAATGAATATTAATCAGAGATCAACAATTATAATAACAATTACACAATCATATGTATTTCAAATCATATATCATATGCGTTTCTCTCCCAAGATACAACAACCCGTCAGATCGATCGAGTGCAGCGAAAGATCTCCAAACCTTATGAACACCAATGTCTTAAAGATAATATAGAGAAGAAAAGAAGAACACTTTTGAGAAAACTCTAGTGTTTGTTGTCTCTTTGTTGTTGTTGTGTCTCTCCCCATGCACCTATGTGGTATTTATAGGTAAAAAAAGGAGACAAAGGAGTAAATTCTAATAAGAATATAGTGGTTAGCCATAAAAAACATTAACCCATAAATTAAAGGTCTATAAAAACATGAGTAATAGTAAGTTTTTATTTTATTTTTATTTTTTATTTTTTAAATTATATTAGAAATATTTCCAACAGTCTCAACTTAAGTGTAAATCAGAAATAGTCACTCTTTAAAATTTTGGTCCAATTTAGTCTCCATATTTTAGAAATGCGTGAATTTATTCCTTTTAACTAATTTTTTTAAGTTTAGTTGGCATTTCTAATACGTTTCATGATAGTATTTAAGTTGTTTATATCGTCCGACACATCTTTGCTTCAATGTTATCTGAGAAACAACTTTTAAATGTCAAATAAACTCAAAGAAAAGTTGATAAAAAGAACTAAATCTACACATTTCTAAATATGGAAATTAAATTGGTCAAATATTTGAAAAGAGACTAAATTCAATTATTTTTCTGAAAGTTAAGGGATAAAAATATATATAATCTTAATAATAAATATGTGTTTATATTATTATATTTTAGTTATAATTATAAAAGTATCAAACTTTATTATAAATATATTTAGGTATAGATGAAAAAATAAATAAATAAAATTCTATATAAATAAAAATTAATTTATCCGTAAAAAATTTGTAAACAATATTGATAGTGGTTTCGCAAGAAAATTATTAACTTAAATAACAACTAATTTTAGATTACATAGAAGTTTATTTTATTATTTTCATTTAGTATTTTCCTAAAGTTTGCACAATTAGAGTCCATAATCTTTGTATTAAAATACGTTTAGACGGTATATATAAATTTAAATTTCAATGTATATGGGTTTAGAAAGTAAACGAGTGAATAAATACCAAAAAAGTAAACGAATAAAAGATCCATGCAGTTCACTCCTCTGCCTCATACCATACGTTGTCGTATCCCCGTCAAACAGATCCACCAATCTTCTTCTCCCACGGTCTCCGTTTTTCTTCTTCTTCAATTTCTTTCTCTCTTCACCGAGAGACCAATGGAGGACCTGTGGAAGCGCGCCAAGACCTTCGCCGAAGAAGCTGCGAAAAAGTCTCAAACTCTCACCCCTTCCTCTTCCCGGATCGCCGATCTCGTCTCCGAAACCGCCAAGAAATCCAAAGAACTCGCCGCCGAAGCCTCTAAGAAGGCCGACATCCTTAAATCTGCCGCCCTCCGCCAGGCCGACCAGATCAAGTCTTTCTCCGACACCATCGCTATCCCTCCGCAATTCGCCGCCATTGCCTCCGCCGCCACCACCGCTTCCTCCTCACCGACCGCCCCGACGCCGGAGGACCTCGAGAAGTTCGGCGTTTCCGACGACCTGAGATCCTTTGTCAGGGGCCTCACTTCCACCACCTTCCAGAACTTTCCTCTCAGTTCCGGTAATTTTAGAAACCAATTTGCGGATATCTATTTTTTTCTTTAACGTTTTTGAACGGATTGAGTGAGTGAGGTTGAAAATGTAGATGAAACTGAGGTCTCTGATGTGGCCACTGTGGGATCCAATGTTCGGAAGGATCTCAATGAGTTTCAGGAGAAGCATGCCACTCTCGTTTTAACTACTGTTAAGGTAAATTCACTTTTTATTTTTTTCAATTTTATATTTTTCTTTTTATATTTGATCCCTTATGTGGGGAAATTGCATTGTGTGCTTTTTGTTTTAGTGCACGTTTGTTGAGTTTCATAGATAATGAACTACCAATGTGAGTCATACGATGAATCAATCAGAAATCGCTTACGATATGACTTGGAAGGCAGTTATCATAAAACTTAACGAATCTTAGGAGTTTAGGGATAACATGAGCAGTGTATCTATTGTCTTCATTCATGTTTGTTGGCTAAATCCTTTTGAACTAAAAAGATAGACAGAGGGGCAAGATAGAAAGCTCCTCTTTTAATAATAGCGTGTTAATGTGATTGCTTTGTAGAGCATCTAATTTCAGATGTTTGTTTGGGTAATGTGGCAAAGGCAAGCGAAAATGTAATTTTTTTTAAATAGTAGTGTGTCTTTGTGATTTCTTTATAATGCATTCCTATTCACATGTTTACTTTAGAAAGGTGCTAAAGGCTGGTGTAAGTGTGAGTCTTGCAGTCTAAGCTTTCTTTTCCAGGAAAAAATAAGGATGCATGTTTGAGAGGTAAATGATTGAATGTATTACCCTGGTCATTTTTGTGATTACCTTTACATCATGTTTTTTATTATTTCTTTGTGGTTTAACAAACCATTTAATTTCTATACTTGTACACACTTTTTGTCCTGGTCCCTACGTATGAAACTGCCCCAAAAAAATGGTGGTTGTTTCATCAACAGAATTTTGAAAATGAAGTTGGTTCCTCTGTGAAACCACTGTCAAAGGTAATTTTCAGCAATGAAGCCTTACCCCCTGTTTGTTGTTTTTATTTCCTCTTATGCTTATCTTCCACTTTCTTTCTCTTCCCCTGTCTTCTTCCTCTCTTTATTACAGAAACAATCAAAACATTGATAAAGTTAAACTCATTATATCCTATTATATATTCAATCTCATAAATTGTCCATAAAAGTTCAAAGCCTGAGAAAATCTTCCATTGTATCCATATCTGACTGCAATTGAATTTCAATATATCCAATGTATGTATGACAAAAAATAGCCTTTCACAACAGTGTGTCAGATACATCTTGGTTTATTTTTGGCAATTTAACAACCACAATCTTATTTGGCGATTTAACAAAACTGCCAAAACTTTTATAGCAGATTTGCTTCATTAGTTTTAGTTTTTTGCTAGTGGAAGAGGAACACTAAAGTTAACAAAGTAATTTGACAATTGACAGCAAGCATAAGAAGGAATCTTGTGTATGGACTAAACTATTGAGTTCCTAGGTACAGGGATGGCAATACAGTTTTTTCAAGTGTAAGGACACCAAAAGATATGTTTAAATAGGGACTAAAATGTAGAGCTTTTATGTGTGGGGTAGGGACTGAGACCGAAAATATGTACAACTGTAGGAACTAAATTGTTAATTGAGCCTTTATTTATTGATCTTTTAGTAGTGTTAGGGATAAAAAATGAGGCAAGACAAACGTGGTTTGGCACAACATGATAAGAATTGATTAAACTCAACTGGTAGATATGAACCTCTTTTATAGCTCAAATATAATTCAAACTCACGATTATCTTGATTCAAATCTTTAGCTTGAGTCATATACATATTATAAAGTATTTTGACTTTTTTTTAATATAAAGTTATGATTATGATACATATTTTGTTTATTTATTCATACAGAATTATTGTGATTATAAAAATTGTCGATTGTGTCCTTTTCCATGTTCCATTTGATGATTAATTGAGCTTTACTTCTGTAATATTTGGTTGTGATCAAGCTAATTCATTAAAAGAATCACCTACCTCTTTATTTCCAATAATGTGTTATCAGTTACCATCAACCAGTCATGCTATTATAATGCAAGGACTGAAAAATATGTGTTTGAACATGTTAGGTATCACAAACTTGCTACTTTATTAATGTTTATGTATTTTAATTACAATATTGCAGGAAATTTCAAGATTGAGATATGAACTATGCCCACGCACCATGAAAGAAAGACACTTTTGGAGGATATATTTCACACTTGTCAACACTCATGTGGCTCCGTAAGTAACATTAATAATTCACACACTATGTTAGATTTGTCAATGGGGATGGGAAAAATGTTCTATTTTTGGGAAGTAACTTCGTTTACCTTCACTCTGAGTTTCATTTGTCCTCAAAGAATAAATATTTATAAAAATATAGGAGTTAACAAAAATAAAAATAGATAATACACTACTCATCATAGGAAAATATTTTCTGTTGGTTTGTGTTATTATGTACTTTATATTTTAAATTTTTTGTTATAAAACAATATTAAAATAATATAAATAAAAGGAAAGCAAAACAATGTAGTGGAACAACTTGTAATTATGATTCAGATGTTGTACTAACTCTTATTTTATATGTAAATGGATATTGTGATTATATGTATTCTTCTTCAAAATATGGATTCTAGATATATAATATTATAAAAGTTATAAGATGGTTTCAATAAGGCAAATGGTAATGCTGGCTTGTGTCTGGATTCCCTGTATGTTGAAATAGATGTACAGATTTGTCTACGAAGAAAAGTATCATGTTGGGTTTCAAATCTGGTTGCTCATGTGTGTTCCAAATGATAAAGATCATAATGTATATAGGTTATAGAGCTAACTAGATCAAGGCTTCTTTTTGTGATGATACTAAATTTGTAAAGGTAGTATTATTACTCAAGGAAAAAGTGTGGGAAAAATAAGATGAGTGTATTTGGGGAGTGAGCAAGTTAATTATGATGATTACCATCCAACACTGTAATCTTATATAGCACACAGAGCGAGTTTGGATTCTCTACTAGTTTTTCTCTATCATTTCTCTATTGTGTTTTCAAAATACACTGATGACCATTAATTTTAAAATTTTAAAATATTTTAAAATTATTTTTAAAGTATCAAAATAGTGTATTTTTAATGCTCAGCAAAGGACAATACAAAAAAACTCAGTAGAGGAACCGGACTCATATAGAGCAGCCACAAAATTTTTATTGTAGGATGGCTATCATATGGAAGTTTATAGATACAAGTTGAGTAATTTATATTGCACAGATACAAATGGTAATAAATTGTTAACATATAATAAAGAGAATCTAAAGTAGTTACTAATTAGAGGGATATCATGGAGCATGCCCATAATATCTTAAATAACAGGATATTGAGTTAAAGCGGATATGCATTCGGATTAGTAAATCTGTGAGAAACCCTTGGAATAAAGAGTGATATCCTTTTCAATCTGAAGGTGAGAATGAAATAGTTCCATGATTTGTTCAAGTTCCCTTTTTTTTTAATATCCCTTGAAATCAATTAGTTCAAGAAATAGTGGCATTCCCGTGCTTTGGTCCTTTTTCATTCCCATAATGGGGTTCGCCATTTCTTTTCAAGACCGGGGCAATATCATGCATAAAATGCAAAATAGCCATCTCTTTTGTTCACCATTACCTTCACATGGTTCAGCAATTGCTGCAATATTCACCTATAGCTTCCACTGCATTCATTCATGAGTTTCATATCTCCTCCAGAGCCTGAAAGCCTAAAACACTATTTCAACTCTCTCTCTCTCTCTCTCTCTCTCTCTCTCCCTCTCTCTCTCATTTCTTGCTCTGTTTATTTCTCCCATAGTTTTTTCATAATCTCAAACTTCTTTTCTAAATGATAAAAAGAAAGAAGCAGAGTGAATTTGAAATAGTTTGGACATTTAATAAAAGAATAATGTTTTACACAGGAAGGAAATTTCAAGAATAATGTAATAATAAGAACAATATGCTAAGACATAAAATCGATTTAAGCTATTCCCAAGAATTTTAATATCAATTCCTGAGGATTTTAAATGCTAAACGTGTAAGATCAGACTAGTGAATTACATGCAATAATGCTGCTATAGCGGCATTGCATTCCACCCATGTCAAATAGTGGTATTTGGAACAGTGTTGTGTTATTTTTCCCCTTACGCGTAGATGTTTTAAATATAAATTCTAGCGTTTTACTTGTTTTCATGGAATTTAGTTCATAGTTTTGCAACTATTGACTCCTGGCTCCATGAAGTTAATTGAAACCGAGCTTTTAGCCCCTTCTAATGTTGGAGTTGCAGTAAATATAGACTTCCATGTTTATTCATGTATGAGGAAGCTTGGCTCGGAATGCTTCTATTGTGTTCGTGGAAGAACAGTGGATGTAGCAGATAAATCACTGTTGTAGAGAATAAGATGAATTCAAAAGTAAAGCTTTAAAAACCAAAAAGTGATGATATTCTAATACTTTTAGTAAGCCCCATTCAATAATTATAATGTCAGGTATGAGAAGCAATATATGGAGGAGGTTCAGCTTAGAGCATCAGCAGAGAAGAATGAGGAAACTAAGGTGGAACAAACTCCTGTTACTGAAGGAACTGGAAAGGCAGAAACAACAGGGAAGAATGTGAAGAGTAGGTCTTCTAAATCACCCTCTAATGAGCAAGACTTGGATACATTTCTTCTTGGAGATCTTGAAGACAGTGATGAAGGTCCAGGTATATTACTCAGTTTGTTCATTTCAGATTTTGTCACACAAAGCATTCACTCCAGTGGAACATTTTAAAATTTGCATCCCGGATCAGGGTCTTAATTTTGCACATTTGGTTTGAACTTATATGTGCTAATGTGCAAAAGCATGAACCATTCCACTGTCGATTATCATTTTGAAAATTTTCGGGTGATGTGATTAACTAAGAATTATGTCATGATCTTCTATGAACTTGCCATTCTGTCTACGTTCATAATGATTATCATTTCCATCTTTCAGATGATGGTGAGGGCAGTTTTGATGATGATTTTGACAAGATTGGCAATTCTGTAAGTGTTTTTACCTGGATCTCCTTTGGTTTATGTTTTTTATTTTTCATTTAATATACTCTAGCCTCTTTAATATTGTTTCGACGCAAACTGAACATTCTCCATGTCTGTCAAAATAAATTACCAAATAAGAATAATTTAATTTGGAATATTTCCTTTGAAAATTATTTTGCTTATTAGTAAATAGAAGAACCATTGAAATAAAAAAAAAATGCAGGAAACTAGGCACCAAGTGCACACACTCATGTAATAGTTTAAATAAATAAAAAAAAAGATGTAAGATTATAATTGCATAATTGTCCTCTCACGGCATTGCTGGAAATGGTTTTCTTGATAAGATGATTTTGATTTATTATGATATAAACCTTCAGGATGTTGAAGATGAGAAGCATGCGAAGAAAACTGCTGCAACAGTTTAGGATTTTAGTTGAAACTGAAGTAAAAGTGAACTTTGCTGCTGGCAACTACCCTGAGATATCAGCGAACCGTGAAGGCAAATGATTGTAGCAGCCTGTAATTAATGAATGGAGGCTGTAGATGTTTTGGTGAATGAACTGGTCCGGAAAAAAAGTGAAGTAATTCGTCATTATTTATTTATTTACCATAATACCCTTTACAGTGGCAGATTAATTCTGGACAAAAGGGTGGTGTTGAGACCTGTTGCCTTGTACAGTTAACCTTGTTCGTTACTGAAGTGTTTCGATTTGATGTTACTTTTAGTATATAACGTGAGCATATTGATTTTCGGGCTTAGTACGTGGTTGGCATTGTGATTAGGGTAAAAGGGGGTGTTCTATTCTATTTATAAAATGTTTTAGAACTATTCCAACATATATTGTTGTTTCTTTTTCATTCACTGACAGTGTTGATATCACATTTTTGTTTACCTTTGGTCACCTCAACCCAACTCTTGCAATCAACACTCGCTGTCATCACTGCACTCTGTCCACTGCGTATGTAGCGAAAATATTATTCAGATTATATCCTATTAGATATTTTTTAACGGTCAAATTGAATCAAATTAATTTAATTGAGATTTGTTGATCTGGTTTCTGCTCATCAAGTTAAATCAAAAGAAATCGTTTCTTATTTAGGTTTGGGGAGGGAGAGGTTTTTTCGGCAAAGATATATTCTTTTTGGTTGAGATTGGTGTACAGACAACTGATCGAAAAGTATAAGAATAACCTCAAAACGAGTCCTAGCTTGAAAGAGAGGTTGGATTAGGTGTTTCTTTCGTATTCTCTCTTTTTCTACTAGTTGTCAGGTTACTGCAAATTTAAAAGTTTCTTTGTTTTCCAGCAGTTTTGTATTTCTGAAAAAAGATTTTCAATCAGAGGTGTTTCAAACACTAGTTTGGTGAACAAACTTGCCTTTTGACACCAAATCTAAAGGGACACTCCAAGTTTTGTCCAAGGTGCGTATCTCTTAGACCAGAGAGCAAAGATATAAGCGTGAATTTGCATCCCTCGACGTATGTTCAATATTGCATGACCATTGCCGCTTTAGTAATTCACATGCTTTGCTTAGCTGTAGTGTAGATTATATCATGAGAAATAAATCCGAATATTCAAATCCATGGTGATTTTTATGAAAAATATTTATATTGACTCACATATGAGTATCAATAATACCTAAAAATTGGATATGGTGATAAAATGAGTATGTGTTAGTGTATATACCCTATAGTTTTCTTTATTCTTTGTGTGCCTTTTTATTTTGTATTGATTGTGTAATAGTCATATCTTCTAGAATATGTTTTTCTTGTCTATATAATTGTAAAATAAGATGAAAAAGAGGTTTTTGAATCAATATCCCTTGTGTGAACCCTACACAAAGGATAATTTATTTATAATGATAATGGGCCAAGGCCAAAAATACATAATGGGCTGAGCCCAACTAGTAAACAAAATATTATATCATCTAACAATAATTATGTATTCTATACTTTCTTGATTTAATGAAAATATTCATAACTTTCTTAGTTTTTTGTATATTTTCCCTTGCAGTAGAGGCTTTATTATAAAAATTTATAAAGTATATTTTTCTAAATATATGTAAGTATGTTTATATACCTATGAGTTTTGAAAAATCTAGAATATTTTTTAAACAAATATATGAAAAATAATGAGTTTTATTTTTTGTTGCAGGTAGTAGGCCTGAGCAACAGCTGATTTGGGTCGAATTTGGGTTTAAGGAGACCGATCCAACCTAATTTGAATTTAATATTTGGAACTCATATCCGACCATTTTTGCTTCTTGGTTTAAGCGGGTTCGGGTTTATTCGGATCGGTTAGAAGCGAATGGATAGCGAGTTACCCAAATAAATGAAAAAAATGTGAGATTGAAAGGAAGAAATGATTTCCAGCCCTGTTTCTCCAACTTCTCCACCATTTTGGGTTTTCTCTATCACCACGTTACTGCACAAACGAAGTAAATGCCACCGTGCTGCCACCTACGGAGCAGATCAGACCATATCAACGAAGATCGAACTAGATCGGTGAAGATTGGACCAGATCGGCGAAGATCAGACCAGATTGGGAAAGATCAAACCAGATGGAAGCATATTGCGACATATCGAACCAGATGAAGCATATCGTGGCAGATCGAACCAGATGGAAGCTATTTCGGTCAAGGACTGTGAGAGAACCCTAGACTAAAGATAAAAAAGAAAGAAGTATTCTAACCTTAGTTAATGACTCACTTAGGCCAAAATAATTATGTCCCTTGACCATGGGAGCAACATTCTTATTTATAAGAAAAAAATAGGTTATAAATATCGTATATCTTTATCATTAGATACTGTGTATCATCCCCTAAAGATAAAATAACAGCTAAATATTCCTCTAAATAATAACTATAAGATCCCCTCAAATAATAATTAAAATATACTCTTAATATATCCTCTTAACATATCCTTCTTAACTTAAATTAGCAATTTTATCCTAATCTAATATCCTTAGCATATATCTGCGAACATTATCTCTTCAATCTCGGTTTCTTATAAGGGGTCGTCCTAACGACGACCTCTTTGTTGTAACCTGATCCCTCGTCCTTGCCCTTGTGCAAACACTAGTTGTAACCTCGTCCTTAAGGAGACTTTAGTTATAACCTCGTCCACATGGAGACCCTAGTTATAACCTTGTCCTTAAGGAGACCCTAATTATAACCTCGTCCTCATGGAGACCATAGTTATAATCTCATCCTTAAGGAGATAGTAACTTCATTTCTTAATTTATTGATCCTGGTGATTAGCCTCGGTGATTTGTCGACCTGCCAAACCTAGCTTGGTACATAGCTCTCCAACTTCTGAGCTACCTCTTCTCGAGACGAGGAACTCAAAAGTTGGCAATATTGATTTCCTATTTTTATTGCTGCTATTGTATTCCACTGTTTGTCGTTTGTTATTGCCATTCTTAGACCTCTGGTTATACTGTCAAAAGGGTCCCTTCTTTGTTGTGCCCTACTTGCGTTAGCCTTCTTATTCTGCCAAATGACCCATTATGATTCTTTGTATCCCTGGGCATTTAGACGTCATCAAACCTTATGTAAGAGCAACGAAACTGATGTAGTGGTAGCCATCTGTGATAACGACAAACCTATATGCAAAGATGGTTCTTTGTATCCCCTGCCTCCTCAAAAGTTTACCTATATGTATATCACTTTGTTCGAAAAGGTAGGTTTAGGGCTTCCCTTTAACACCTTCGAGAAAGAACTCCTTACAATCCTTAATGTTCCTCCTTGTCAATTGCACCCCAACAGTTGGGCTTTCATTCGAGCTTTCCAGGTACTTTGCACTCACTTCGGTATTACTCCCTCGGTCAATATTTTCCTTTATTTCTTCGAATTACAAACTTCTCCTAAACAGATATGGGCTTCCCTAAATGGGGTCAGTGACCGAGGCCTATTGACCCTATTCAACTCTTCTTATAAGGGTTTTAAAGGAGTTTTTATTAAGATAGTAGCTCCCGAGCACAATCCCTCCCTCCTGAAGGGCTTTCCCCTATACTGGTGTCAATCTCCCAACTTACGAAGTCCTCGGCAATTAGGAGATATGGACCCCTCTGAGAAAAGAGACTGCTTGATGTTGGAAAAGTTGGATATTATTTTCGATACACAAAACTCTTAGAGCTGGAATTTTGAGTGGTAGATCTAAAATTCCACATTGGTACTTACCCTCCTCTATCTCCTTGTGATTTTTCACTTCTGCCTCTTCTAACCCTTTAACTTTTATTTTCGTAGAAAGTCTGGTGGCAATGTCACAGGAAGATGTACTAAAACGAGCTCGCCAATTGAAAAATCAAAAGACTTCAATTGTTGGAGCTGGCTCCTCACTTCCTCCTGCCATCGAGGTCCAAGAAGACTTGTCCGAGCATGATCCTGAGCCTTTAACAAGGAAATTTAAACCTTCTTTAGGCAAGCAAGTGATCGAGGCTACCTCTCAGCATTCCACTTCCCAACTTCAAACTCTTCTCCTTCAACAACAAGTAGTAGATGATACATTACTAAGCTTTTGGAGTCCTACTTTTCCTCACTCCAACCATAGCCGAAAGCACGACCTTCTGCGTCATGATGCTACTTCCTTACAAACCTGACACTTCAAAACTCTTCAAGAGGGCCGCTTTGAAGGTCTTCATAGGGCTGAGGCGTCCGCCCTTATTTTGATGAACTAATTCAACAACCTTTCCCCTCAAGAGGAACAAAAAACTAAAGAATTGGTGCTGAAGGAGAAATAATTGGAATCTTCTCAAGATGAGGTTGGTCGTCTTAATACCAAGGTTGTTGAATTGAGGGCTTTTATTACCAAATTAAAGAAAAAGACGACCAATTGCTAACGATGACCACTCAAGTGAAGGAGCTGGAGAATGAAAAGAAAACCTGGCTTGACAAAGAGAAATAGTTGCTTAATAACTTAGAACTCCTCAAGGACCAAATCGGTTTATCACTTAACATGGGTTTCCATCTAGCCCTCGACCAAGTTTGCATCCTCTGCTTGATGATGACCTGTCACAAGTGGATGTTTCCAAGTCTATCATTGATGGCCAGCTTGTTGAAACCGAAGACTGATCCATTTTTAACATATTATATTTTCTTCTTTTTTCTGCTTCGCTATATTTATTTGGTCTGTACTCTGAACATCCCTTTATACTCTATGATATCACCATGCTTTTATTAATCGCTCGCCATCCAATTACTCATTTTTCTTACTGCTACTTGTTCTTCTTTCTAATGTTCATGCGTATGATGATAATCTTATCTCTACATGTTTCTCCTAGGAATTCATTGATCGTCATCAAAGCTTCCACTTGCATCTTGCACGCCAAACTCTTCTTCCCTGTAATGTTTACACTAACACCAAAACACCAAAAAATCAACCTTAATATTTAATCAATAAAGTACTTTGTCTTTGACCGAGCCTTTAATGCCTGCATATATGTAAAACTCAATCACTAATTACTCGGTTTTAAACTAAGCTTTTCAATACTTGTAAAACACCTACTCATGAACTGAGCTCTTAGTTCTTTTAAATCAATATAAGTACTTAATTAATAAATTAGTCAGTTTTAAACCAAGCTATCAATACTTACAAATTAAAATTGCAAAATATTTAACCATGAACCGAGCTTTCAGTTCCTTCAAATCAATCTAATTACTTAACCAATAAATTAGTTGGTTTTAAACCAAGCCATCAATACTTACAAATTAAAACTACAAAACATCCAATCATGAACCGAGCTCTCAGTTCCTTCAAATCAATCAAAGTACTTAATCAATAAATTAGTCGATTTTAAACCGAGCCATCAATACTTACAAATTAAAACTGCAAAACATCCAATCATGAATCGAGCTCTCAGTTCCTTCAAATCAATCAAAGTACTTAATCAATAAATTAGTCGATTTTAAACCGAGCCATCAATACTTACAAATTAAAACTGCAAAACATCCAATCATGAATCGAGTTCTTAGTTCCTTTAAATCAATCAAAGTACTTAGTCAATAAATTAGTCGGTTTTAAACTGAGCCATCAATACTTACAAATTAAAACTGCAAAACATCCAATCATGGATCGAGAGCTCTCAATTCCTTCAAATCAATCAAAGTACTTAATCAATAACTTCCTCGGTCATGGACCGAGCCCTTAATACCTGCAAATCTGTAATACTTAATCAGTAAACATGTGGTTTATACATCTAGCGTTTATGCTTATCATCAAGCAACTCAGCTTGGCATGGAGAAGTAAGACTCATCATCAAGCAACTCGGTTTGGCATGGAGCACTAAGACTCATCATCAAGCAACTCGGCTTGGCATGGAGCACTAAGGCTCATCATCAAGCTACTTGGCTTAGCATGGAGCACTAAGGCTCATCATTATGCAATTTGACTTGGCATGGAGCATTAAGGCACATCATCAAGCAATTCGGCTTAGCATGTAGCACTAAGGCTCATCATCAAGCAACTTGACTTGGCATGGAGCACTAAGGCTCATCATTAAGCAACTCGGCTTGGCATGGAGCATTAAGGCTCATCACCAAACAACTCGGCTTGGCATGGAGCACTAAGGCTCATCATTAAGCAACTCGGCTTGGCATGGAGCACTAAGGCTCATCACCAAACAACTCGGCTTGGCATGGAGCACTAAGGCTCATTATTTAAACATAAATTCCCTCTTGGATTTATTCAAATTAAACAACGATTTGGAATAAAAATAATTGGAACCTGTCTTTGCAAAACATAAACTAAATAATTATTAAAAAAGTACATTCCTTTAACATAAATAAAAACGCAGATTTGACGCATTCCAAGTTAACGGTATCTCCTTGTCGTCCAGCATTTCTAGCTTGTATGCTCCACCCCCTACTACTTCCTTAACGCGATAAGGTCTTGTCCATTTAGGCGCCAACTTGTTATGCATCTGAATTAGTTGTACTTTTCTTAACACCAAATCTTTCACTTGAAAACTCCTCAGTATTACTTTGGATTTATATTTCCTTTCCATCCTTCTTTTGACAGCTTCTCCCGAAATCCGAGCCAATTCCCGTATTTCCTCTATAGTATCCAGATTTGCTCAAAGCCCTTCGTCTGAGTGTGTAGCATCAAATGACCTCACCCTTCCTATACTTTTTGCAATCTCTATTGGTATCATTGCGTTTGTACCGTATACCAAACTAAAAGGGGTTTCATGAGTAGTTGATTGAGGCGTAGTATGATATGCCCACAATACTCGATGTATTTCATTTGGCCAATCTCCTTTTGTGGCCATCAATCTTCGTTTCACTCCCCTAAGTATAACTTTATTAGCAGCCTCGACCTGGCAATTCGTTTGAGGATGCTCCACAGAAGAAAAAATCTGTCTAGTTCCCAATGCATCACACAATTGCCTCACTTGCGAACATATAAATTAGGTTCCATTGTCAGAGATAATACGCCGGGGAACTCCAAATCTACATATTATATTCTTCCAAATAAACTCTTTAACTTTGTTCCCAGTAATCACAGCCACAGGCTCTACTTCGATCCATTTTGTAAAGTATTCCACTGCCTAACTGCTCGTGGAAATGGGCCCAATATATCTATCCCCAATGTGTGAAAAGACCAAGGTGCATTGATTGAATGTAAAACTTATGGCGATGCTTTAGTCCAATCTGCATACCTCTGACACTATTCACACTTTCTGATGTACTCTACACAATCATTCTTCATGGTCGGCAAAAAAAAACCTAGCTCTTATAATCTACAACATAACACCCTACCTCTAATATGGCTTCCACATATTCCTTCATAGAGGCCAATCATGATTCGCGTTACTTCTTCCTTCTCCACACAAATCAACAACGGATGAGAAAACCCACAATGAAACAAGTTGCCATCAATCAATATGTATCTACTCAAACTTTTCTTAATTTGACTTGCCTCCCTGATGTCTCCGGGTAACTGTCCATCAGCAATATATTTATTTATTGGAGCCATCCAAGTCCTTTCCCCTTGCATATGTATTTCCATGACATGATGCCTTTCTCCAACATCCACCGGAGGAGACACCAATGTTTCCCTAATTATGGATTTATGTTGCCTTGGCTTTGTACAACTAGCCAATTTTGATAATAGATCTGCTCGACAATTTTGCTCTCTTGAGACGTGTATAAATTCGAAAACAACAAAGTTCTTGGAAATCACTTGGACAGTTTCCAAATACTTAGCCAGTTGCGAGTCCCGCACTTGGAACTCTCCCTTCACCTATCCAGCCACCATTGTCGAGTCACTTTTAACTAGTAATCTTATGGCCTCCATTTCTGTTGCTAATAGCATCCCAGCTATCAAAGCCTTGTATTCTACTTGATTATTGCTAGCCTTGAACGCGAACCTCAACGATTGCTCAATCAAAACTCCTTCTGGTCCTTCCAACACTACCCCAACTCCACTTCCTTTCAAATTGGAAGCCCTATCAACAAAAAAATCTATTGTGGTCTCTCATCTCGCTTAACTTTAACTAGGTCGTTAAGTTCTACTAAACAATTTGACAAAAATTGAGCTTTAATTGGGCCCTAGGCTCGTATCGTATATTATATTCTGATAGCTCTACGACCCACTTCACCAACCTGCCTAATATATCTAGCTTTTGTAATATCTGCTTAATGGGTAAATCCGTCATTACCTTTTATCCTATGGTTTTGAAAATAATGTCTCAACCGTCGAGTCGTCACCACCACTGCTAACACTAACTTCTCCAACATTAGGTATCGTATCTCTGCTCCATGAAGTACCTTGCTTACAAAATACACAGGTTTTTGTTCTTCCCCTATTTCCCATATACCAAGACCGAATTGACCGCCTACTCGGAAGCTGAAATGTATAATGCTAAAACACTGTTCCTTTCAGGTCTACACAATACCAAGGGTTTGCTCAAATATTCCTTCAATTGCTGAAAAGCTTGTTCACATTGACTGGTCCATTGGAATTTCTCATTCTTTCATAAGCACTGAAAATATGGCGATCCTATGTCTCCACCTTTTGCCAGAAATCTGGATAGAGCCGCCATTCTTTCTGTTAACTGCTGCACGTCCTTGACGTTGCTCGGGCTTCACATATTTATAATAGCCTCACATTTATCTGGATTAGCTTCTACGCCTTTCTTAGTAAGTAAGAAACCCAGAAACTTCCCTGCCTTGACCATAAAGACACATTTCTTATGATTTAATTTGAGATGATATTTGTTTATTATGGTGAATAACTTTGCCAAATGATCATGATGTCGTAACTCCTCAGTTGAAGTTACCACCATGTCGTTAACATATGCTTACACATTGCGCACCATCATGAGGGCTAATATCCGATCCATCAACCTTTGATAAATGGCCCATGCATTTTTTAACCCAAATGGCATTACTTTGTAACAATAATTTGAAGTTCCCCCCCATAAAGGTTGTCCTATATTCGTCCTACGGATGCATTTTTATTTGATAGTATCTAGAGTAGGCATCAAGAAAACTCAACAGGGCACAACCTGAGGCACTATCCACCAATGCATCTATACTAGGCAAAAGATATGGGTCTTTGGGACATGCGTTGTTTAAGTCAGTTAAATCGACACATATCCTCCATTTGCCATTAGAATTCTTGACCATTACTACATTAGCTAGCCAAGTGGGATACTGAATTTCCCTAATATGTGCTGCTTTCAAAAGCTTCTGTACTTCTTCGGCAGCAGCCTGAGCTTATTCTCCTCCCAATCGTCTGCACCCTTGGACTTTCGCCTTGACTGCCGGGTTTACATTGAGCTTATGACACAAGAAATCGGGGTTGATTCCTACCATGTTTGTTGTGGTCCAAGCAAACGAAGAAAGGTTGGCCTGAAATACTTGTATGATTTGTGCTTCCATAGTTGAGCTTAGGTTTCCTCCCACTTTGAATTTCTTTCCTCCTATTATTACTTCTTTTACCTCTCCCACGGGTTGAGGTCTTTTTTCCGAGTGTACCAGTCTGGGATCCAACTCAGTATCGATGGATGTCTTGGATGCAGCCACATAATACGTAATCTGTCGTCTGGTTTTTCGACTATCTTCGTAACACTTTCGAGCCATTTCTTGATTAATGGACATCGTAGTTATTCTCCCATCGTTAGTAGGAAATTTCATTTTTAAGTGAACAGTCGATATCATAGCTCCTAGTTTGTTGATAGAAGGTCTTCCCAAAAGTAAATTTTAAGAAGACAGGGCGTTTACAACTATATACCTGATCACTGTGGTCTTGGCGGCTTCTTGGTCCCTGAAGGTTGTTCGTAAGTCAACATAACCCCTAACTTCCACTTGATCTCCCGAAAACCCTACAAGTACTCCGTCGAAAGACTGCAAGTGATCAAGCAGAATTTGTAATCCTATAAAGGTGTTCCAAAACATGACGTTCTCTGAACTACCTTGATCTATTAATATTGTATGGACATTTCGACCCATCATAATAACTAACAAAACTATTGGGTCATCTTCGTAGGGCACCACTCCCTTTAAGTCCTCATTGGAGAAAGTGATGTTTGGGACCTTCGTAGGCTGTTATTCTATTTTTATTGTTATCATGACGCTTCTTGTTATCTTTTCCTAGATGAACACGTTCGACCTCCTCCTGCAAAACCTTTTGCAATTGTATTAAAATCTCCCAAAATGTGTACCTCGTGATGCTCAATTGCTTTGGGCATCTCTATTTTCCCTCCTTCTTTGTTGTCTCCCATATATTTCTTCATTAATCCCTTAGCTAATAATGCTGACAATTGGTTAGCCATAGTATAACAACCGTCAGTATCATGACCCGAAGCTTGATGGAATTTATACTAGGCATTCAGTCTAAATTTGAGCACTCGATCAGTGATGCAAGGACGACGCAAATGTTTGGACATCTTTGCATCCTCCATTATTTCTGACTGAGCAATACCAAAGCTAGGTATCCTATGCGCTCCCCCGTGAACCTCTCCCCTTTTTGTGCCACATAGGGAATAAATTTTTGTTCTTGCCTGCTTTGTGGAGGTGTCCTCTCTCGCCTGAATGGTTTTATCTCCTTGTCATTCCTTGCATTAGCCATTAATCTCTTATCTCCAGCCCTCTTGTGTCGCATAGCCTTCTTGGTTTCTATTTCTACTGCAGCACTTTGTCTAATTTCCTTTAAAGTCTTAGGTGATAGCCGGTATATAGATTCACTAAAGAAGCTAGCACGAAGCCCTTTTACGAACGCTTTTACCAGTAAACCATCATTGGGATCTACATCTTCATACTCACATTGCTGAAGCGATTAAGAAAATGTTTTAAACACTCTTATATATTTTGCCTTATGTCGAACATGTTTGCCATCTCCAAGGGTTTTGCTCTGTTAGCCAAGAATCTCTTTAGAAAGGCGTGCGAGAATTCCCCAAACGATTTGATTATGGCGTTTGGAAGGGTGCTGAACCATTCCAAAGTTATTTTTGTCAACATGCCGACAAACATCTTACAGCGCACGGTAAGACCCTAGAAAATGGCGTTTTAAAAAGTGATAGTGGTTTAAAAATAATGAGACTTTATTTTAATATTAAAAGATTTTAGTATAAATAGAATTGTTATAAACGAGTTTCATTATTTTAAAACACATCATCTCTCTAGAAACCACTTTTCTAGAGTTCTCTGACTTCTCTCTAGAGGTTCTGCCTCTCTGGTTGTCTGATTGAAGAACCGAAACCATATGATTGATCCTCTCGGAGAGCTCTTCAAATTGGATCGATCAGTTTCTCTGTTCGTGTAAGTTGAGTTTCCGCTTTCTTTTTTAGTCTTTTTCTGTTTTCTGTTGCATGCGAGCCTTCTTTCACTTGCATGCGACCTTTTAATCATCAGTATGAGTCTTTGCTGATCAGTGATCATAACGGTATGTCATGATCCTTCTTGTGATGATTCTATGTGTAGATAGATCATCCTATAGAGTTAGAGGTGTTGACGTTTTTAAGGCGTTGACGTTTGTAAAGTTGTCTAAACAGGATAACAGGTAAGGGAAGCTAACTGTTTTGCTTGAATTTCGTATATAAATCATTCTGATGACTTTGAATTGCATGATTGAGTGTTGTATGAGTGCTTGAACTGTGTAATTGAGTGTATGATTGGATTGTGCTAGATTTTTGGACTGTTGTATGTGAGAACAAATTGGGAATGTGGTATTTTCGCCTAAGCGAGCAACTCTCGCTTGAGCGAAAACACCAAACACTCATCCCCTGTCTCTGCGCGATATCTCGCCTAGGCAAGCCAGTCTCGCTTGAGCGAGAGTCACTCTCGTCTAAGCGAGACAACATAGCCTGAGCGAGAATTTGCCCAAAGTTTGGGTTGTTCTCTATTTTGAGCCTCGCTCAGGCGAGAATGACTCGTCTAAGCGAGAGAACTCTTTCGCCTGAGCGAGACCTTCCAGCTTGGGCGAGAACCTCTGCAGTTGAGTGTTATTTTCTTGTTTCTAATGGACGAAGCTATGTTTAAATGTTAAAATGTGAACTTAGTTATGATATGCATGAATTGTTATGACTGGTAATATGTGTGGTGAAATGGCATGAAGTTTGAATATGAGAAGAAGTGGTTCAATTAGAATTTCAAGGGAAATTCAAAAGAGTATGTTAGTGTGTGTAAGGATGTGAGGACTCTGTATGGGTTGGTATCCTGAAACTCCAATAATCATTCACGCTCAGATAGAGCATAATGGATTATGTCGTGAGGAGTAGTAGGAGGTCCTAGTCTTTGAACTTGATCAAGTCTTAGACGCAAAGGGGACTTACCTTGTGAGTGGTTGGGTGATAATCCCTTGTGTCCAAACTCTGCAAAGTTTGGGAACCTTCACAGGTGCAAGCCATCCAGAGATCCAATGTCGCTTACATAATCCGGATATCGAGTCTAGAGTAATATATCTCTATTGTCTTTGTGGTGGACTATGTGATTCTAGTGAAAATGATAAAGATTGCATGATTTCTGTTTATAATTGAACTGTATGATTCCTTTAATCAAATTAGCTTACCCTTGTTTTTTGTGTGTCTATCTCGTGTTGTATGTTTTCCTTTTGTGATGATCACCTATTCGGGGGGAGCAGATGTGGTTGCAGTGTCAAAGGCGCTTTTGGAGGATGAAAAACCATCATTTTTCTCATTGATGAGGAGGTTTCCAGTGGGAGGTTTAGCAGTGGTAAAAGTATAGAGTTTACTAGTTTAGTTTAAGTGTATAATTGATATATTTTACAGTCATATCTTTTGTAAGACTGTATTAATATATTGTGTACACTAGATTATTTGTTTTGAAACTATGATGAAACTCCCTATTTTTATTAGTTTCAAGCTGCTAAAATTGGGATGTTACACGCACCGCATGGATTCCCCCGGATATCAGCATCCTCGCCTAGAAGGATTTCAAATGCTATTCTAGGTCCGAATTTCCTGAGAAAGGTGTAATCTTTGGGATCACAAAATTCTGAGGAATCAATTCATTCATAATTTCATTGGACAGAGGATAAGTTTCAATGACGTCGGTTGTTGGCCGACTAGATCATGGGAATTCGACACGGATGGCCTCTATCTGGTGTTGCATCTCCTCGTTTGCCTTCTTCAGTTGTTCCTGTGTTGAAGTGCCTCTTCTAGCCGCTGATGAGTGTCCTCGACTTCTGTCGGAAGCCTCTTTCTTTCTTCTAGTGCTTCTTCCCGGAGTAGTTGAAGGTCGACCTTTACTTTCTTACGTGCCTCCTCAATTTCTCTTTCCATGTGCATCTAATCTTCCTATACTTTTGGCTTGATTTCCTTATTTTGTTTCCATAACTCCATGATGCTCTTCCGCATGATCTGCTTCCGTGTGGGACCCTCTCGGGTCACGTTTCTATTAGCGTTCCTATTCATCGTCTCTGCTTTAGGTTTTTTCCCCTTTACTTTTCTTTTCAAATGTAGTGGAGTCAGGATCGAGTTTATTGTACCCCACAGTGGGCGCCAATTGTTCCGGTCAAGGACTGTGAAAGAACCCTAGACCAAAGACAAAAAAGAAAGAAGTATTCTAACCTTAGTTAATGACTCACTTAAGCCCAAATAATTATGTCCCTTGACCATGGGAGCAACATTCTTATTGATAAGAAAAAAATAGGTTATAAATATCGTATATCTTTATCATCAGATATTTCGTATCATCCTCTAAAGATAAAATAACAGCTAAATATTCCTCTAAATAATAACTATAAGATCCCCTCAAATAATAACTAAAATATACTCTTAATATATCCTCTTAACATATCCTTCTTAACTTAAATAAGCAATTTTATCTTAATCTAATATCCTCAGCATATATCCGTGAACATTATCTCTTCATATCAGCTTCTTACAAAGGGTCGGCCTAATGATGACCTCCTTGCTGTAACCTGATCCTTCGTCCTCGTCCTTGTGTAAACACTAGTTCTAACCTCGTCCTTAAGAAGACCCTAGTTATAACCTCGTCCTCATGGAGACCCTAGTTATAACCTCGTCCTTAAGGAGACCCTAATTATAACCTCGTCCTTATGGAGACTGTAAGATCCGCGGAATTTAATTAATTAAATAAATAATTAATTAATAAATGTGGGAGGCTAGTGCATTTATGACA
>Ga0099823_1000774_pt1 | contig 23583 bp, 19 predicted proteins | sample CowpearedBW_FD_76831 | JGI IMG/M metagenome (GOLD analysis project Ga0099823, IMG submission 76831) | Root nodule microbial communities of legume samples collected from California, USA - Cow pea red BW | ecosystem: Host-associated > Plants > Roots > Nodule | place: USA: California | collected...
TATAATTAAGGCAACTTTGCCAGGTGATCAGTACCATATTGGTTTCCTCTTTTCCCTGTTGCCAAGACTAGAATTGGCTGAAAATAGTTTTATAGTTGTGCTGATTTATATTATCAGCGCACTTGTCTATTATATCCAACATACATCACTTATCCTTTACCTGTCTGATGATGTTATTGTAGTTTGCCCTGCTTTTTCGCCTTGCCAGTCTATGCTTTGATTCTTATGCTTGTATCAAATGTTTTTAATTAAGGCAACTTTGCCAGGTGATCAGTACCATATTGGTTTCCTCTTTTCCCTGTTGCCAATACTAGAATTGGCTTAAATTTTTTTATGGTTGTGCTGATTTATGTAGTCCGTGCACTTGTCTATTATAGTCAACATCTCTTATCCTTTACCTATCTGATAATCCCGTAATATACTTTCTGATGATGTTATTGTAGTTTGCCTCGCTTTTCAGCCTTCCCATTCTATACTTTGATTCTGATATTTGTATCAAATGTGTATAACTAAGGCAACTTTGCCGAGGTGATCAGTACCACATTGGTTTCCTCTTTTCCCTGTTGCCAACATTAGAATTGGCTGAAATTAGTTTTATCGTTGTGCTGATTTATATAGTCAGTGCACTTTGTAGCCAACATAATTCTGTTAAAACCATTCGTATCCTTTACCTGTGTTTTTCAGTGTAATGTAGCTATTATTTGCCTCTCGTTAGTCATTTCTGTGTATATTTGTTGCAAATGTTGAAAGCTACACTAAAGGCAACATTGCCGAGGTGTTCAGTTCAGTACCATATCGGTTTCCTCTTTTCCCTGTTGCTGTTATTATAGTTGGCTAAAATTGTTTTCGCACTTGTGCTCATTTAATTAGTCAGTTCACTTGTCTATCTCTTTTGTAACCATTACTTATCACTTGTAGTACAGAACTAGAAAAGTGCGCAACAGTACCATTTTTAAACTATTAGTTTAGTTGAATTATTTAATTATTTTGTGTGGGACTGAATGCATACCATTTATAAAACCTTTAGACTAAGGAAAACTTTACTATAATGATATTGATTTCCTCTTCTCCCTGTTACCTAGTTTAAAATAAGCTTGGAATACTGATCTTCTATTATTGTCAGCGTGCTTGGCTGTTTTAACTTGCATAGTATTGATATCAATGTGAATACATCAATGACCTTCTTTTTTTACAGAACAAGGATGTTACTGAAGCAATTCAAAAGGTTGCTGCTGCCTATGACTGTAAAATTGTTGAAGGTGTTCTTAGTCACCAAATGAAGCAGTTTGTTATTGATGGGAATAAAGTTGTGCTTAGTTTGTCAAATCCGGACACGAGGGTTGAAGAAGCAGAGTTTGAGGAGAATGAAGTTTATGCTATAGATATAGTAACAAGCACAGGCGATGGCAAGGTAGCATAATTATATCAACATGTTACCAATTAAGATAAGTCAAATGCCTGATAAAGTAATTTTTTTTTCTCTTGCAGCCTAAGTTGTTGGATGAGAAGCAGACAACTATTTACAAGAGGGCTGTTGACAAGAGTTATCATCTGAAGATGAAAGCCTCTAGGTTTATTTTTAGTGAGATAAGTCAAAAATATCCAATCATGCCATTCTCTGCTAGGTAAACGGGCTACTTTCAATGTTTAATACTTTCAATGTTTAATACTGTCTTTGTTTTTGTTCTTATTCCTTTTTCTTAAAAGTTCATTTGTTTTTTAATAGAGCTTTGGAAGAGAAAAGAGCTCGTCTGGGTTTAGTTGAATGTGTCAACCATGAGCTCTTGCAGCCATATCCTGTTCTGCACGAAAAACCTGGTAAAATTCCTTTGGCTAGTACCATAACTAAATAACCGAGTTGTCATTTATTTAAGCCTTGCCATGCATTATTTTGTTTGTTTTTCAGGTGATTATGTTGCACACATCAAATTCACAGTCTTGTTAATGCCAAATGGGTCTGATCGAGTCACATCTCATCCACTCCAAGAACTGCAGCCTACAAAATCAATTGATGATCCTGATATCAAGGCCTGGCTAGCCTTGGGCACAAAAACAAAGAAGAAAGGTGGTGGAAAGAAGAAAAAAGGTATGCTGCTGTTCTATTATACCTATCTATGGTTTTGTTTTGCCTCCTGCTTTTATGTTATTGAACAGAACCTTTACCTATATAAGGATTCAATTTTCCTTGTTTTGAATGGCTCAACAATTGAAAGTGCTTGGTTGTTTGCACAGGTAAGAAAGGGGACAAGGTAGATGAGTCAGTTGAAGCTGAGCCTATGGACTCAACAGACGGTGCTACTCCTCAAGGTTGAGTTAACCCAGTTCTCTCCAGAAAAAATGAAAGAAGATTTTCATTTCATTTTCAAGCCTCCTTTTTCAATTTTGGTACATTGTTCACCAAATTGTATTTTTCTTGGATATGAATTTTAGTATAGTTCTGACATTAATTCTAACAGTAATTTTACATATGAACATTTTAGTTATAGGTGTGGGACTTTTTCTGAACCGGTTTGAAATGAATATGTTTCGAGCTGATTTCTAAAATCAGTCCAGTTTTGAATCTTAGTGAGATTGTTTGTATTCCGGTATTCCAAAGTCGCAGCTTTTTATAGTAAGGAACCATTCTCCTCCATTAAACCACGTAACGAAATAGAGAAATTATCTTCCACCTTGTATAAACTTTGTTATGTGTTTTTTTTTAAAACCTTCCCTGTTATTCCCAAAGCTTTTGTTTTTAAATTAATTGTAATCTAAAAGTACTTTCAAGATTGTAGTTTATGCAGTTGTTTTGAATGATTTTCAAGAATATGAATTTTAGATGCTTTTGAATATGTATGGGAGTGAATTTGGCGGGTCCTGAACAATTAATTTGACCTACTTCCCCCTACATTTTTGGTCTCAAAATTAGGTATGATATTAGTAACTTTCAATAATATGTATTAGATGTTAAAGGTTATGTTGAAGTGAACTACAATTAATGTGAAGTAGTTTCCAGAGTCTCTGAGAAACCAAATTAAGTGTTTTTGCAGAGAACAAATAAGATATTTTGGGATACAAATAATGTCTTATCTTAATCCTTAACTTCTCTCGAGTTGGCTCCTTTTTGACTTGTACATGTTGTCTTCTAACGTAGGCAGCTCGAACTTGGGAGGTTACTTGCGGAGAGGGTTCTGACGATCAAGTCAACAAAAGAATCTTTAGAAGTTAAATCTTAAATTAGGGAATTAATGAAAGCATACCCCTTAATTGTTGGGGTCCATGTTATGGGTTGGGCCTCTGGGCTCTTCAAGGTGGTGGTGAAGGAGCTTGGATGTTCATACTTCTATAGTGATGATGGCAGTACTAAGTTCCCTTTTAGCTGAACCGACAACCCTTGGCGGTATAAGGATATGGAAAGGGAGAAGTTGTCGTTGATGGATAGGGAGGTGGTGGAGACCCTGATGAAGTTTAACGATAAGATGCCCACTAAGGGCTTAGTTAGGGTTATAATTTCGTACATCCAATTATTGATATAAAAAGTATCTTTGTGTTTTAAGCGCTATGTCGTGTTTGAGTTAACTAATCGGCATTTTTGCTACTATTGTAGGTCATATGGCACAGGTTGGTAAGAAGAATTTGAATCTGTTTCAAGCTCTTCTCAAAGAGAAGGCGTGGAAGGCAAAGGATGTTGGGAATATTGAAGTTTCCAATTTGCAAGATAAATTGGTTGAGATACACGTTCATGGGGGCCAAAGAGAAAGGCGGAAGTACCCACTAAGCAAGGTGGGGAGAAAGATGTGAAGATGGTGAGAGTTGCCTTGTTGGGGTCGGGATCCTCATCTGGTGCGAACAAGCCCGAGTTTGGGTTGATAAAATTGCCAAAAACGATCGTCTGGCGTGATATTGAAATTAATTTGTCGGAGTCGTTGGTTAACTCGATTGACAACATGGAACCGAATGTCATGGTGAAGGCAATGCTCGAGTTTAGCAGCAAGGCTTTGATATTAGGGCGCAGGGTTGAGAGCTTGTATCAAAGGGAGCTAAAGGAGGGTAGTCGGTCCATGGTTGAGGAGCTAAAAGAGGAGCTGACGGGACAGGCTAATAAACACGCTGAAGAGAAAACCGCTTGGAAAAAAGAGAGGGAAGAGTGGTTGGAAGAGAAGAAGAGGTTGGGGACCTGGAAGGTGAGATGCTTGGAATATGAGAAAAAGCTAAATGCGAAAATCACGAATCTAAAGACTAACTATGACGAATTGAAAGAAAAACATGATGACATGGAGAGCGAACTTGATGACCTGAAAGGTCACATAATCCAGGAGCATATCAATGGCTTCCGAAAGGGGTTAAGGTAAGCTGCATTCTTCCACAATGATATAGATGTTTCGGATGCCAAGTTTGATGTAAATAAGGACATGGTTGGAGGGCAACTTGTGAACGAAGCAGACAGCCCAGAGGAAGAGGCGGAGAAGGAGATTGTGGCGGATGACATTGTGGCGGACACCACAACAATGGCAGATGCGGGAGAAAATGTGGAGAACATATAGACTTGAGCTTTATTGTTTTAACATTTGATTTTCATTTCTTCAGCTTAAGTCTGTAATAACCCGTACAATGTTTTTATTTTATGTTAATTGTGATGGATGATTGTTCACTTACTTGCTTAGACAGATGCATACTTTGTGTGTTACCGCTAGATTACTGTTATAGGCACGCGTTATTGGTTAAACATGTCGTTTGGATTATTGTCATATTTGCACGATGTTAATATGACAGGTCGTATACTTTATTAATGAGGTTTGTATCTTCTAAAAATAACCAAAAATTTGGAAGAAAGACATAATATTTGGAGTATGCAGCGTCCGTCTATTGGTGGGGTAGTTTTTTTTTGTCTTAGCGATGATCAGTGGAAATGGATGGATGTAAACTGAACAATTAATATTCGACCCAGGCCGTTTACTTGTGGTAAGTGGTGAAGAAGTTGTAGTTTTTGGTAAGTAGTCTAGTAGAGGATGTCAACGGAACTACCTTGGTCCATGAGCACCTTCTTCGCGAAGTTCTCAAGCTCGATGGTGATGACCATGGGGTCATCTTATAGTTGGTCGATGACATGGAAATCAGCGTCTGTGGTGGGAGTAAATAATGTGGTTGATGGACTAGATGTTACAAAGGTGTTTCTTCCTAGTTGACGAGGTGGAGCCGCTGCTAGCAAAGCCTCTTGAGATGGTATTAATTGTGCCACACAAGGGGGTCAACTTGGTTGACGTCAGTGCGAACTGGATGTTGATGTGGACGAGTATTGGTGTGTGGTCGATTATTGTGACGAGTTTTGCGTTGGGGGTGGTGGTTGTCGGATTGTTGGGGATGTGAAGGTCCATCTTTTCGGACAAAGCGAGCGAAAGTGGTTGGCGTGAATCAATTCTTCTATTTTGTCTTGAAGCGCCTTGGATTCATCGGTGGTATGACCATTGTTTCTGTGGTATTTGCAGTACTTGGTCATGTCGATATTGGGGGGTTCAAGGTTTTGTGTGGTGGTGGAATGAGGTCGACCTAGAACGCTTCGTTGAGGAGGCGTGATCTGGGGACGCTTAGTGGAGCTTATCTGGTGAATCGTGGTTGCCTAGGTTCTCTGGGCCTCGATTCAGATCGTGGAGGCAGTTTGTTTGGGCCGGTGGACAAGGGTGTATAGTCGGTCGAAAACTTGGTGTGTAGAGTCTGCATCTTCTCCATGCGGATGTAATCTGTCGTGCGCAGTTTGAGGTCATGCATGGAAGCTGGAGAGTGGAGGTAGATTTTGTTAGCAAATGGACCAAGTTTGAGGTTAGAGCCATGTACTGCAAGATCATTTTCTTGAGTGAGGTTGGGCATGCGTAGGGTGGTCCTACTGAAATAGTCAATGAAAGCACGTAGCGTCTCGTTTCTTTCCTGTCTGAGGCTAAAGAGGGATAGGGGTGTGGCCTAATGTGGGCGGCTAAAGGAAAAATGGGTGGTAAACAGGCGGGATAGAGTGTCAAAACAGTCAATTGAGTATGGGGGAAGGTGGTGAAACATTCAAGGGCAGGAGGGCCTTTGAGGGTGGTGGGGAAGGCTTTGCAGAAGACAACGTCGTTTGGTGTGTAGAGGGAAACATGGGTGATGTACACCTTGAGATGCTCGTCGGGGTCAGTTTCTCCTGTGTAGCAGTCCAGTGTGAAGGGTTCCTACTGGCTAGGGAGACGTGTGGTTGTGATGGTGTCAATGAGAGGGTGACGACGCTTGGGTGGGTGTGGTGGTAATGGGTGGTGTGGGATGGGATGTTGGACGATGGTAGGGAACGTGGTGGTGTAGTGGTGAGGGGGGGGATATGAGTGGTGGGATGGGTGGTAGCATTGTGGTTGGTTGTTGGTGGTGCGAGGATGGTTGTGTGGAGGGTGGAAATGATGGGTGTTTGTTGAGTGGTGGTGAAGGTGTGCGGGGTGGGATTGTATTCACTTTCTTCCTCGTTGGGCTGGTAGGCCGGGGACCTAGGGTCCTCTGACGACTCCTTACCCTTCCCCTTCTGTGTAGGATCAACTTCAATCTTCCTCCTTAGTCTTGAGTTTTCTTGCCTAAGCGCTTCCATTTCTTCAGCATTGCGCTTTTTCAGGTCGGCAAGTTCCTGTTGCATTTTGGATTGGCCTTCAAGGATGGCAGCCAAATCTGGGGTGGTGCTTGTAGGCATAGTAGGGGCTGCTTCAGTGTGCTTCACGATTCCGGCTCTGCTGCGGGTGGAGACCATTCTCGACAGTGTGCGAATTACTTGGTGAGGTATTACTTCGATCCCCACGGTAGGCACCAATTGTTCTTGCGGAGAACAAATAAGATATTAGGGGACACAAATAATGCCTTACCTCAATCCTTAACCTCTCGAGCTGGCTCCTTCTTGACTTGTACGTGTCGTTTCCCAACGTAGGCGGCCCGAACTATCGGGAGGTTACCTGCGGAGAGGACTTCGACGATCAAGTTAGCAAAAGGCTCTTCAGAAGTCAAATATCAGATTAGGGAATTAATGGAAGCGTACCCCTTAATTACTAGGGCCCACGTATACTTATAGAATCATTAATTATGTTTGTCATCCTTATGGGCTGGGCTCTCCTAACTATGTTGGGCCAATGTTTAGGGCCTAGATGGGCTTATATGGGCCTGAGCCAAGCCCAAGTCCTTTGCTAGGGTTGTTGTTAACATGGGTTTTGTTTGTGATATTCTAAGCTTGGAGTTAGCAACTTGTTGCTACGTATTTATCCTTTACAGATGATGGCGCGGGCCGCCATGTGATCCTGCTTCACTGGTTGCTCATGTATTGATTTTATTTGTGGGGCTATACCTAGGCGACCTTGACTGTGTAGTTACCTTGGTCCGCCTAAGTATAATACACTAAGCATTATATTTATATTTGACATATAAGAGAAGAAAGTAAATTAAAGAGGAGAACGAGGTTATGTATGTGGGTTTGGATCACATATGCTAGTTTTAGTATGGATCAATTGAAATTAAAGAGCAATGCAGAATTTGTAATAATTTATATAAATTATTTATATCTGAAAAATATTATTTTTAATATTCATCGTGCTAAAGTGTTTGTCATCCTTAGATTTATTTATTTATTTTGAATATTATGTTAACAACGTCGTTGATAATTTTATTTAAATTTTTGTAATATTTTTATAATTTATGAAATTAAATAATGTATTAAAAGATAATTTCCATGATTTTGTAATTTAGAAAAGGAATAATCTATAAAAGTTGATGAAAATAAAGAAAATTCGTATTAAATATGCCATTTTACAAGGTTTGATATTGTTGCATTTTTTTTTTTTGTCAATTGTTTGCGCTTATTATGTAATGAAGTGATATTTCAGTGAGGGTTTGATATTGTTGCAATTATGTAATGAACTTATTATGTTTGCGCTTATTTACGTGATTTTCTATTTTATCCCACTTTTACAGGACAATTCAATTTCGAATGATAAATCATGCAGATCGTATTTGAATGGTAAGATCCTCCATTAAGTGTGCCTCTTGAAAAGTATTTGTTTGAAATTATATTATAAAGTGACAATTTTGAATACAAAAAATGAAGAAAGAAGAAATTGTTATTTTCAGAATAGCCATTTCCTTGCAGCCCGTGTGATTACTATGTTAAAGATTAAAATATCCTTTATTTTTAGAATAAGACTTCAAATTTAATTTAACATTACACAATCAACTTATAAAATTATAAAGAATTGGATTTCTAATATACATACTAAGACCATAAACGGGTAACCACACCCTCCACGCAACGCCTCAGCACTATGGGAGAAATAGATGGATTATGAGTTGAATGTTCTCTCACAGCATTATTACGTTATTATTACTATTATGTAATTATGTTTGGTTTAGTTGAACTTTATTTGTCACTTTTCTTATACGGATTCGCTTGATGCACATTTGTTAAAGGGTGGACATAGATCTGATTTTTCAAAATCTAGTCTCAATCCAATTTATCTAGACCTATAATTCATATCTTATTAACTAGATCGATTAAATTTGATTTTTTTAATCCAATTTAAATTAAATTAAATCTATATTCAATCCACGTTGTTAATTAGATTTGGTCCAACAAAATCAATTTAATATACATGAACATTAGATAATGGACATAACTCGAGTATTGTAAATACTGTAAAAAAAAAAAATTAACTGTTTTTAATGACTTATTTGCAGTTTGTTGTTTAAGTCCTCTAGAATAAATCAGAAACTTTCCAAATCTTTTGAAGAACTCATAAACTAACAAAAAATTCTCTTAAAGAGTAAAATAACCCAGGATTTAATAAAAGAAATAAAGGAGAAAAAAAGAGAATGAGAAAAGATGTGTGAGAGAGATGAGAAGGAGAGAAGAGATGTGCGTTGTGTTTTTAGGAGGAAAGTATGTGCTCCTATTTATAGACATACATTGAAACCCACAATTCCTTGACTTGTGCAGAAGGAACACAACATTCGAAACTAATTCTCGTGATCCTTGCGGTTGAAGCTAGGTAACAATCTGTATTGTTAACTGCAGGTCAGGTCTTGCGGTTGAAGCTCTCTCATCTATGCAATGCAACATATCTGCACCATTAGGAGGAGAAGATAAAATTTTCGGTGTATGAATTGTGAAAAAGTGTAGTTGTTGAGAAGTTTGAATGTCCTCCTTGATTCGTGACAACCTATTTGGAGGAGAAGCGATTATGCCCACACCCTTTAATATTGTTTTTATTTTGCAATACTCTGCTTTTCCAACATCAAGTTAGGCTAACTCGACTTGACCTTTGACTGAAACCGACTTGACACAATTTTCAATTGGGACCAACTTGACATAACATTCAAACTGAACCTACTTTGCTTGACTTTCAACCCAAACCAATTCTACTTGACCTTGAACCTAAGATGATTTTTAGCTTGATCTTATCATCGACAACTTAACTTGACTTAGACACACATTTATTTTAGATTTTCAAAATCCAAATCATGAAACATGTCTAAATCTGATCCAAATCCAATTAAGTAAATTAGATTTAAAATAAAAAATGTGAATTTAAATTTTAAAAAAGATCCATTTAAATAAACTTAAAGTAATATGGATTTAAATTATTATAAATTAGATTTCATATGCTACATATTAACGCAAACTTGAATTTTTGTGACAATATGTTTATCAGAAGTTGTTAAACTTTAGTATCTCTTTAATGGAGCATGAGGCTATATTGTCAAAATGTAATAGTTTTAGATTGAATGTCTGGGTTGTGTAGCGGTGTATGAAGTGATCATTATTAAAAAAACTTTTAGGACATTTTTTCACACAATTTTTAGTTAAAATATAAGTCCGTTCTATTTAAAAAGGATAATGATATTTTGATCCAATTTTAATCTATTATTTCAATCATTTTTCAATTATTTATTTTGATTCTTTCAGTGATCTGATGTGTTAATTTAAAGATGATTGGAATAGTAGGATAAAAATAGATAAAAAAAAAATGAGTCAAAATCATTATTCTTAAAACAATGTATGTATGTGGAGCTTTACATTTGAATGAATGAATTCCTAGCACTCTACTTTATTTATAAATTATCCTTAAATTGAACTCATTTTATCTTTTAAAAAAATCATTTTGCTTTTATACTTATTATGTTTTTATATCGTATGGTGATAAGTTAACATTCATTAAATTCAAAATACTATTAGTTTAACTAAATTTACTTTATTTTTCAACTTAATACATTTTTAAAGTTAATTGCAAGGTGGATGTATTCTTTTTTTCTTTTTTCAAAATATTAATTTTGTTTTTAACCAAACAATATGGGAGACGTATTAAGACTTTCATGACATTGGCTCAGTCAAGGAAGCAAATAATGTCAGATTCAATTACAAACCAGGTAGTGACATCGAAGTTGCAATGCGAGATGAGATAGTAAGGAGAGAATCACTACGTAACTAAATTAATTTGCATTTATACCATTAGGAGAAGCCTATTCATGATGCCCTTCTCAACGGTCTACTATTCATTTGGCACACATATCAGTAACAACAAATGAACAACAACTGGAAAATCTGTTACTGATTCATACACAATTTAATGTCCTTCATTCATACATAGCGGTGGCAATAAAATGAACAATAAACTTTTACGAGGGTTTATTATTCATGATAATCGGTTGGAACAGATGATCAGGCACTTCCTTCCAACCCAAAACTTTGCAACCAACTGTTATCATAAAAGAAAAGAAAAAACGCTTAAAATTTATCCTCCGATGACTCGGATTCGAATTCTAAACGGTCGACAAAAAATATCTAATTCAGATTCCCAACCCAACAACTTCTACAATTATCAGAGATGGGGTCATTTTTTTGTATACAATTAGAAAGAGGTTATGTAAATAAAAGTAATAATTGAAGGAAAAAAATAAATGTCAACATAATAACATGATCCACTCTTTATATTCACCTTACAACATTTCATAAATCAAACTCACTTTGATAAATTAATGTTCAGATATCTCTCGAATTAACTTTTTCGATTTAACACAACACAGTATGAGCCAGGGGTATAAATTGCAATTCAAAGTACTTCGGTAAAATTTGCACTACACATCTCAATGTGTCCAAAACAACATTCTACAAACATTTCACATTGCCTGTCATTCTCAGTAAAGTAAATCAACACTATGGACTCAATGCTGCCCCTTTCTCTATATAATAAAGGAACAGCATCCTATTTACAGAGTTTCACGCTGCCATCAGGCATAGACAAATGAAAATGATTATAATCGGGGAAAACCATGACCTGGAAACAATTATAAATAAGTGTGTCAAAAACCACCAACAAAGCTTCAATATCATCCTGGAAAAAGAAAAGAGATTGTTAACGTTAGATTCAACTGCAGAAGTCATGAATTACAATCCATAATCACAGTAATTTCAATCAACATAATTTCAAGCATGATGGTCATAGTGATTTTTATTTTGATAGCTCATTAAAATGTCTTGGGTCAGATAAACTACAATGGGCAAGATGGAAGAAAAGGAGCGAAGGGAAAACGGTAACCGGAAAAACCAACCAGTCCATTAAGGCACCTTCTCCAATTTTGTTTGTTACTATTATCGTCCTCGTGAATGTGCACAACTAAATACTTCCCAGTCTAATGATTTCCTGTTCATAAATTTATCACTACTGTTCTTGGAGGTCACAATTTATATGGCCTATAACTTGAAAGCTATTATGCAAGACAGATTCTGTTATCAATCGTGTCATTCAGGCTAGGGTTAATGAAAATATGGAATAGGTCATATTATCGTTAAAGAAAACCTAACAGATTAGGGAGTTGGAAGCAAGTGAAAATAAAATAAAACTGGTAGAAAGAAAATATACCCTATAAGAAGTATCAATCTATGAACACAAAAACTGAGCCTGCACATAGCACCGCCAAATCGTAAGAATTAAACGTCAGACCCAATTATGGCATCTTTAACGCCTGCTTCAATTGTGCAAATGCAGATGGATGCATACTGCTCATTGCAGCATTGAATAATTCTCCATGAATGGCAGCACATGTTTGTAGATTTTCTTTCACACAGTCCTCAAGAGACAGCTGATTGATCCTGTCGGAAAATTTGATCTATTGACAAAATAAATAAATGCATCACTTCCTTTGTTACCCTCACAATATACATCATTCAAAAATGGAAATTTAATCTAGTTTTCGCAGTTCCTAACCTGTCTTTTTCTGAATTCTTTACTAGGAATAGTGCCCTCATCATGAGATGCGCTGGAGCTCATGTCACCACTGTTATTGACAATAGACATGAAGAACTGTGGTTTCAAAACATGACTGAATGCCCTTTAATTAAAACCAGGGATGACCCCTTTTTCAGTTTCAAAAACTGAGTTTCCCTTCAGAACTAAGCTTTTTCACTAGTTGGTTATTGACATATAAGAGATTACCCTAACCAACTAAGCGTTAGCTAATAAACGAAAATGACGTGAATGGTATTTATATTACATCCCTAGAATAAAAAAGTATACCTGGACTCTTCCTCAGTTAAGTCTTCATTTCTGCCCAGAATCACACTAGTGCAAACACTGTAGATCAAAACATACACTGGGGTCAGTTACTCTTATTTGCAAACAATGAATACTATTTAAAGGTTAGTACCTCAAAATTTGATCCAGTTTGTCAAGTACTTGAGGCAGTCTTAATGTCAGAATTATTGAGAGTGCTAAACCAATTGTCTTCTTCTGGATGGAAGAGACATTATCTACCTGGAAAAATTATATGCATAAATTGAAAATAGAGGATACAACATTAAGGACGCCAAAATGACACATACACACATAAAACTAAATACTGAATACAAACTTAATCAGATATTGATTTTAAGAAATGTGACATCCTACAGCATATTTAAGAGGACATAGAACTTCTTCCAACCAAGGGCAAACACTTTGCCCCGCCTTCCATCACATAGGGGTGCGTAAGTTAAAAAAGAAAACGTATCAAATAATGAACCTAAACTAGGCCGTGACACAGACAATGAGATTCAAATATACTTCAGATACTGATACATACAAACTTAAAAAATAAAATACTAGGGAAAAACTGAGGGGAAAATCTGATTCAATCCTCTGATAGTGAACAAGTACAAGAGGGTATATAGGCACTCTACTGCCCAATAAATAATTATACAGTTAAAAATGACACTCAGTATCCCTATAATATCTTGCTTCAATAATTAGAACTGACTATATCTCCTCGTAACTCAACAAATAGATAATATCTTCTAGTGACTTAACATACATCAACAGTCCAATAAATATAAATCATTTTAAAGTTGTGTATTTATTAAGTAATGCAACTCACAGGTTTGTCTGAGTACATATAAGGCAAAAATATGCAATAAATTTAGAACGAAACAGTCTCTTGAACATAACCACACCAACCTTATCAACCCAAATGTCAACCAGACAAAGAAGTATATTTTCTTGAACTGGGATGGATGCTGTCTGAAGCAGTAGAGAAGTTGATGGATCTGATGCTAATTGGGCAAGTGAATTTGTATTCATCACCAAAAGCCTAGCAAGGATCGCAGCAGAAGATGCTTTAACAGATGTTTTAGAAGGATCGTGGTCATCTCCTCCACTCAAACATATTACAATTAACTTCTGTAGACAAGAAAAAAAATCCGAGGCTTGAAAACATTCTCTAGATTATGATATGAACTATGAAACATGAGTTGATCAGCACATACTTTCATTTACTATATCTTACAAGCTTATAACAGACTTACTTGTAAAGTGCTGCTAATAAGTGGGGGCACTTCAATGGGGAAACACTGAAAAAAGAAAAAATCAAATTTAAATATTGCTTGCAAGGATTTTTAAAATATATATGACAAGAAAAGAAAACCATCGTCCAACTTATGATAAGACAAAAAAAAGTTCATAGAACATCCAAAAATTTAGTCACAGGCAGTAGAAATGCTGACAATGACGACAGTGATAGTAGTGGTGCTATAGATTAATAATAGTGGTAAGAGTAATGTACTAGCACTGGTGGGAGCAGTAGCAATGACAGTAGTGATAATGGTTTCAATGGTAATGGTAGTGATGATAGGGAAACAATGTTATGCATGATTACCAAAGATAACAAAAGTATTTTTTTGAAACTAAAATTCAAATTTACAAATCTTATTTCCTGGTTTTGAAGATGAATGTAAAAGAGTTTTGAAATGGAGTAAAAGAAAACTTCAAACTCCATTTTTGTTGAATACGCTTTGTGTTTTGAAAATTACATTTGATAACCAAATACTTGCAATAACCCCAAATGTGGCCTTAGTTACCAAAACTTTAGTGTTAAGCTATACAGCTCGGTAATTTAATTATATATGCACTTGGTTCTAAAATCCCAGAATGGAGGTACTAGCATAAAGAAAGCCTTTTTGGCAAAAAAATATATTCTGAAAATTATTGGAATGATATTTCTTATATGATTTTTCAGAAGTTAGATAAATATTATTTGGAATTCTTTTTCAAAATTAAAAACTGCATATTTTCAAAAACCATATCCAAATTGGTAATAGATCATTTATATGTGATTAAAAAAATAGTGTTGCTAAGCATCCTACATTATCATAATGACCCAAAACATAAAAATGCCTAAGCCAATGGGAACTTAATGAGTTAACCTAAATATGCAAATGAAGCTAGGACCTAAGAAAGAACCTAATCCAAATTCAACAAAGGCATAAGGACAAGAGGAGGAAAAAAGATGATAGAAGATATCAGTATTATCAGGTTCTTAGTAGTGCTAAACAATATATGTCTGAGCAGTTGAGTTTGAGCTCACAGCACTAATACTTGACCTAGTAAATAATATGGATTAAGGAAGCAGGTTAAGGTTATTCTGTTACATTACACGATATCAAATATCAATAATATCCATGCTATCATTGTTTACTAAACCTGTACTTCTCAACTGGAGGTATCAGCATATACCAAAAGCCCCAGTAGTTCCTATTCATAATTGTGAAGTTCGAAGATTGGCATTGTTTGGGATCACATACCTGTATTAAGATATCAACCACAGGAAGAACTGAAAGAAGCCCTTTGTCATTGACATTTCCGATAACTAAATCAAGAATTTTAGCAATATTTGTTGCATGCATGCTCAGAAAGTCATTTCCACCCAAAATTATGTAATCTTCAATTATATTCACAGCAACCTGTACTTAAGATAAAGAGTATGAACATCAAAATTTAACAAAGATATTAAAATAAAGTCAAAAACTCCCTGTTAAGGGTGGGTGGGAACTAGCTAAACCAGCAAGAATACGTAACAGTAATAATAATCATAAGCCCAGTATAGTTATCATTTTGAGAATGGGATATCATTGGCTGAATTTGTTTACTTCCATCAAATTAAAAACTGCATGATTTCACTTTTCAAGTCGTGCTGCACAAACTTGATAGTTGTCAACTTATCTGGAAACCAGCTGAAAGAAAATTACACAGATTTCCTTTCCATATACATTAGATATTATATTAGACTACCCTAAAGTACCTTTATCTAATACATATCCCAGACTAGTTTCCCTGTTGGTATCTCTAATCTTACAGGCATAGTTACTAATGTAACAGACTCAACTATCTTATCTAACAAATGTTTACACAAGAATCAATTATCTAAAAATTTGAGAAGGTACAATGGAGGCAGGCCAGGGACGTGAGTAGAAGGAACTTATCATTCATTCATAGATTATTATGTACGTCATACAAAAATAAGTATATTGTCACAATCCAGTAATCATGCTCCCTGAAAATTTTACAAGACTACTTCACCCAAGAGCTACTAACACAATCGCTATCTTTCTCTTGAATAAAGAGAACAGGAGTAAATAGTAAATTGAAAATTTATTAGAGTATGGAGCTAGTTCTAACCTGCAAATGGTCAAAATTTCTTTCCATAATGTCCACAAGGCGCGAAAAATATTGTAACAATTTTGGGACCATTGATGGTGCGTGAGAAAGTGTGGCTTCCCACAACTGAAAGGTGTGCAGTTGAATTTTCATCAGATATTCTCTCACAACAATAGTAGCATCTATTTGGTAAAAAAACAACAGTATTACCAGCATGCTATCTTCTAGGAGATTAAGTTCGTCTGGACTATTAATATCAATCCCATTTTCCAGAATTGGCAGCAGTATACAGTAGCAAATGGGTGACTGGTAACCAAGTGCAACCACAAAGTTTCTCAAAGCAACCAGAAGCTGTATCTGCAGCAGACTTTCACCAGAAGATTCCTCCCAAACCTTGCCACAACAAAAGCAATAGAAAGAAGACAGATCCAATTTTGATTAGTCTGGGATTTAACTACACAGCTACTCTTCTATGTCACTTGCAGGGTAAAACCTAAGAAAAAAAATAGGTATGTAAAAGATGGTAGTTAAACCGATGCAGATCAATTTTGCTTGGTTTCATGTAGCCATTTAAACCATGATCTGATCTTATTTATCAAGTTACAACTAATACAGATTGTAAATCCATTGAGATCAGAGTTGCTTCAAATCAGAGATGTAGTCATATTTCATCTGCAAAGCACACAATTTTTGCACGGCCAAGTCATCTAAAAAGTGAAGGGAAATGATCACACAAAATCTGCCTCTTTACGAAAGACCAATCTTATATTCCTTTTTTTTTCACTTTTTAATGAAAGTCAAGAGAATGTGTCCAACTGTTTGCTCTACCACCCCTTTTTATGAAATTCAACCTCGTTCTAATGCCCACCACCAACCCAATACCCTCCTCCTAACGGTGGTCCTCTTTCTTGGATTTTACTGCCATCTGCCTCCCTGCTGCAATGATTTGTTGTAGTGCTGTGCTTTGTCATGTCAGTATTCTGAGGGTTGTGTAATAGGCTGTGCATTTGTGAATTATGTCAGGTGTTACTTAACTTTCAAATACTAATGTCTGGACATTTGTGATGTTTTGTTTCGTTAAGTGAAAAACATATGCTATATTTTATCATCGACCAAGAATTTATTGATTCCGGATATGTATGATATGTGAACTGGAAACAAATCCTTTTCATTTAAAATTCAATTCCAATTTAATAGCAAAGATGTGCATGTCAAATCAACCCTAAATTTCTTAGTAAGTCAACTATTTCACACGTTTTATCTTTAGAGGAAATTAATAAACATAAAGATCAGAGCATTAAACAAATGAGTTGGCATATTTACTCATGTCACACCATTTTTCTAGTAAAGAAACTGATTCACAATTTACTGAAAAAGAAATAATAGGCAGGATATTAAAATACAAAGCTTAGTAGGCAAATAATAGACAGGATATGTCTTATGTTACCTTCTGAAAAAATTGCACCAACTTATTTGCAAATGGAATGACTTCACTAACATGTCCAATAAGGATAGAGATCAAATTCAAAACTTGAACCTGAAAAAATATTTAGAGAACGTGAGCAACAATTCACACATAGTACCAAATATTGAATGAAAGTCAGTCTCTGATGATAATTTACACAATATATGTTCCCTCTTGTCATGCAGAAAATTTCAGTAAAATGGAAGAAAATGTGATGCGGCTGTGTAGTCAAAGGCACTTATTGAGGTTGAGGTGATGCCCTTTAGTAAGGCACACATCTCAGCTGCATTGGACAGGATGCTAGCTTTCAGTAACTAACCAATAACATAAAGCTCCAAAAGCCCATCTATATAACTTGTCAACTAAAACATTAAAGGGGGTCAACTGATGTTCTATCCTTGCTGGCTAATCAAGAATAACATCTGCGCAGGATGCATGGATGGAATGATGTCATTGGGATCAACAGAAAACCGTATTTTTGGCAAAACTATTATCTAGTTTGCTGTAACAAGGACAAAAAGAAAACACGCTATATAGAAATGGAACAAAACTTAATGTGGTTTAACATACATTTAACTATGACTTTGCTACATCCATCCAGGGGCAAAGCAAAGAAAGTTCACTATTATTAACGCACATTTTAATAGGCACTTAGCACTCAATTGTAATCCCAATAGACCCAACTCCTCACTGTTGCTGAGGTTTTACAACCTTAGTTAGTAAGAGATTTAATATACTACACAACCCTCTGCTTCAACCTCAATGTCCTTGAAAATTGCTTGCCAGACTACACTGCAGGTTATTTGGGTGGTGTCACATGACAGGCTAGGTCCATGAATTTTAAACTCCCAACCAAGGAGAAATATTCCCTTCGGTACGCTGCATTTCACCTTTTCAAACAATGTCTAAAAGAATTTATTTTCCATCAAAAGGGAGGAAGTTGCCTAGAAGTAACTTTTACCTTTGAATCAAATTCCTGAACTTCCTCAAACAACTTAAAACATGAATCCCAACAGATAGGAAGAAGATCAACAAACTCCCTTTCTGAAAAGTTTGCATCCTCAATATGTAAGCATAGGGATCGACATGCTGCCAGCTAAAAAAATACATACACATGGTTAGTTTGAAACAACATTAAAGAGTATATGTTGAACTAACAGAGAAACACAAGTGCAGTAGGAATACATCTGTCAAACATACCTGGACTGACAAATCTTTACCCTGTAACAACCTGATTAAAGCACAGTATACAGGCCTTTTTGTATCATCTTTGACCTGTGAAGGATAAAAAACACAAGAAAGTGAATACAAATGAATTTTCCTTAATTGAAGGTTTAGATGGATTAAGATAATTAGTTATTTTACTATCATAAAGCCTTACTATACCAACATAGAAATTATTTAACCTGTCTAGGTTTTGAATTTCACAACATTTGGGAACACTAAAGGAACTAAGAAAGCTTCAAATCAAATCTTTCGTTTAATTTTACTGCAAAAACTTTGAAGTTCATCAACAAAGTAACTGGATGTTAGTGTAAAGTTAATAGTTAGTGGTCAACTATGGTCAATGGTCAACCATAGTTAATCATTATTAGTTTTAAATCTTTTGTACAGCGCTGTACACATTGTATCTTGTAGGATAAATACGTAGTTGAACAAAACATTCAGATGTGTATTCATTCAAAAAAAATTCAGTTCAATTCAATATGTGCTTCTCTCCTTTTTCTCTAATTCTAGAGATTCAACACTCAATAAATTACATACCTCAGAAACCCATTGCCCCAAAATTATAGCAACTTTACGATGAATGATACGCAGATTTGGATGTTCGTTTGAGAGTTCAAGTGATAAAGCACCATTAAACCTGAAAATGAATGGTTTAGAAGGAATAGACAGAAGTACTTTTATATCCAGTGACAGCCAACCAAAAGAAGGATCTAATATATAAAAAAAAAAACATGTTTTAATAGGCTATGAAATACGCTGTGTCATTGAAGAAACATAAATCTGAACCATCAAATAAGATAACAAACTCAAGTAAGTAACTCTTTGCATGTTAGAATGCCTAAGATGGCACTCCTTGTGTTATGCTTGGATCTAATTGACACTGTGCCTCATTTATCTTTCCATTGTGCGGCAGAGCTTATCTAGAAACAAACTTGCTTTTTGTGAGAATGAGATTGGTATATCATAATTTGTATGATTAGTTTCTAGACAGATGTCATCAAGCCTTTGGTATGGAAAATAACCAGTTGTGGCAATGTGCTCTATATCGCACCTTCCAGTCTCAGTTCAAAAGGAATAGCCAAATCTTCAAGGGCATATCCTCACCTCTGATTTTGTTATGGGATAAAACTGTTTTCATGGTGTTTAGCATATGAAAAATTTAGATGACTCGTATTCCAAACAAAGAGACTCGACAGCTCTCCAACACTGATTTGTCTCCATTTTTCCTCTTTGTTTTGTCTTTGCCCTCTGGCCTTATATACAATGCAATTTAAGAAGTAATATGCATTTTGGCAGGGAAATGCACTAAGGTGCTTGAGGTAGTACAAACAAAATCAACGAATAGTAAGTCATCACAGGAGGAAACTTTGTACAAAGTTCCATCACCAGTAATGGGTGGCTCCATGATTTCTTGAGTACAAATTTGTATTAGCAAAGCCTAGACACAACAAAACTACAATGATCTTCAATATTTTAGAAATGATAAGATGGATAACTTGGTAAATAAAGCATAGTATTCTTGAACTTACCAGTCCTTAAAGCTCAGGTAGTTTGAGAGTTCATAATAAACATAAGCAGTAGCACCATAAGCAGCATCTTTAAGAAGCAAAGCAGGTGTAATTTCCGTCACAGAAGTTGGACAATTATTCATACTCTCTCGAAGAAGAGAAACTACAACAGGGCCTAGCAACTAAAAGTAACAGTCATAATATACACCAACATTAATCTATAGTCAACAATTGAAATATCTCAACAGGAGAAAATACAAGATAACTGGTGATGTATAAATGGTACCTACTTGGCTATTAGTTTCAAACAATACAATGTATAATGCCTCAGCGCATGGCCTCAATTTTTCTGTCCACTGAACCATATCCTGCTCATGGTGAAAAGACTCAGGGTTACGGTACCACTCTTCCATATCACTTGCTGTCAGAACAAAATACCTGTTGGAAGATAAAGGCACTGTTTAGGCTGGCAATAGAGTCAAAAATCATTACATGAAATATCACTTTTACTCAAAGCAAATTACAATTATAGCCAATGACGGTAGCTTATCACCTCCAACTTATTTAAAAAAAAAAAAAAGAGAAGTTAAATTTTCTCATAAGTTATAATAGAATATCAAAACCTACATAAACCTTTCAAGATATCGCTCACAGAAAGCCATCAAAATGGGTCCAAACCAATGGGTCAACCTGCCACCACAGCTTTAGGCCGGAAACAATAATATTTTTACAATGGGTCCAAAAATTGGACCCAGTCTACCTACGAACTGACCTGGGCTGACCATCCAACCCACCTATAAAGTTTACCTGATTATAAATATAATGTAAAATTAAAACTTAATTCTTTAATTCACTATGTATTATGTGAGAACTTGGAGAGCTTAAATTTGAGAGACAGAAGTAATGTTAAAACTAGGAAAACTTGAAGTTAATTAGGACCGAGGAGTGAGGTGGAGTTACATTTTTATTTTTTCAATTCATTACGCACTATGTATTACATGCAATCTTTAGTTCTTAATTATGGAGTTTTAATTTTCATGTATTATGTTTTGTTAAATATACAAAAATAAAATAAAATAATAGAACTTTTTAATTTTTATTTTAAATAATTATTAAAAATTTAGGTAGACTGATATGTTTAACACACTAATCCATAATGGTCGAGCCAGGCCTTTTTCAAATTGCATGGTCAGTGAGTCAGGTTGAGTCAGACTGTTTACAAGGTGGGTCAAGTCCAAAGGGCTGGACTAGTCTGTTTTGACATCCATACAGGTCAGTTGAAGACCTACAAACAGACAGCCATAAGTGCATACACAAATGACACAGAAAATCCCATGATCTTGCTATCACAGATTATTCATAACTTGGAAGTTGAAAGCAGCAACACTGCTTTTTTGCAATAAGATTGCCACTTTTTTGCCTCAATACCAAAACATTCTATGAAGCAGTAGGGTATAAATACACTTTCAAGAGATTTCTAAATGTGTTTTATTTCACAGTATATTTAATATAATGACTAATATGATCTCTTACACTAAATTATCCTTGTATAGATTATTCAAATCCCATCTATTTGGCCCACATACATTTTAATTTGAGAAATTTTATCCTAAAACAATATTGGGCCTTGTGTAACTTAGAAGCACAGATGATTTCCTAAATATGTTCAGCTTTGTTGACAGGAAGCCATGAAATTAAGGCACACTACCACTCACAAAAATACGCAATATATGAAAAAAAGGACTACTAAACAAGGTATCCCTTTTGACTGATTTGGAGAAACCAAAAGGAACAGAAATACATTTTTTTAATTTAATTATAATTTGCATAAAACATAACATTTATAAACACAGCATATCCTTATGCCTCACTCAGCAAAGAAAACAAAACAAATACAAGCAAGCCAAGAAGTGATTGGAAAGTGAATACCTTGATATCAATACATTACACAAGTGGACTATCCTTTCAGTGGGGAGAAGAGAAGTTAAAACACCACCAACTGCACTGGACATATTTTTCTTCATCAGCTCCACAGTAACTCCATTTTCATCCATCACCCTACCTGTAAGACTTGGCTTGTACTCCTTACATTCCAGAATATTTTTAATCATCACCATACACTGAATAAGAAATTGCTCAAACGACAATAGATATGGCTCAGGATCTGTTATCCTATTCAAACAGAAGTCCATGACAGAAGAAAGCACAAATTTATCACCAAATGAATAAGGATGTCTGCCCTGAAAGGCAACTAAAATTTTCATCAATTTGGTGCATGCCCTCTTTACGAAGTCCCAGAATTTAGTATACTGCTTTTGAAAAGAAGAATCTGTAAATAAAAATGTCTTGTAAGAATAAAAATTAAGTAACATTTTATCCACAGAAAAGGCACAGAAAGTAGACATTGTAGATTGTGCTGTGAGGAGGGAAGGCAATATTAGCATTTGAAGGTCTAATTTTTTTTAAACAGCATCTAATTACATAGCATAAAGATACGAACTATAACTTGAAAAAATAAAGAGAAAACAAAAACTAATATACAACAATCCGGGGCACTGACAAATAAGGATAGATTAAGAAATACGTAAACATGGTGATAATAGTATACGTTAAATATCCAAGTCTACAAAGAATGAAGAAATGGCAGTCCATGTATTTTCTCATTGTGCTTTACAAATACTTCATTTTCAGGATCATTCCCTCCTTATTTTATCTTTTCCTACTATTGAAATAAAAGATAGACATAGGTTGAATCTCTAAATGTGTGTTGAGCACATAGGGTTATGCATTTGTAAATAGGAAAATACAAAGATATGGGTATAGATACCATGTTGAAATAAGAGAGAGAGAGAGAAGCACAGGCTGAATCCTTAAATGTGTATTGAGCACACAAAAGATTATGCATTTGTAAATAGGAAAATATAAAGAGATGGGCCTAAGCACATTACATCTAACACCTATAATTCCATTATCTACCCTGGTATTTAAAAACAAAAATCTCAGTTATTTATTTATTTTCTGTTTTTTGCTGACTCTTAACTAGGCGATATCCACTACCACAGAGTACTGTTGGTCATGTAGCTGTCAAGGAGAATTTTCCTTTGAATTTGGCAGGCATATTCCAAGAAAAAGTTATACCCAATTCCTGCTCCATTTCATCCAGCCAGCTTGGTTACTATGTGCGACAAGATTCTCTTCCCAGCTCAAATACTCCTCGTGGCTCACCCAACTAACTAGATTATATCATCCAACCTCTAGAAAAAAATGCATTAAAAAGCATGTTTGAACTTGCTACTCTATGAAGACAAAACATCCAGCTGTAGGGTGTGCCTAAGCACATTCAAGACTAAGTTAAAGAATGTAGAGATACCGTTTGCATATGGTAGAGATCTTCCATTACATCTCCAAAAGTTTGTATACCAATTAAAGAAAATCTATCAACATAATGTTTTGATCA
>Ga0099823_1000781_pt1 | contig 23523 bp, 8 predicted proteins | sample CowpearedBW_FD_76831 | JGI IMG/M metagenome (GOLD analysis project Ga0099823, IMG submission 76831) | Root nodule microbial communities of legume samples collected from California, USA - Cow pea red BW | ecosystem: Host-associated > Plants > Roots > Nodule | place: USA: California | collected...
ATCTCCTTTTAATATTAATTTATATTATATTACAGATAATTCAAACTTTAAGTTTATTAAAAATTTAAATTCATTTAACTAATTACACCACAATTCTCAAATGTTGTCATAAAGAAGATAAAATCTATGGGCCTTTCAGTAGTTAACCCAAGAAAGGTGAGCCCGAACCCGAGCCCAGTGTCCGAAATTAAAACCTAGGGTTTCAAGCCTCTTTATATGCAAAAAAACCCTACTTTCTTGCTCTTCATCGTAGCGCCAGACTGAGAGGGAGGGAGAGAGAGAGAGTGTGATCTTCGTTTATTGTCTTCTCTCAGAAATGGTTACGTTCAGGGTTTGTATAATCAACACTATTTGGCGTTCGATTTCGTGGAACTATGGTAGTGATTTTCATCGTTTGATGTTTGTTTTGGTTTTTTGCAGTTTCATCAGTACCAGGTCGTTGGGAGGGCTCTCCCAACGGAAACAGATCAGCACCCTAAGATTTACCGCATGAAGCTTTGGGCTACCAACGAGGTTCGCGCAAAATCTAAGTTCTGGTAAACACATTTGGCTTTCGTATATTCTCTGATTTTTATAGATATGTTGTTTCTTTCATTTTTCTTTTGAGTGTTCCTTTGTGCAATGCTCATCTTCCGCTTGATGACTACGGATTTTGTTAGAGGGTATTTGGATTTAGTTAACTTCGTTTATGGATTTTGTAGTTTATGTTCTTTTAATTTTTTAGTTATTTTTCCTTATGGTTAGGTATTTCTTGAGGAAGCTGAAGAAGGTCAAGAAGAGCAATGGTCAAATGCTCGCAATCAATGAGGTAATTTTTCTCTCATACCTTGTTATGCGTTTAATTTTTTTTTATCTTTTTAAATTCGCAATGCTTATAATTGATGTGTTTTTCAAGTGGTCGAAACTTGTGATGAAAAGCCGCGATCTCATGGGCATTTGTTTGTATTAAACTTCTTTTGTTGCCTTAGAGGACATGGAATTTACATATAATATAATGATGATATAATTTGGTAGCATTGGGTGGTTGTTGGTGTTTTCGAAGCAGATTTATTTATGAGTTTTGCCTTATGTTGGTATCAGTATTGCGCAGTGTGTTTGTTTGGCTATGTTGAGATATCTAATTAAGTTATTGTTTTGGTTAGTTGGTTTCTGTAGTCTATGTTCAATGTCAATACATTATAAACATTTTTGTGAAATTTTGAAGTATACCTTAGATTTCTGTTATTCATTTTTGTAATTGAGGACTAAGGTGTATTCAATTTATTTTTCATTCAAATACTTAAAAAATGTATTGGTATGGTTTTATCATTGATACGTTTTTGTTGTTGATCTATTCTGAATACTTTTTACTTGCCAAGTAGATCGTTATTTCGCTTAAGACTGTTTTTTAAAGGCACTGACCTCATTTCAAGCCTTCTTTTGCACAATTTTTCTTACCTCAATTTGGCTTTCAAAGAGCTGGATAGAGTAAGGTTTAATTAAAGTTCTTACTGTTTTGAATACATTCAGTGATGTTGTTTTCTGTTGTGAAATGGGATTTTAGTTTTAACAGTTCATAATGAACGTACAGAAGTATTGTAATGTTTAGGTTAGATGCTTTTGTTGTCAAAACACCATTTTATTTGATATTTAACATTTGTACTGTTTGCTTTCTTTTGGCCTTCTATTTTGACCTTTTACATATGTATGTTCTCTTGTCTACCTATGTTAATATTGTTTTATTTTGCAGATTTTTGAGAAGAACCCAACAAAGATTAAGAACTACGGGATATGGTTGAGGTATCAGAGTAGGACCGGTTACCACAACATGTATAAGGAGTACCGTGATACCACTCTAAATGGTGCAGTTGAGCAAATGTACAATGAAATGGCTTCTCGTCACAGGGTTAGGTGCCCTTGCATCCAAATCATCAAGACTGCCACCATCCCAGCCAAGCTTTGCAAGAGGGAGAGCACCAAACAATTCCATAACTCCAAAATCAAGTTCCCATTGGTGTTCAAGAAGGTTAGGCCACCATCTAGGAAGCTGAAGACCACATACAAGGCCAAGAAGCCCAACTTGTTTATGTAATGTGGTTGTTGATTGAGTGACAGGAAACGTACCAGTTAGTTGTTTACTTTCAGATTTTGTTTGAGGAATTTTGGACTATTGTTTTTGGGTTAATCTGTTATCTTTCTGTTGGATATTTTCTTGGTGATCTTTTTGATATTTGAGTAGAATGAAACAAATTTATATAAGTGTGTATCCAAATCTTATTATTGCTGAGTATCGGCTAGAATGGTTACCCGGTCACAGGAAACAGATTTTTTTCCATCAAATAACTCCAAAATCACAAGCAATCGTGGATGTTGAAAATGTGGACATGTGATTCATTGGGATTTTCTGAATTTTGAATGGTTTTTCGTGTTACAAATTTGTTCTGAGGGAGATATAATCCGAAATCTTCCAATGTGATTGTGTTTTACCTTGGTAGTGTCTTCCGTACAGTAATTCAATTTTAATTAGTGGAAAGCTAGAGATTAAATAAAGTGGTCGACTTCGTGGACAAATTTCTATATTTTTCATTCAATTTAAAATTTTCACTGCTGTTTTGTTTTTCATCCTCTTCTACTTTGCAAACTTATGTTTTTAGCTAGTTATACTTTATTAAGCTTACGTAGTTCATTGGACTGGTTTCGAAGTAACCAATCGGATTGGAATATTTTAAAGAAATAAAAACATCGGGATTTTGTCCAATATAATTTGCATCCTAGTTTTCTGTTTTTTTTTTTAATTATTTTAAGTCAAAATTCCATTTTGGAATTGTCAGATTCCATTAAAATTTTGTGCAAAATTTAGTCCAAGATTCTTGATTATACATTTCTCTATGTAAATAGGTAGGTGAAGAGTTTCAGATATCATTAATATTGTTATATAATCTATTACGTAAGCATATATTAACTATTTATCACTTTTAATCTGCATGAGTTTGAGGCTTGAAATATTAGAGTATACTCTTCCTTTGGGTGCGTCAGACATTTGTAACAAAGATCTCTAACCAGTGGAGATAGTTGCCATCCAAAATTTTTCACTTTATTCTATCTTATCAATATAGGAATTTTGGTAAGTTCATATAGCAGATGGTGACAAGCTAGTTAGTATCAGGTTAAAATTAGTTGAAATATGAAGAGAATAGAGTTGTGCTGTTAAACGACTTCGTTATGCTTCGTTGGCCCCTTTTTAGAAGCATGATATTTGATCAGTTTTGTCCATTTCTTAAATGGGTTTAATTTTATATTTGGATTGTATATTGGTTCAGCACATTATTTTTGCCCACTTTAAAAGATCTTAAAAAGGTTAAATAAAAAATTTAAAATTCAAATTGTATTAATGAAATGAATTTTAATTTTATATGTTGATTTAACGTAAAGGTTAATATAATTTATAATACCATTAAAAAAATAATATTCTGGGATTGAGGTGAGAAAACAAGATAATAATCCATTATATCACAAAGTTAGAGAATCCATTATATCACAAAGTTAGAGAAAACAAAAGAAAGCTTGATAACCGTATGTCTGGGCCCAATAACAAAACTCACACCGGTAGCCTTCATTCAGGCCCAACCCAGTATTTGGTGGAGAAACTTACTTCATCAGCTTAACCATTGTTTAAAAGGTAAAACACTACCGATGCAATATTTGATTTTATGAACTGCCACCTTTTTTATCTTTATCATCTTACTTTTATATTTAGAAATCCCTAAATCCCCCTCAAACTATAAATTATTCTATCTATACTAATTTTTCACAGTATAGATATATTCTTTTCAAAAATATTGAAATAAGAACCATTTGATTAAAACTTATCATTATTTGGTGTAATTTTTAGAGTTAATAAAATTGAAAACAGTGCAATCGAATCCTTATTTTCGTAAAAAAAAAATTCAAATTGTGGCCAATTCATTAAATATGTTTCTACAATTGTAAGTTAATTTTAGTTAAGAAGAAGTCAGCCAAAAAAGAAAAAACAGAAGACTGTCCTCTGGTTGAGACGAATTGAATTGATTATATTTTGTTCCGTGTGCATCTCAATTATTTTGTGTTCATAGTTTCATAAAATGGTTGTGTGGGTTTATATAAATGATTTTGCAGTGTGAAGTGAGTTATAGGACCTTGTACTAGGAACAATAGTTTTAGTTTCTCTTATTTGGTAAATGGAAACGCAACATTTGCATTGTTGACATTAAGAAAAAGCTTTAAAAGGAAAGGGTTTTTGGACTATCCCTTTCGCAGCGAAACAGATTGCTTTCATTGCAATGCTTCCAGGTACGTTTTTTCACAAAATTTGGAATGCATGAAAAAGCAAGAAAGTGATTCTACAAATTAAGTGAGTCAAACGTGTACTTCGCACTCTATTCAAGATATTCCTCGGTGACAAAATCAGAACCCTAACTTCCTCAATCAAAACAGAATAAACACACCACTTGTGTCTCTCCCTCTTCACTTTTCTCTCCACCACCACGTTTCTTTCGTTACAAGTATTCAGTCCCTTTCAAAATTTTTTTCTTCTTTTCACATTGCAAATGAAAGGTGATTTCGTGAAACGTTACACAGAACGCATTAATGAAAAAAATGAACTTTGATTGGTCTATCTCAACCTCGTATATGTTATGTTATGTTCTTTCTAAATGTTTTAGCTTTCTATTTATTAATTATAAAGAAACAACAACCGGCGGGGATAGCTCAGTTGGGAGAGCGTCAGACTGAAGATCTGAAGGTCGCGTGTTCGATCCACGCTCACCGCATTTTAGTTTTATTTTTGCTGTAATGTTTATACATAATGGTAAGAAAAACCCGATTTTAGGCTGTGATAGACATTTATTTGCAACAAATCTGAGAAGAAGAATAAACATGTTGTTATGATGGGGGACAGGGTCGCCATTATAATATGTGCTGTTCTTCGACCAATAAATATTCTTGATACGCACTCAAAGAGGGTTCAGGATTATGTAGTTTTCATCAAACTTGCAAATAACATCGCTTCGTGCAGTTTTTCACTTTCCTACATCCATTAGAAATGACAATTTTAAGGAGACATAAGAAAATGTAAAAAGACAAGGAAAGAGGTTGGTGGGGATGGTTCAGTGTTCCAATAATAAAGCAAGCAAGAAGAGAAGAAGAAAACTGCAGTATTGAATGGACAGAAAATTGGGGCATTTAGGTGTTAACGTGACCCTCTCAAACCCATCATCTGCATAATGGATGTCTAGTAAGTAGGAGCAATACAACTAGTGTCAAAGTTTGTAGCTTTACTCTCATCTTTGGTCAAACTCCACCTTTTATAGATCATTTCCTCTTACTTCCCATGTGCTCTTTCTTTGTGTATTTTTATATCAAATTCCACCTTTTATTTTTATAAATAATCTAATCACAAAAATGACGATTTTACATGTTGTGCGCGATTATATTTTGTTGGTGAAAATTGATAATTCGAGTTACAATCGATTCATAATATTTAAATTTATACGTTCTTAAATAAAAAATATATATATATATATATTAACTAATAATTTTTGACCAAATAATAAATACTCAATCCAAAATTTGAAACAATGATGATGAAAGAATATATACCGAACCATATGTGAAGCTGGGGCAATGTCTACCTTATACGTCAAACAAACACTGAATAAATAAAATCACCGACATTTTTCTCTGACGTGAGTGCGTGAAAATATCACAAAGTTTGAGCACTCACGTGGGACCCACTGTCTACCTGCATACCGCTTCTCCCGGTTTCTCAACCACGCTTTCCACCGGCTGCATCCGGTCATTTTACTGAAAGCCCAAGCATGATCCTCTGATGAAGAAAATTGAAAATTGAAATGTATAAATAAATATTATTATAATATAATAGTAATGCTTTAAAAGGATTATTTTACAAAAAGTTGTTTAGTCACATCTTCCAATTGTACGGACACAGAGATCTTCCACTCAGTTAATTTCACACATCTCATCTAGCCGTTGGAATTTTTTAATTTTCCACAAAAGCTTCTCACGCGCTGCTCCTCTGCGTGTGGTCCACATGCATGCAAGTACATTGTTCAGAAAAGTGGAGAAGTGAGGGAGTTTTCACATTAATATATCAAAATAATATTAGTGAAAATCTATTAATTTTTTTATTGTAGTAAAAAATAATAAAATTAATAATAATATTTTTATTATTGTAGTTGCCAAATTAAATATAAATATTTTTTATTATATAATTATAAAGATTTTTTTAGATAGTTTTTTAATTACAAAATTATTAAGTTTTAAGAAAAGGTTGAATTGAGAAAAATCATTAAATCTTAAAAAATAGTTATTTGAAGAAAAAAGTTGATAAAATAATAATTTTAATATAAAAAATTAATTAAAGAATAAAACAATAAAGAAGATGTGAACATCGAAGAGAGATATTACTAAGGTAAATTCGGATGCGATAATTAAATAATATTATACTAGTAGATAATTAATATTATTAAGTTAATATATAAAATAATATTATATTTATTAAAAATAAAGTAAATTTAATAAAGAAAATGAGATAAAATAAGGTGCCGATGAATGGAAAGAAAAAAATAATTGTTAAGCCAATTATATAAAAAAACATGTAAAAAATAATAATTATGTCTTAAAAAAAATAATTCATAATAAAGGATGAAGAATAATAATTGTGGCAAAGAGAATTCTCTTTATAGATGATCAGCAGACATAAAAGTGTAGTTGCCCTATATGTATGATTTTTTAAAATTTAAGAAAAAAATTAAAAATAATAATAAGAAAAATATAAATGATAGGATAAAAACTATATATATAATAAAATAAAAATAAAATAAAATGAAATTCATGAATTTTTTAAAATCAATATAACAATTACTGGATCAATAATATTATAAAAAGTGAAATTAAATTTATGAAATGTGTACGAAATTCTCTCATATATATATATATATATATATATATTTATTATTAAAAATTCTCGTATAATAACAAAATTTTCTTGCAAATTTGTTAAAAATATTAGTAAGAAAAAATTCTCTTAATATAGATATATATTTATTATTAAAAATTTTCATATTAAATGAAAATTTTCTTACGAATTTGTTAAAAAGATTTGTAAGAAAAGATTGTTTCCTGCTATCTTTTATAAGAATTTTAATTGGTAAGTAATTCCTTCGTGGATAATTATTTCTTACAAAATTATAAAATTCGCAAGTATTTCTTACAAAATTTGTTGCGGAAAGTGTTTTATACAAAATATTTTACAAAAAAATTGACAGCAATTTTCTGCAAATTTTTTTTCATAACAAAATTTAGAAGTATTTTTTACAAAAAAAAATTCAAAACAAAATTGACAGAAAATACGAGTGTTTTTTTAGTAATTATAAGTTATAGATACATATAAAAATAAAAATAATATAATATAAATACTGTACAATTCACACTACTAATTAAAATTAAATATAATTTCTCATTTTAAAATAACTTCTCCAGAAAAAAAACTTCTGAAATATTCTATTAAAAATAATATTTTATATAAAAAAATTAAGTTAAAAATTACATTAGAATATTATTGAAAATGTGATCAAATTATAATATATATTATTTTATTATTTCATATTTATAAAATAAAAAAAATATTTATTTTTAAAGTTAATGTTCAATTATAATTTTTTTCAAATTTTTATATATTTTAATTCTAAATTTTAAAAATAAATAAATAAATTTTAAATTTAATTATTTAATTATTTTTTACATGTTAAAAGACATTAGATTAATATCTAAGTAAAAATATGTTAAATACTATAAATAGTTCAAATGTTAAGTATGGTTATCAAATGATTAAATTTTGTGATCAAACTGTATATAATAATATATTTTTAGACATTCTCACTATCACTTGAAAAGATAAAAATCTTCTTTTATGTATTGTTTATAATTTCACCTTGTTATATCTTTTTGTTCGAAGTTTGTGGTAACATATATATTTTGTTAAATTTATCTTTTTAGGAATAAATTAAATGATTTACGAACATTATTAATTACTTATCTTTCTTAGGAATATATTTTTTAAAAATAAAGTATTTTAAAAAATAATTTTAATTAAAAGGGTTAAATATGTTTTTAATCCTTCAAATTTTAGTGAAATTTTGAATTAACATTTTTTGGAAACCTTTAACCAATTTAATCAATTGTTTTTAGAAATACGTAAATTTAATATTTTTTATCAAATTTTATTAAGTTTATTTAACGTTCAAACATATTTTATTATAACATTTTAGTTTGTTTACACTGTTTGATACACGTTCGTCTTAATATTAACTAAGAAACGCGTTTGAAACATCAAATAAACTTATAAGTACTAAATCCGTATATTTTTAAAAATAAAAAACTAAAATAATTCAGGTTTCCAAAATAAACTAAATCAAATTTTTACTAAAGTTGAAGTAAAAAAACATATTTAATCTTAAATAAAATTATATTTGGATGTTTAGTAAGATTCTACCTAATTAAACGGATGAGAAACTCAATAAAAAATTGATAATTTGGTATTTTAATTGATTTGATTTTTTTTAAAATATAATGATTGAAATTGAGTGAGAGTTTATGAGTTAACACTTAAGTATTGGTTTTAACCAAATTCAAACAAAACTGTTCAAACACTGTTATCTTATCTATCCTTGTTTTATATAATATAATAAATACTATTTATTTTTTACTACTAGATGCCAATGCAAAATTTAATACTATCTTTTTTTATTTTATATTATAGAGTTCGGTTTTTTTCTGAATATATTTTAGATATTTTATTGAACATTAAAAATATAACGCCGTGGTAATATATTTTAAAATTTTGAAATTAATGACGATAAATATGATTTGAAGATACAGTAAAAAAACAATAAGAACAACAGAATAAAATCGGTAGACGGTCCATATAGTTAGAAATGAAAATCCTCTTATATTTTGGAACACAATAACATAAATAAAAAAATAATGCAGCAAATTCAATAAATAATTATTTATACATTTTATTAAACATTATATATTTTCTTTGACTATAAGATAAAACAGTAATTAGGTAGATTAAAGTTACGAGTGAAAGTGAAGAAATTGAAATACTTTTTAAATATAAGATGGAAAAACTAATAATAAATATATATTGATCTAGTTTAAATTAATATTTATATTAAAATCATTTTTAAGAAAGTCAGATATAATTTATTTAATGTTTGATTGAAATATATTGCAATATTAAGTAAAATAAAATCCCTTTCACATGAAGGGAGAAACTAGGTAGAGTTAGTAGGTAGGTGTGGACATATTAACTGTTGTGAAAATTTGTGTAGGGGAAGTAATCCTCTATTGGTGGTCACATAGTAAAACCATGAGACCTTTTACCCCTTTTAAGGAAGATCCTCCTTTTATGCCACGTGGGCCCAATAGCATCTATCTTCTGCTCTTTTCTGCATATGTTGTCATCACTGGTCAGCCATAGCCCACAAACACAAACTCATTTAATTTGACTAATTAATTAACTATTTAATTAATTAACCTTTTAATTAATTAACTTTCGCATTTAGCTTTCTGCATTAGTCTAATACGAAAGGACAACTCTGTCATATTCCATATTCTATTGACTCCCACTATTCCACATGCTGAAATTGAAGGTCATTTTTGTCTTTTCAGAGTTTCAATTCCTCACTCTGATAAAACTCCAACTGCTCCAACCTCAGTTCCAAATCAGCTTCACTCAATTCCTCACATTCTCTCTCTAAACAAAATCTCTCTAAACAAAATTAAATATTCACATTATTTTATTATTTATTATTGTTATTTATTTTGGACAATAATAGTATTAAGGCGAATAAAAACAAAAATAAAGGGAGATTATATATTTGGTAATTTTTGTGGGATGTGTTGGCGGGTGCATATAAATAAAACCAACCAACAAACTCACACAGACCAATAAAAGAAGCCCCTCCCTGTAAGAGAGAGAGAAAGATCAAAAATCAGAACACGCTTTGAAACTGAAAGAGAGAGTGAGAGTGTGTGTTTGTGAAAGAGAGAGAGAGAAGAAAACAGACACAAACGTTGTCTGTGCGAGTTAGAGAGAGAGAGAGAGAGAGAGAAACCCCAGAAAATCAGAAAATCCAACCCCATTTTCTCTCTCTCTACTTTCCATTTGATCGGAGCCTCTCATTGTGCTTTTCCGATTACCATCAAATCAGCTCCGTTCTCCGGTTCGGGTCGGTGCAATGGAGCAGTACGGCCGGTCCAGTGAAGGTTCGCGGTCTGATCCGTCCCCGGAATGGGCCGGGCCCGGAGCCCAAACCGGGCTTGAAGGTATCTCTCTTTCCCTCTATATATTTATTTATTTACCTTTTCTGTTTTCTGCTGTTCGTTTTGTTAGGTTCGGGGATTTTGATTTATGGTTTTGGGGGAATGTGGGGGTTTCTGAACCGGGTTCGATCTTGATTGTGGAAAATGCAGAGCCTATGTGGCAATTGGGGTTGGGTGCTGCGGAGGAATCGTATCCGCAACGCCCCAATGAAGCTGATTGCACTTACTACTTGAGGACCGGTTTCTGTGGCTTCGGTTCGCGGTGTCGGTTCAATCACCCTCGTGACCGTGGCACGGTAATTTTGTTATTGTTCTTGTTGTTGCTTAATTCATTTCACCCGTGAAGGGTTTCTTACTGTGATCGTGTGCTTCTGTGTTTGGAATTTCGTTTGATCTTGCTGAAAATATCCATTGTTTCACTGAGGTTAAGATGTGTGTTTGCATTGTGTACTGTGATTTGGACTTTTGGTGCTTTGTAATTTGACGATGTTTGTGTGTTGTTTAGGTTGTTGGAGCTGAGAGGACTGCGGGGGAGTATCCGGAACGAGTTGGCCAGCCTGTGTGCCAGGTGCTTTTCATTGTTCTAATGAATGACTGCATTTGACTGTTCTGTAATTTGTTGTTTTTGTATAAGATGATGTTGATGATGGATGGAGTGTGGTTATGTTTCTTGTTTTGGTTGTGTGTGAATATACGTTGTGCTGATTTCTATCTGCTGATGATTAAAATGCAGTATTACATGAGGACAAGAACGTGCAAATTTGGTTCGTCTTGCAAGTACCACCACCCGAGGCTGGCAGGAGGTGCTGCTACCCCTGTGTCGCTAAATTATTATGGATATCCATTGCGTCCGGTGTGTTATTTTTGTGTTTGCTGCATAAGACTAACTGTGTTTAGTATTCAGTTTATTTTTCTGATTGTGCAATTTTTTTACGTGAATTTGAATGTTATCAATGATAACAATTAACAGGGTGAAAAGGAGTGCTCGTATTATGTGAAAACGGGGCAATGCAAGTTTGGTGCGACTTGTAAATTCCATCATCCGGTTCCTGCTGGCGTCCAAATTCCAGCACCATCACCTGTTGCTCCAGTTTCGCCTTTGCCTGTTCCAGTGCCTTCTCCGTTATATTCAACCATGCAGCCCCCACCTGGTCCTTCATCACAGCAAATTGGTGTGCTGGTTGCAAGGCCTCCTCTGCTGCCCGGCTCATTCGTCCAGAGTCCCTATGGACCTGTCGTACTGTCACCTGCCATGGTACCTATTTCTGGCTGGGGTCCTTATCAAGTAGGTCAATCATATATATTTTTTTTATTTCAGTCAGTATGTTATGTGCATTTTATGAAGCCGTTAACTTTACCTTTCTTGGTGCAGGCTTCTGGAACAGGTGCTGTACTTCCTTCTGGTACTCCTAATGTTGGTTCAGCACAGATTTACGGGATGACGCAACTATCTTCATCAGCCGCTGCCTATCCTGGACCTTATCAACTTCCTGGTTCCTTAGTTGGTCCTTCAAGCAGTAGTCAGAAGGAGCAGGCATTTCCAGAAAGGTCTAATCAACCAGATTATCAGTATTATCCGAAAACAGGGGAGGTTAAAGTTGGTCCATCCTATAGGTATCACCCTCCACAAGAAATAACTTCACCAAAACCAAATGTGACTCTTAGTCCTGCTGGTCTTCCTTTGCGCCCGGTAATGGTTGCCTCTCAACTTTGTTATTGTGTGGTGTCTCTTATTGAGCTGTTAATTACATATGCGTGGCCATCTCCCGTTTTCCACATAGTCGGAAAAAGCTTTGCTATTGTTGCTTCATCATCCCTCTCCAACAAAATTGTGTAGTTTCTAGAGATCAAAATAGTTATTTGTGAACTATAACCAAATTGATTTCTTACCATTTTGTTTTCAATAGCTTTTTTGAAAATTTGAAACTTGTATGCTGGAAGTCAAACTTATTTTGAAAATCATCATTTAGAACAAAAACAGGCACTGTTGTTTGTTCCTGTGCTGTGATTTTCTTAAGATGCACATATCTGGGATTGTTTGAGGGCATGGAGTTAAAACTGTTGGTTTAATATTGTCACATTGTGCTTGATAGGACCTTTGAGAGTGGAATTCCCACTTTGTCATACATTCATTTTAGTGGGATATCCTGTTCCTTTCTTTCGATGTATTATTTGAAATATTGTGTGATCACTATAACTGCACCAGGGGTAAGTTCAGTCCGAAAGATCTTCAAAATCTGAGTGTGGATATGTTCTCTGCCATAGCAAGGAACTGTACCATAAACAGTTAAAACTCATCACGACTCCTTTTAAAGTTTGTAAGCTAATACTGAAATATCATTAATTATTGTGATTACTTTTATCGTTTTCTGTTGCATTTGATTGGCGTCACCAGGGAATTCTCACATTAATGTAACAATCATAAAGGTTTTTCTTTTTTGGCACCCTAGTCCTGCATGTTGTAGTTACATATGCTACCAATGCTTTTTTTGGTACATGGAAGTCATTTGTTTCATTTTTTATCCTTTTATGGGCATACACACGCATGTATATCTTTCGTACTCCCACATATTTGGAATTTTTCATGTCATTGTTATATGGAATTTCTATGATTGCTCTTTTAGTAGCTTGCTTGTTGTTTCTAATTTTTGTACTCCTGTATGTTAACGTGATATTGATTACTGGATAATGATCTTGTGATACCTATTATCCATGTTACGGTTGTATAATCAACTACTTTGAATCAGAATAACGCTAAGTCACTAACCCCTTTTTTTCGAAATGTCAAGCTTTGGCAATCGTAATTTGTATGTGTCATATGCACATGCAAGGCTTGCAAACTCAGGAGTTGGAAATAAAAATGCTGATCCCAAACTAGGAATGGTTTGGTTCATTTGAGTATTTGATTGAATGATAGGATCATAGGAACAAGGTTGAGAATCTGTGCCTTGTGGCAGTCCATGACCATATTCATAGCTTAGATTTCACTATCAAAAACTAAGTTCATTTGGTACTCACAGATTTTGTAAATGAATATACCTATTTGAGATTCTTAAGCCAATAATTAGTCCTGCATACAATCTGTCTCAGTATTTGGAGATCTCCATTCCCCACAGGGGAGAGGGTGGGGTGAGAGTGGGCAAGTTTGTTAATGGCTGTATAGGTGAAATTGGTTCATGTTACTTAAAATACACATTTGAAAATCGTTGCTCATAGACTTAAGAATGGTTATCATGAATGGCAGGGACTAAAACTGAAGTCTGTGGAAGAATCAAATTAGGGATAAATCAGCCATTGTCTCCTTACATTTTCTCCAGTAGCCAACATCATCAGGTTAGGAATCATATTCCTATATGTAGATCAGCTTGGCATATTAGCAAATTTCTTACTTGAAAATTGATCTATTAAATTCTTGTTGAGTTTAGGAAATGTGTCTAACATTGTTTTAATTTTGATGGTCATTTTTTCTCCATTTTTTTTTATCTTTGCTATAAATTGCTGCTCTTGTCATGGCTTATGCTTGGGACTAGTATGAGTTTTTAGGTTCTTCCGAGATGATGTTTAGCTTAATATAATCAAACCTTCTTAAATTTATGCACTGTCAATACGTGATAGTCTTAAATTTATAGGATTAAAGCATATGGATATTGTCATGAAGTTTTCTAAATAAATGAGCATAATAATAATAATAATAGTAAAAATAATAATTAATGCACCTCACTTGTCAAGGAAAATCTAGGTGCTGACTATTGAGGTTCAATGACCAGGGTGTATTTATTTTGATCTATCTGGGATTCTGGTAAATGCTCATCTGTCATAAAACATCTTGAATTGATAATTTGATAACAGAATTTATTGATTTTTAGCATAGAATGTGCTAGAAGTGGTGTAAGCACTATGGAAGATCTGCTATAACGTCTGGTTTTAGGCTTTCAAAGTTTCATTGCAGGCTGGTAGAGTCTTGTGTTAGTGGTTTGAACAGTTTTCTTTTTGCTCCAGTGTTATCCATTGTGGGTTGCAGATAATCTGCTATATCATACAGCAGACGCGTAGGGGGCAGATAGTGGAAGTCGCATAATGGCTGAAATATGAGATATATGAATTATTTATATATACAAAAATTTAATTTGAATGAAAATTAAATAAAATGAATAAAAATTGGCACAATATTAACTCAAGTTTGTTTGGCTGGAGACTTGACGGAGATGACAAGAGGATGTCGGATGGATGCTACAATCAAGACACCCATCTTGCAAAAGTAGACAGAGTTCCAATCATGATCCAAGGAATTTCACAATGCAATAGTGGGCATAGCACTATAATGCTCCTATAGAGGCTATTTAACAACACTATCTTGTTCATTGCTGTGATTTTAGATTTAGCTCTGCTAGTAAAATATTCTAAGGATCATCGTTTCTCTTTTACTCTTTTTGTTGTTCTCTTTACAACAATTTCAATAATCACTAATATCTCATAACATCATTATTGAATCCAGGGTTTTAAATAGCATGCTGTATTGCCGGTATAGCAGCGGGGCAGCCCCTTCCCACTACAGGGGCTGCCATAATGGAGCAGCTGTATTGGACCAAATAGTGGGCTGAATAGCAGCCGTATCAACTGTCTTGATTCCAAAAATCCCCTACAAACAGAAAAATTAGGGCTTCTTTGGAGTGTTATATTTGGGATATCAATTTCAAAAAATGATAAAGAAGAAGACTTGGATATAGATGTTGATGCTTGATGACTATTATCTAGGAAACTTGTATTTGGCTTTTGTTGGTATTTATTTACTGGTATGTTTTTGCTTAAGACACCTGTGCCTTTTGTTGTTAATTGTGAATGTGATTAATTTTCGGTTACTTTTATCATTTTGGAGAGTTTATATGTATATAGTATGCATTATATGACTATATTAAATATTCCAAAATGGCACCTATCCCACTATCAACAATCTTGCCATTTGGTTTTTGGGTGTGGCACGTTTTTAGGTCTGGCACGTTTTTAGGTCTGGCTCCTATGTGCCACTATCCGAAATTTATAACATTTGATTGAATCAAACTACTTTTATAGAATGTCTTAGATGATCTCTTTGAAATGGTTTTTATCTTTCAATTTTTTCTTATTTAATTAGGATTATGAGTCAACTCAGTCTATTACTAGTATGGTCTCTAGTGTTTTATCTTTTGTGTAAGACCATTGTGCATAAGGAAATATTATTTATAATATTTCTCTTTCCCCCTTCACTACAAAATTCCCTATAATTTCTACAAGGATCAGGTATCCCAAAGTTTTAAATAAGAAGAGAATGTGAATGACTTAATCAAATATTGAGCCCATCTCTTTGCTATTTTAGCGAAACCCCTATTATGGTCTTGGGAATGTGAATAAACGAAAACCTACGGGTTGTGCCACGGAAATGTGGTGAATTTCTAACATTATTGAGAGTTGATGTTGAAGATCCAACTCTTAAGAGCTTAGTTGAAGAGTCTTAGGTAAGCAAGTTAACATCCATTCCCATACCTATCTAAATCTGAGGGAGTTCCATGTTTTCTACATGTTAAAACCCTACAAAAGTCTTATCTCATGGGGTAAAGTTAGTACTAGGTGTTGTGCTATTTCTCTACAAAATTGTGCTCAATTTGATAGGTGATAATTTCATTAAGATCACCTCGTTAGTTGGGGAAAAGTCAACATGAATTAGATCTTTTAAGGAACATGTCAAGAGAATTATATTTGGTTAGACCATTTATGGTTGGTAAACAAGGATTAGTTTTTTGCAAGGTATGAAATATATCATAAACTATTCAATATGATTCCACGAGATCTCTTTCATTCAAGTAGCAAATCCTAGCCAATTGAAAGGGATCTTCTGATTAATCCAAGGATATTTAACTTCCATAAGGAGCCAATATTCGATACATCAATCAAAGGGAGATTCAACCATCGAAAGAAAAATTGGTTCTTTGCTAGGATCATTCCTTTCTCCAGACAAAACAAAGAGTCAGAGCGATTCGTTAAAATCGGTATTCCTCAGTCTGACGGAACACGGAAGCCACTTTTCTTTTTCCTCTGATAGATGGTCAAAACTTAATTTGGGTTCAAATCCTATTAGAGATAAACACTTGATGAAAAAAAGAACAAAAGAAAATCTTGTTATTTCTAGGAGATCTAAAAGGAAAGAATTAATGAATTTACACGATAATTATGGATCAATCAATGCTATTAGGCCACAGTCAAAAGCCTAAATTTTAGTAAAACAAAGATAGAGTCAGAGCGATTCCTTAAAATCGATATTCCTTAAAATCAATATTCCTCAGTCCGACGGAACATGAAAGCCACTAGTTTTTTTTTTTTTTTCCTTTGATAGATGGTCAAAACTTCATTTAGGTTCAAATCCTATTAGAGATAAACACTTGTTGAAAAAAGGAACAAAAGAAACATCTTGTTATTTCTAGGAGATCTAAAAGGAAAGAATTAGTGATTTTACAAGATAATTATGGATCAATCAATGCTATTAGGCTATGGTCAAAAGCCTAAATTTTAGTAAAACCATTTAGCTTTGTTCTCTTAGATGACATTTAGTTACTTGGTTCTTGTGGAAAAGGTGCGCAGGGGATTTGATACCGTGTGACCCATATGGATGTAACTTCCATTATGCCAGTCTGCTGCACAGTTCAAGCATGAAAAAATATCAGCTTATGTTATGTTTTTACGTCTTCTTCTCTTTTGGGTGGGAGGTATATGTCATTAGCTCAATTCCTAATCTTTCTTTTCTGATAACTTTGTGGCTAACTGGCCTTCTTCTTTGAGGCTGTGGGATGGGAACCTCTGATTGAAAAGGAAACGGCCAGTTTTACACCTCAGCCAATTAACTCTTTCTTTTGGGCCTCATTTACTGATTAAATCTCCATCAATAGAGCTCAGGAGCGTAGTCAGATTCTTTTAATCTTATGCATTGACATTGGATTCAATAGTAATAGCAAAGGATTCTAGTGCAGCCTTTTGTCCTACCAACAATATTTTTTTTCACTCTCAAAGGATAAACTCTCATATTATGAGTGGAAATCCCTAGTGATAAGCTTTCTCAGAGCACTAATACTTAAATTTGTTTCCCATAATTGTATTTGATACTTAAATGATATAGATACTCTTGGCTACTTCATCATTTCATATAAATAAAATATCCAAACTTTTGAAGCTCCAATACTTCTATTTATTTCTCGTACCTAATTCAAATGCTTTTTGATACTTCACCGATACATGTCGGTGTCCTGAAGTGTGTAAAGCCCTTAAAACATTATATCCAATAAAAATACATAAAACAGACACGTGTACTGTAGAAATCTGCCCCACAGTTGAAGTGTGAAAAAAGAAGTGTCATTAACCTAGCTTCTTTTAATCTCGAGCTTCGACATTGGATTCAATAGTAATAGCAAGGGATTCTAGTGCAGCCTTTTGTCCTACCAACAACTGATTCATCCACTTTCAAAGGATAAAGTCTCATATTATGAGTGGAAATCCCTAGTGATAAACTTTATGAGAGAAGAAAGAGTGTTCATCTGTGAAGCACTAATACTTAAATTTGCTTCTTGTATTCATATTTGATACTTATGATATAGATACTCTTGGCTACTTCATCATTTCATATAAATATAAATCCAAACTTATGAAGCACTAATACTTCTATTTATTTATTGTACCTAATATCAATGCTTTTTTATACTTCACCCTCATGTGTCGGTGTTTGTGAAGTGTCTAAGCCCTTAAAACATTTACGTTCAATAAAACTACATGAATACATGTGTAGTGTAGAAACCTAGTTTTTAGATATGCCAAAGATGTAAGTTTTTCTCCTTATGAATTATTTAATGTAAATATCAATGCTTTTTTATACTTCACTCACACGTGTCGGTGCTCGTGAAGTGTCTAAGCCCTTAAAGCATTTACATTCAATAAAACTACATGAAAACATACATGTGTAGTGTATAAACATAGTCTCTAGATATACCAAAGATGTAAATTGTTCTCTTTATGAATTATTTAATGTAAGGAATGAGATTGATAGTGCTATTCCTTATGCAAAATATAGGAAGAAATTTATGATGACATTGGTTTATAATTATATTTCTAGTTTGGCATATCAATACTTTTCTATGCTTCACCAATACATGTTTGTGTTGGTGTTGGTGAAGTGTTTATACCCTTAAAACATTTATCTCCAATTAAACTACATGAGAACATACAAGTATATGTAGTAAAGAAACATTGTCTCTCCATAAACCAAAGATGTAAATTGTTCTCTAGGAATTATTTTAAGTCAGGGTTAACGTTGATAGTTCTATTCCTATATGTAAATTATAGGAAGAAATTTATGATGACAATGGTTTATTATTTTATTTTTATTTTGGCAATATCAACACTTTTCAATACTTCACCAGTATGTGTTGGTGTTGGTGAAGTATCTCCGCACATTTATATTCAATAAAACTACATGAAAACATACAAGTATGTGCAATATAGAACCATTGTCTCTCCATAAACCAAAGATATAAATTGTTCTGTTTTTGAATTTTTTTTAAGTAAGGAATGAGAGTGATAGTTCTATATGTAAATTATGGGAAGAATGTATGATGACAATGATTTATAATTTTATTTTTAGTTTGGCAATATCAATAACTTTTGATACTTCACCCATACGTGTTGGTGGTGTTGTTGAAGTGTGTAGGCCCTCAAAACGTTTATATCCAATAAAACTATGTGGAAACATGCATTATGTGTAGTATAGAAACATTGTCTCCCCATAAACCAAAGATGTAAATTGTTCTATTTATGAATTATTTTAAGTAAGATATGAGATTGATAATGGTATTCCTATATATAAATTACAGGAAGAAGCATATGATGACAATGGTTTATAATTTTATTTTTAGTTTGGCAATATCAATACTTGACAACACAACTTCACCCATACGTGTTGGTGTTGATGAAGTGCCTGCGTCCTTGAAACATTTATATCCTATAAAAATACGTGAAAACATACAAGTATGTTTAATATAGAAACATTGTCTCTCCACAAACTGAAGTGGTAACTTGTTCTGTTTCTGGATTATTTTAAGGAATGAGATTGATAGTTCTATTCCTATATGTAAATTTTAAGAAAAAATTTATGATAACAATGGTTTATAATTTTATTATTATTTTGGCAATGTCTAAGAAATATCTTTTTTATTTGGATTTGTAGAATTGTAGTTATATATTTATTTGTTATGTTTTATGAGTTTATGTATATATTTAGTTCATACCATCCTGAATCACAAGAGTATAGCGAGAGCAGAACTCCATTTAAGGAAGCAAGACCTATCAATCAATACCATTTGGCTCTGTCAAAAGCCAAAATTTCAGTAAAAGCATTTAGCTTTTTTCCAGGTTATCAACCGGTTACCTGGTTTTTGTGTAGTAGTTTTTGTGGTTTGTTTTGGGTATGTTTTGATACATTTTTTAGTCATTTTTCAACGTGTTATTCATAGCTCCTTGATATATTTCCCCTTATGACCCCATCTTCCACAGAATCACTGTTTTCCTAATTTTATCTAGATTCTCTTATGTGGCCCTGACAAGCGCCCAAACACTTGGAGAACCTGTCCTTTAAAAGCTTGTTGTTTAGCGGGTAAAACGAACACTTAATATTCCACTGAACATCTCATACTACATGATATGGGACTTAGACACCATATAATACCCAAAACCCTATTAGGCCCCAACATAGTTTCCATATAGGATCTGTTTAGACAAACTTCTTCGTAAGGAATTTTAGGAGAAAAAAATTTGACTTCTTCAAGCTAAGATTAATTTATGTATAAGTTAAAAATAAAATTTTAGCAAAGCTATATGACTAAACTTCTACAGATTAGTTTGTATATAAGATAATTTTAGTTTATGGAGAAACTGATTTCAATTTTTTTTCTCCTAGAAGTACTTATTGAAGAAACTCGTTTACGTAGATCTTTAATTATGCCTGAATGTTAGTTGTGTCATGGAATGCCTTTAACGTCAAGTATTAACCTTTTTATGCATAACTATGCATTATATCTGTGTTTGTGCTGATTTACTTGCCCCATTAGTTGCATTTGCTTCAAATCTTCGAGAATGCTAGGAACATCTTGTTCTGCATGTTTCTTTGTTGCACGTAGGTGCTGCGCTCTGTTATCTATTTGGTCTCTCAATTTATGTTCCATACTACCTTGAGTTGTTCAAACTTTGTTTTCATGGGTAAATAGTATGTTTCCATCATGTGATTTTATACTAGAACTGCTATTCTACATGTTTGGATTACTTAATTTTCTTCAATATATGACTTTTGAAATATGATAAACCAGTCTCTAATATTTTATTTCAGCTGTAATTGTTCTGTCCTCTTCCTGCATCAGTGTTCCTCTTAGGAGTTTGGCTCAAGAAAAGTACCACAATATTTTATAATTTTGTCACCTTATAGGTTTAAAAAGCTACCTAAGTGGCAATGATAACTTTGTCTATCATTTGTATTGCTATTGAAAAATATTTATTGACTGCCTTCTTAATCTTCAATCTAATGGTCGTGTTTGATAATCAGGGGGCCTCACCTTGTACACATTATGCACAACATGGAGTATGTAAGTTTGGTTCTGCATGCAAATTCGATCATTCTATGGGATCACTGAGTTATAGTCCATCTGCTTCTTCCCTGGCTGACATGCCTGTTGCACCCTATCCTGTGGGTTCAACAATTGGTACTCTTGCTCCATCATCATCGTCATCAGAGTTGCGGCTGGAACTTTCCTCTGGATCCAACAAGGAGTCTGTTCCATCCAGAATGTCTTCATCGTCCGGAATGTTGACAGGGTCAATTGGCTTGACTTTGTCAACTGGTGGACCCATTTCTCAATCAAATAGTCAGCCATCTGCTCCAAGTCTGGATCCATTAGCCACTGCCACTAGTACTACAAGTAGCAATGTCTCTCACACCTCAAGCTAAGCAATGTGAATGCATACCTCATCATTACTCCTTTTTTCCATCCCAATTCTTCCACTGGACATAATTATTCAAGGAGGTCCTCCAATAGGTTTTGTTTTCAGTTGTCTCAGTTCCACTTTCAAGTCTAGCACACTTCACACCAATTATCTGTGTTTATATAATCTTTTTGTGGCCATCCCTTTTATCTTGAATAAATCATGGCCATCCTTGAGAATTTTAGCAATCCATACGACCACCTTGCTTTTGAATAACTCAAAGAATCTGCAAGCCCATTGTGCACATGCCCTGTCACATCTCCAAATTTTGGAGCTTGTAATGTTTATCTGTGCTCCAATCTTTTTTGTACGAGAACATTCTGTCCAGACTTTCGTATACCACGTCTTTATGTCTCTTCACCTGAACCCTTTTCTAATTTGGGACCATTTTCCGTTTCTGTTTTGTAAGTGTTGTTTAATACGTTTCCCAACAACTTGTATTTAGGGTTAATCGTGAAGAGAAGTAACCAGGAGGACTACAATGAGGCTTCACATTGCTATCTTATAGGGTTTTAGATACACGGTGATGTTGTGAAATGAAAAGCTTGACTTGCTACTTAAATTTATTACAGAATAGATATATGAAGAAGCAAATCTAAATTATCACATTTGAATGCGTAATAACCTTTATAACCTTGTTTGTTAGTTTATACCTGATCAAGCTTCATTCTGTGATCAGTTATTTTTCAGCTCTTTCTTTGATTATATATATTTCACTATTTCACCTTCCCCTGTGATGAATATGTTTTGTTGAAGGATGCTTGTACTGTAAATAGTACGCATTCGGCACGGAACATTCATTGATAATCACTTTCCCAGTCTTATTATATGCCCTTTGACGGCATAAAACATGAGACCTCTGAAGTGAAATTCCAAGTTTGGTGGATAATGATGCACGTAAAATAATTCTTCAGTTTCATATACCACTTGTCTATCAAACAATTTTTAGCATGATAAAAAATTGTGTTCTACATGAAGACAAGAAAATCAGATAAATGATGTGTGTTTTAGAATTTAAATTTTAAAACTAAATTCGATCATTATTTTAGTTACAATAGGATAGAATAAAGCAAAATTATTTATTCACGACAAGAATGTTATAATATTAAAAAAATTATGATGAAAAAGCACATTGGAAAAGAAACATAATCTCTGTCATGAAGACAATTATTTCTAAAATAATTCTGTTAAGTTTATTTTGATATTTTAAATATGTTTTTTTATTAATATTAAAGTAAAAATATGTTAAATAATGTAAATAACATAAATGTTAAGGTGAAATGAAATATATTTATTTTCATATTTTAAATATATTTTTTTATTAATATTAAAGTAAAAATATGTTAAATAATGTAAATAACTTACTCCTTTTAAATTATGGCTAATATGATCTAAGTAGTTATTAAAAGGTGATAGTCAAAGTTATGATAAGTGAATACTTTCTGCAAGTAATATGACCGTAAAAAAATCATTGAAACTTTTAAGTAAAAAATTACCACGTTATTGTACTGACTGTGATCCCGTTTCAAATCCTCAAAGTTAAAAAAGTCCGTTTAATAATTACGATAGCCGTGATAAAGTTAATTCTATGACTGTTTTTAATTTTTTTTTTCAAGTTAAAAAACGTCCACATAATTACAGTAATGCCTAAATTAAAAGACGCCACGGTCTTAAAAAATTTCTCGTACGTAGCTCAGGAAAAAAATGACCGATTACAGTAAAGAGAAAAAAAAAGATGTAATAATGTGATAAAAAAATTATCATGTTTGATCATTAAAAAATGAAACTAATAATAATGCTATGACTAAAATCTTCACTCACGATCAGCACATTTTCAACTAACGCAAATATTTAATAAAATAGCAATTTTGAACTCATAAATGTCAATTACGTTTGATTCCAACAATAAAAGAAAAAAAAAAAAACAAACGACAGTGTTACCTATCTTACAGAAAAGTGCCTCAGTCTCAGTGTTTCTTTCGGTAATTTATAGTTTATTATCTGACGTTTTGAGCACTGATAATAATATAAGTGTATCAATGAGTTTTTTATCTTAATAACTAGCTAGTCGCTATTATATTTCTTGAACACATTTGTCAATTGTTTTTA
>Ga0099823_1000782_pt1 | contig 23521 bp, 14 predicted proteins | sample CowpearedBW_FD_76831 | JGI IMG/M metagenome (GOLD analysis project Ga0099823, IMG submission 76831) | Root nodule microbial communities of legume samples collected from California, USA - Cow pea red BW | ecosystem: Host-associated > Plants > Roots > Nodule | place: USA: California | collected...
AAAAAAAATGTATATCAAAAAAAATTTCTAATGCAACATAAACTTTTTTTCAACAATAATATCTATATATGTACAGAAACTAAACAAATAGCTTATAGAAAGCATCACAATGTTATAAAACAAGCTTACTATCGTTATAAAATCTAATTTTCTTCTTTTATTCCTTCCTTAATCGTAGATCGTATGGTTGCTCATGGAATGTTACATACTCAGGCTTTCATAATTTGCTTTATTCAAGTTCTTGTTTTCTTATCCACTATCCTTCCTTGAACCTTATCCAAAATAAAAGTAAAGTAAACTTTTTCTACTCTACCCTTAAAGATTGGGAAACCATGATGTTTCGCAAATTTTGGGTTACTAATCTAATAAAGAAAATGAAAGATACAACTTAATGAGAAACAATGACTTACAAATCCTTCCTTTCTTAAAGGTTGGTAATCAAAGATTCATTTTTGATTCAAAATTCCATAAATTCAAAGGTTGTTACAATTGAGTTAATATTTCCTGACTTTCTCTCCAATGCTTTTTTACCACTTTCATATTTTAGTTTAAAAAAAAAAACAAAGATGTGGACTTTGTATAGAAAAATCGTTATAAGTTTTGTAAAGAATTGCTTTGTTCCAAGGGATTTCTAAAAAAAATATAACAATAGGTGCAATCAATTGAATTGTTATGTAATCAATTGCCATGAAGAACATTAACTTTCCAAGATTTCACAAAATAGCGTAATAAAGTACAATTTTTAATTTAGTATATTACTGTAAAACAAGGCAAACGCAAGAAGAGGGGTTGAAAATGTTTTAATAGATATTCTAAAAACTTTTTCAAAACTCTTGACAATAGATCTTAGTTATTGGATAAAGCAATCAGACTTTCACAAACACTCAAAACACAATTCTGTTAATTAACAAATCTTTTGCAGTCTCAAAATCTTTTAATATTTCTTGTCTTTTCTTTTGGATTATCACATCAAACCAATATCAATTTCAAATTTTTGAGCATCTATATTTCCACCTTTTTTTTCTCCCCTTTCATCATATTTATTAACATACTTCTTTATTTATGTATGTATATATGAACATGCAGATAATTGGGCGTTGATGAGATCATCTTGTTTAAAATATTTACTTCAGGTACAAAGGCAAACGAATTTCTTTCATCTAAAACCAAAGGCATTTCTTTTTTATTAACTGAAGCATTCATGTGTCAGATTTTGTTAAATTTTTCTCAAGTACAATAACTCTTTGATGATATAACATTATACTTTCCCTTTTTCTTTTCAGGACATGACAGGTGAACTGTCAAACTAAAAATGTGATTGTTTATGTGTAGGAAAACTTATTTAAGCTGAATTAATTCTGTAAATTAGTTACATCTTATGACGTGATTGTATTCTTTAATTGATTTTAAAAACTAAACACACGTTAAAAAAATCGATCGATTTTACGTTAAAAAATCAATTCTACGTGACAAAATCAAACACGATCGATTCTACGTTAAAAAATCAATTCTACTCGACAGAACCAAACACGTACAATGAGATCTATTTATTTTGGTGTAATCTTGTGGGAACTATTGACTCTCCAACAACCATGAAGACACTTAAATCCTTCACAGGTTTACTACAGTGCTTTTGATTTGGCTAATTTTCAGAATACTGGATCTATCCTCAAACACACACATAGCATGTCCAATTTGGACAGGTCCAAAATTCATTGCCTTTGATTTAGCTCTATTCTACAAAAGTAGTCACTTTCCTAATTACTTGAAATAATTTTTATTAAAAATCTCTCCTATTAGTTGGTATATATTAGAATATCTCACATGGGCTTGGATATGGTACAAAATAATCTGAGACAAGGGCAATCATCCTCACAAGCTAACTTTTGAAATTAAGTTTAGCTCAGTCTCTTTCTAATATAAGATTAATATTGGATCACCCTTAGATGGTTACTCCTGCAAATTTCTCATTCAAGTGCCTACCATCCTTGGGCACAAGGAGGATGCGTGTCAGAAGTCTCACGTTTAATTAGAAATCTGGCCAACTTGTAAGACTGTGATGACCATTTTTAGTATAGCCTCAAGACCCTATCCAATCCTAATGTTGGATCACATGCATGCATACGTCTAGTCCTACAAATTTCATGTCCATTTTGATGTTAAAATGGATTGGTTTATTATAATAGCTTTCCCCTAGCAGAATTGAAATTGAGAATCACATTTTAAAAATTAAATATGGTAAAATGGTTTAATAGAAACAGGGAAAAGGCTTAGAGAGAGAAGAGTAAGAGATTTCAGGAAAAGGACAAATGAATTCTCACTTAAGAATATAGGATTACAGATATTCAAAGACTACTTAGAAATAGCAATGGCAGAGGAGGATTGAGTGACCTTAATGCTTAAGAAATATTTTAGAGGCCCTAAGTCTTTAGATCAAAATTAATTGTGAAAGTGGGATTTGAGCTAGTGGTGGATACCGTCAGAGTCATCTCCAGCAATGACAATGTCATTAACATAATCAACAAGATGAATGCATAGGCCAGATGGAGAATGGAGGGAGAAGATAAAATGATTAATATCAAAGCAGGCTGAGCTAAAACAGCCAAACAAAGCACAGGGAAACTACTTCAGCTCATAGAAAGAGAAACAAAAAGATGTAGACAAGGCATGTGTCACCAGAACTAGTAAAACCTTCTTTTGCAACTAACTATGCAAGAAGACATTTTTTTATCTCTAGTAGTAAAGAAGAAAATCACAAACAATAGTCATATCAAGAAACAAATGAACATAAGTAATTTTGGCCACAAGGGAAAAGGTGTCCCCATAATGAGGCCAAATATTTTAACATAGCCCTTAACCACCAAGCAAGCTCTAAAAACCGATCAATCTTAACACTGTATAAACCATGCGGCAACCAACAATAGTTTTACCATGAGACAAGGGAACAAGTTCATGTGTGTCATTGGCTTGTAAAGAAGCCACCATGTCTTGCACGATTTGTTGCCAAGTGTAGGCTTAGGAATAGATAGAGAATCCAAATAAAACGTGAAGGGGAAACAAGAAGGCATAAATGATTATAATGAAGATAACAAGCATATAAAGGTTTAAGGTTGAAAGAGGACCGACCAAATATCTTTTCGTATGAAAATGGGAAGTTTTGATGCAAGTGAAATTGGTAAAAGGACATTTGGAGCACGAGATGATGTTTGAGAATCAACAGGTGGAACAGTTAGAAATGATTGAGGTGGTTGATGATAGGTGTCATGGAGGAGGAGAAGAATCGAAGTAGCATATTCAACCATGGTAGGGGTGAAAGAAGAGAGAAGTGCTTCACTTTCATGGTAACTGTGTTCCTCAAATGCTTGGATACTTACCATAGACAAATTTTCCATCATACTATACAAAAACACCATCCTATCAAACACCACAACCGGTAAATAAAACCAAAATACACACACAATCCCATTTTCCAGACACGAAATATGGGCATGAACCAAGATTCAAACTTTGGTTCGTCACATCGCGATGAAGAAGAACTAAAAGCAATTCAATGAAGGGCAGTGATGATGAAAACAAGAAGATAAGCTTGTTTACTTTCACTAATTGCTTTTTACATTATCATTCAATCACAGACCCAACTACTTTTCAAAAGTCATACCTTCCATAATATCAAATAGGATCACAGAAAGCAGAAAAGAAACTAAAATTATCAAAGAAGGGCAATGAGAATGAACACAAGAAGAGCAGCGATGAAAGAGTACTTGAGGGCAGCAACAAGAATGGCGAAAGAGATGAACAAGAGCTGCCAGAGAACTTGCACACTTGCCCATGTGAGAATTCCCGTTAGGCCAAGTGCAAGGACGTTGTCGGGGTCAGGGTCCAACAGGTTCCTCCAATTGAAACCCAAAAGGGGCAATCTTTGATTACTCCCATCATTGCTATTCTCTTGCTGCGGCTTTTGCTGTTCCTTGGAACCATTGGGTGGCTGTGGCTGTGGCTGCTGTGAGTTTTCCTGTTCCCTCAAATCTTTGTTGCTGTTAGCGAATGCGAGAAGTGTGTGTGGTTTCGTGGAGAGAGAAAAAGGGAGGGGTGTGAGAGAAAGGGAAGAAGAGAACTGAAAAGAGTGAGAAAGAGGAATTGAGAGTGAGGGTTTCAACCCTATCAAAGCATTCTTCATCACTGTGTTGCAGTTACATCAAATATTGGGATTTTGGGAAAAAATGGAAAGGCGAAGAAGGAAGAAAATGGTGGAGTAAATGAGAATTGAAATCAGATATGCTATAATCTACTTCGTTCTGTGGTGTGCATGGGATTGTGCGACTGAGGTATGCGTCGTTTTGAAATTGTTCCTATGTTAATTTTCCATCCACATAATTAGTAGTTTATACTACAAAATTAGTGGTGTTTGTTATAATCTTATAATAAGTTGGATCACAAAATCTGATTATTCAGTTTTGTGTAACTTTCACTAAATAAAAATTTCATTGTTAATGTTTTTATTAAAAAAATAATTTTTGCCAGAGTTAAACTAATATATATTTTATCTTTCTACAATTTGATTATTATTAGTTCTTATGAAATGAGTCAAATAAGTGGTGGAGCTTCATGTCTAGCTAAATTTCTTTTACATACATAAAAATTAATATAAATATATATATATATATATATATATATATATATTTTTTAATTCTACCATATTTGGTTTTCTCAAATTTTATACGCTTTTAAATACAATTTTAACACTCCAAAATATTTGTCAAGATTCGTCGTTGAGTCAAATTTGATTTTAGGTTCTATAGAAAAATTTTTAAAATTCAATTTTTTTAAATTTAAAATATTTTTTTTAATATCTAACATTTATTTTAACATGATAAATATTTTAAAATTTTTAAAGTATATTAGAAATATTACATTGCCATCATATTACAAATAAGGGTTGAAATTAAATACGATGATTGTTTGACCTTGAATTCAATATATAAATAATTAATTAAAATTATGTCATATCAACAATAAAAACATAGAAATGAAAAAGAAAATTACATGAATCAAAATTAAAATTTATTCATTTTACAATATTAAAAGCATTTTTTATACACTTATTTATACAAGCTTAAAGTATTGAATGTGAATTATGGCTTCTGAACCAACTTATATCATAGGCTCAATGGGTTAAAAAAACTAGGGATTACTTTGTTTTAAGTATATGTACACATCTTACGCGTGGGGTAACGAAGTCAACACAAGTGAGTGGAAGCAACCAAGGTTTCTTAGAACAAATTATTATTGAATTTTTTCCCTTGAAATTATTGATTTAATTGAGTGGTAGAACATCAAATTTCAAAATTTTTGTTCAAATTTTTGAAACTAATATATAAAATCTTTTGTTCCTCGGTGATGATGATATGTACATAAATGGTTTGGGGAGAGTGCGAGTTGCAGAGAGTGGACTCCTACGTACAAATATGCTTTTCGGTCTAATAAAAATGATGAGCAAATTACACATCATTATGTTTTTAAAAGATAAAAATAATTACTGGTATATATAAATTAGAATCCCCTTTTAATAAGATAAAAAAGCATTATTTGTAAATATAAATTAGAATCCCAGTGTCATACTATTATTATAGGTGCACCCGAAGCAAACAGTAATATAGATGACAATCTGAGTATGCTTATATAAACAGCATATACAACAAAAAATGCAGGTTATTTTAAAATGGTGTATTTTGTTCTTCAGCAAGGTCCTGTCAAACCAAACATACACACAAATCATCAATCTGATATGCCACAAGCACATTTGAGGTATATATTTTAGCATAACTAAAGCAGTGTAAGTGTAGTTTGAGTATTAAAGATTGGGTAACCTATTATTTAGGCTCTTTCGAGCACGATAAAAAGCAAGAAACTTGTGAAATTCATGTCACAATTACACAGCAGAGTCTTATTTATAATTAGAGTAGTAAATACAAACTACTGCAGTGATTACCATAATACACAGAACTCACTTCCCTATTCACAATATTTCAAACAGAAAATCTATAGATATTTCAGCTGTCATTGCCGCAACTGTGAGAATTTCTTGAATGCCTAATCACGGCAAATATGTTTGTATTAGTAGTTCTGATGAGACCCCTGAGCCCAATAAGTTAAAGGATAAGGAAATTATTTCATACCCGAGAATCATGAATCCTAAGAATGACTCACATCTGTTTGGTTTGTAAGAAAATATTCCTAGGTATGTTCCCTACATGTCATTAGATTCCCTCTAAGCTTGTTTTGATGTTACTCTAATTTCTCCTAAATAAATAAGCCAAAACCGCAGAGAAGCATTTAAAAATTGAGTCCGGAAAAATCAAAAAGCACTCAATCCATTTGTTTATTTAGTTAGTGCAAACTATGTTCATAAATTATTTTAAATTTGAGATTGAACATGTATTATACTGAACATAAAAATAAAATTGCAGCAAATATATTATTCAAATTAGAAAGCACCTGACCTGAATGAATCGCAATGCCATTTATTTTCTTGTTCAATATTGCTGTTTCTCCTCTGTATATATAGGCTGAAGACTATCGATATGAGGTATGAACTTGTTCAACCTCTAGCATCAGCAATTATTTGCTGCAAACATTTCAAAATATAGGAGAAAGAAGGCCGTCTCCAGGGTTCCCTACAGCACCAACAGATATTAAATAGAATGATTGTGAAGGAGTTTGAACGTGGATGTCACAATATCATACAATAATTTCAGATTCAAAACTAAGAAAGGTAAAAGGAAAAGTGTCAGAATCTGTTGAACAAAGAATTAAAACTAATTGACCAACATTAGTTGGTAAAAGTAGTAAATACGAATCAAGTTAATTACTGATTTGAGTTCAAATCATACTGTTAAAGATATGCATAGATTACTGTAAATATAGAAATCTGGAAAGCTAGAACGTAGGGATCCCTTTTTTATTCACTTTCGTTGTGTCCTTGATTTCATTATTTATTCCTTGATTAAAAATAAAGATAAATAGTGTCCGAATTAGAGACATTATTTCAGTAAAACCTATGTGGTACTTGTTACACGCCTTGACCGAAAAACGGAATAATTCTCAGAAAGCGTAGGTAGGACCCTTTTCCACTGAATATAACTATTATTATTGTTCAATAATTGTTTAAGAAGGAACTAATCTTCCTTTCACAGAGCATTCCTGTTTACAATACTACTATCCATCCTGACCTTGCACCCCCAAGGAAGAGGATTATATATAGACTTTACAATTATTTTATTTTTTAAAATATATAAGCTTTCATGTATATGACATATGTAATAATAGTTTGATGCATATGACACACATAAGCTCTAGCATCAGGTGGTTCTTAAATATATGATTGGATTGTAAATATATTAACATGTAAAACTAAAAATTGGGTTCTTTATCGATTTACTTTCCATGTACCCTTTATTACATTATTTATTCCTTTATTGTAAATAAATCAATAGTATATAGACTAGACACATTATTTCAGTAAAATCTACAACTAGTATGGCCATAGTTGATGGGTAGTCTGTAATTACTTCAGAAGTACCACTTACCTTGATCATAGGAGAAACAGCCATCCATGAACCAAAGTTTTCATGTAAACAAAAAGAAGAAATCAAAACTATTTATTTAATCTACTTACGTGGCCCAGGAGAGCTCAATCAAGGCTGCAACTTCAGGATTCACATGTCTTGGAATATCTAGCCTTTTGTCCATAAAACCAACAGCCGCAACAACCTACACTAATGGCAAACAACATAGTGATGCCTTAGCACTCTCATTTCGATTAAAAAGATGGCACTCCCATATCAAACTAAAAGCCACTTGATGCATATTACAAAACATCATGCAGAGAGAGGCTACTAGAAAAATGACCCAGGAAAATACTCAATTATAACACCTAACTGCCTCAGTCTCTAATTTTAACTGAATGATATTGTGCTTAGGAATAACAATTATTTTCTAGAAGAAGACTTTGATAAGATTAAGAGAAAAAAGTCACAAACAGAAGGTAAGATAGGGAATCCCCCTTGGAAAAATACAAAAACAAAAAAACAACAAAGAAAAAAAGAGAAAATCATTGGAACAAAGCACTTGAAGTTACCAACATCTGTGCCAGGGAATCTCCAGACACAAGGCCAATAAGAAAGTCAAATTTGCTTAAGGAAAAAAACGTGGTTGATCAGCCAGCCAATATATCCCAATAAGAGAGAAAAGAATCTACTGTTCCAGTGAGAATTCACTTATCCTCTTCCCGAAATTTCTTACTGTTCTCTCTATCTTAACTTATCTCTGTTGCTATTAAACCATTTTACCATTATTTAATTATTTAAATGTTACTCTCAATTTTAATTCTGGTAGGGGGAAGCTATAACAACAAACCAAGCCTTATAGCATCCAAATAGACATGAAATTTGTAGAACTAGACGTATGCAATTGATCCAATATTAGGACTGAATAGGGTCTTAATACTATATTAAAGATGGACATCATACTATTACAGTTTGGCCAGAGTTCTAGTTAATGTGAGACATCATAACACCCTTCCTCATTGTGCCCAAGGACGGATTCTTGAGTAAGAAATTTGCAGCAGTAAACATCTACAGGTTACCCATTAAGACTACACATTAATATCATATACAAATAGACTGAGCTAAACTCAATCTCAACAGTTAACTAGGGAGGATTATACTCCGTTTCTCAGATTAATTTGTCTGATTTTTTCACCAAAACAACACAGTTGGTTTCTTTTTTATTTCCCCAATAGCATACTATGCCTATTATTTACACAGATAGCGAACTTTTTATATTTTTTTTCCAAAACAAAATTCGCTCTTGAAGAGCCGAATTTTGACCTTTGGTTGCAATCTCACCTAAAAACCAGCTGGAATTTGGTTCATGAGAAACCGAATTCCAAGCTGGATAATTTTGTTTTTTTTTTTGATATATTAGTGGGTGAAAAATTTAGGAAAAAAAGGGAAATGATCATATTCAGAAATTAATTAATTAGATAAAAGAATTATAAATAGATAGATTTTTTTTCTTAGATCTACGTTACATAAATATGATATATTGTATGAAAAAGAGAAAGAATTGTAACAAAGCAATTAAAATTGTCATATAACTAATTTTATTCAGTTGTTAAAAATATATTTATATTAAAAAATAATTGCTTAAATAAGAAAAAATTATGAAGAGGAAAGAAAGAATTGAAAGAAGAAATCAATGGAAAGGGTTGACATTATTGAGTTGTGTGTAATCAATATGATAAAAAAAATATCAATGAATTAGGAAATTTGTTTTTTTAAAAAGGATGGAATGGTAAGAAAAATATTTTTGAAACAACATTTTTTTTTATTTATAGTAGCGATGTTTATGAGTGTAAACAAATTTGACATTTGTATAAAAGTAAATTGAAAATTGGCTTGGAATATTTTATTATTGTACAATTTAATTTACATACATTAATAATTTAATGTAATAAAATTTGGAAAGAAGTAAATAATAGTAGAATGAATAAAAAAGTTGAATATTTATTTAAAGAGGAATTGAAATTTGACATAAATAGTTGTAAAGGAAATACATGTAATTGGATGAACAATAATATAAATGGATAAACACTTAGAGAATTTTAGATCTTCCAATGCCATGGCGGTTTATATCGGTACTGAAGTCATGAACAAGTTCCTCGGGGGTCGGTCCACATAAATCTTTCATATGGATAAATAATTCAATGTTGCCCCATGAGTGTTCTTGTTGCACGCTTGGATGTTGAAGTTGAGTCTATTTCCAACAATTGATCATTTGTGTAACATACTTGTCAAATTTGATTTTTGCTAAATCTTGCACAATTTAGTGATTAACAACTCTAATTGGATGGTGGTAATTGATTTCGGTACTTATTTGCAGTCTCCACATTATATTACTTGAGCTATGTTATGTAACAACTGATGAAAAAACCATTTGTGATGAATTGTCACGTGTATAGGTAAGACAGTAGCTGTTTGGGTTTTCTACTATGGTGGCTCGGGGTTGGAGTCTGTTGAAGAGGTTGCAATAGGTTAGTTTAAAAGAGTTAGAATTTGTTATGTAGATCTTGTAAACTTAGCATACAACTCAATGGTTGTACTAAAGGGGTTATCATTTGATACATAGACATTTGTTGACATTTCAACAACATCATTCGTAATTAATTAGACCGTCCTCACTAAGTTTAGGTTGTCGAAAGTACAAAGTCATGAATATTCTATTGTTTGGAAGGTCCAAATATGTGCAGACTTTGTCTTTTAGGAGGTTGAAGGTGCAATTATATGATATCCTAAAAAATTTAGGAGATGCACATTAGTAGTGCACACAGTCTACACATTGGGTAATTTGGCCATTTGCAAATAGAGCGGTGAGATAAGAATTGAAATAATTCTTAGTCTCAATGATGTTGAAATGTTCCATGTGAAAATGGAGAAGAAGAATGTTGATTCTTTGGAGAGAATGGCGTTTGACAGGGGACGAATTGTTCTGGTGTGGTATATGATATGTTTCATAGCGTTAAGACCCCACCAAGGTAACATGTGTTAAGTACGCATTCCCAATGAAGTCGACAAGTGCAGGGTAAATGTTAATGTGCATGTCAATGTAACATCTCATCCAAGATCACCTCTATTGAGCACACTCCCACTAAAGTTGACAAGTCTTGTCCATCTGACAGAGTGCATGTTTCTTTAATGACACGTGTCCTTATCTACCCAATTCATGTAAGGGTAATATCTCATCCAAGGTCACCTCCATTTAACACACATTCCCATTAAAGTTGACAAGTCTTGTCTTCATGACAAAGTGCATGCTAATTTGATGACACATGTCTTAAGGCACCCCATCCACCCAATGCACCATAGGATAACATCTCATCCCACCTTGTATGCTTCATGTATAAAATAGTGCACTTAGTTGATTGAAAGGGTGTGGAATCTCGAAGTGAAAGTAGTTCACTTTAAAGAAATTAATACTTACAATTTGTTTGGTGTCTTAGTTGATTATAAAGGTGGGATGTATGCATTCTGTAGGTTTTGAAATGGTGTTACACTAAGTCATTATCATTTTCATATGACTAAATGATCAAGTGAGGCACCAAACAAATTGTTCGGATTCATTTCTTCAAAGTGAACCATTTTCACTTCTATCACATCCAAAAGACACCTTTTCAATCAACCAAGTGCATTCTATTCTACTAGAAGCATAAAAGGTGGATGACATGTTACCCTGAAATGCATTAGGTAGATGGGATGACTCAAAACATGTGTCATCAAATCAACACGCACTTTGTCATGGAAACAAGACTTGCCAACTTTAATGGAAAGGCATGCTAAACAAAGGTGACCTAGGGTGAAATGTTACTCTCACATGCATTGGGTGGATGAGCGACCCAGGACACATGTCATCAAATAAACACGTACTCTACCATGCAAACAAGACTTATCAACTTTAATGGGAAGGCCTGCTCAACAAAGATGAGATGACTTTGGATGAGATGAGATGTTACACTGACATGCACATTAGCATTTGCTTTGTACGTGCACTTGTCAACCTCATAGGGAATGCGTGCTTATCACATGTGAACTTAGATGGGGTCTTAACGCTAGAAAATCCACCATATACAACATGTAAACCCTAAACAAAACAATTCGTCCCCAAACAAACCTAATTAAACATCCTTCTCTCCAAAGAATCAACATTCTTTTTCATCTTCAAATGGAACACTTCGGCATCATTGCGAGACTATGTGCACATATTTGGACCTTCCAAAGAATACAACATTTAAAAAACTTGTACTTTTAACAACATAAACTCAACAATGATAGTCTAATTACGTATGATGTTGAAATATCAACATATGTCCATGCCTATCAAGTGATAACTTGTGAGTCTCAATTTCCTTTCAATACGATCATTGAATTGTATGCTAAGTTTGCAAGATCTACAAAAACAAATTCTAACGCTTTAAAACTCACCTACTGCAACCTCTTCCACAAACTCCAACCACATCACTTCCACACAAGCATAGCAATAGTTTACTTCGGAGGACCTATACAAAGAGCCAACATAATAGAAAGGCCAAAAAGCTATGGTCTTACCTAAACATGTGACAACCCAAAATCAATGCCATTCCAACACAACTAGTATTTTCATCAATTGTTAAAGAACATAACCCAAAATAATACTATGCGGAGACTATAAACAAGTCACTAAAATCAACTACCATTGTCCAATTAGAGTGGTTAATTACCACATTGTGCATAGTAGAAATCAAACGTGATAAGAATGTTGCACCAACGAACAATTGTTGGAAAAAGACTCAACTTCAACATCCAAGCATGCAATATGAACACTTTGGGACAACATTAAACTATTTATCCAAACGAAGGATTTACATAGACCAACTCCTTAGGAACTCATTCATGACTTCAAAGACATTACCTATATCAACCATCACAACATTAGAAGATCTAAAATTCTCTAAGTGTTTATGAGTCTAATCTCATTTATATTAATGTTCATCCAATCACGTGCATTTCCCTTACAATTATTTGATGTTAAATTTCAATTCCTCTTTACATAAATATCCAAATGTTTTCTTATCCATTCTACCATTATGTACTTCTAATTTACTTCTTTCCAAATTTTATTACATTAAATTATTAATATATATATATATATATATATATATATAAATATATACACACACACACACACATATATATATATATATATAAACTAAATCCTATGGTAATAAAATACTCCCAGTCAATTACTTAATATACAAATATTATATTTATTACATTCATAAACATCAGTATTATAAGAATAAATTATTAATGAAATAAAAAAATGTTAATTCAAAAATATTTTTCAATAATTTTTTCTTACCTTTCCATCAATTTTTAAGAAACAAATTTCCCAATTCAAAAATCTTTTATTATTAATTACACACAACTCAATAATTTCAATAATATCAAACAGTTACTATTGATTTTTTTTACAATTCCTTCTTCCCTCTTCTTCACAAATTTTTCTTAGTTACACATTTCTCTTATTTATTTTTTCCTAAGACATGTCTGTTTCTAAAAAAATATTTATGCAAATTTTATTTCTCTACATTTATAAATTACATACAATTATTTTCTAAAATAAATACATTTAAACTAAATTATATCAGACTTTTCATTGCTCTGTTACAATTCTTTCCTTTTCTTTCATAAGATTTATCTTATTTACATATCTATGTAATTTCAATTTTAAAAAATCTATTTATTTATAAATTATCAAATTAAATAATTTCAGAATTTAATCATTTTCTTCTTTTGTTTCCTAAATTTTTCCTCTCCCCTGTCCCAATATTTTAAAAGTCGAAAAACAAAAAGAATAGAAAACCCAACGTGGAATTTAGTTTCTCGAGAACCGAATTTCGGCTAGTTTTCCAATGAGATTGCAACCAATAAAAAGAAAGTGTGCTATCGATGTAAGTAATAGGCATAGTATGCTATTGGAAAATAAAAAAAGACCCATGCTATTTTGGGTAAAAAATCTATTACATACCTTATTCTAGCCCATGTGAGATATCCTAATATATATCAACCTATAGGAGAGAATTTTACTAAAAGTTATCTCAAGTGATTAGGGAAATGACTACTTTTGTGCAATAGATGATCTAAATCAAAGGCAAAGAATTTTGGACCTGTCCAAAAAGTAGAATCGGTACCTATGAAACACCAACTCCAACATTAAGACCAGAACATGGTTAGTGTCCTGTATTGGACACGCTATGTATGTGTTTGAGGATAGATCAAGCTGCTCAGAGTATTCTTTTATTCTATCTACAGTATCCAGTATTCTAGAAATTAAATAAATCAAAATCACAGGGGAGAAGCAAATAACCTGAGAAGGATTTAAATGTCTCCATGGTTGTTGCAGGGTCACTAGTTCCCACAAAATTACACCAAAGCTGAATACATCACACTTTTCGTTTGACAGTTCGCCTCTGATGACTTCGGGTGCCATCCATTCAGGCTGTCATGTCCAGAAAGAAAAAAAGAAAAGGAATAAATTATTATAATGTCAAATCATCAAATAATTGTAGTTAAGAGAAATTTAACAAAACTTGACACAGGAATGATTCAGTTGATAAAAAGAACTTACCGTCCCAGCTGCGGTTTTAGAAGAAAGAAATGTGTTTGCCTTTGTGCGTGAAAGACCGAAGTCACATACCTGAATTACATAATTTAAACATCAACGCTCAATTATCTGCACGCTCATATAAATCCATAAATGTACATGTGAGCCGTTAGTGAATGGCTGCATGGGAAATTGCTAGCTTAAGCAAAAATATTCGTTTTTGGTAAGGGTGGGGTTGTTAGTACAGCAGGCAATAGCAATCCAGGCACTGTTAAGCATTAATAATTAGGTTCTTCCAAATGGGGAACAGTTAACATAACCCTAGCAGCCATCAATTGTCATGGCTAGATACATCCTAAAATTCGGCTAATAATTTATGGGCAGAAAAAGAAAAGGAGAGTTACAAAATCAGGGAGAACCCTTTCTAATTTTATTTTATACGTAACAAGAGTGTTTCTGCTGTTTCTCACTAAGTCATAAAGGATGTTGTTGCTTTATACTATGTTGAAAATATAGGACCTTTAGATAGAGGAGAAAGAAAGGTGAACATAGACTGAATGATGTGCAATTGATATTGGTTTAATGTGATGATAAGATGTGACAAGAAGCAAAAGACAGAACTAACCCTGTTTATATTAATCCTAAACTCCCAATCCTAATTAAATAAGGAAGCATGTCAAGAAGTATACAGTAATGGAGGGGAGAAAGAAAAGGTGGAATCTATAGATACTGAACAATCTAAATTGATATTGGCTTGATGTGATGATCCAAAAGGAAAGACAAGGCACTAATATTATTTATACTAACTAACTGAAACACAGGCACACTATTACACTATCTTTTTTTAATGAGTTAAATTTAATACATAAATTAATTTTAATTTTATATATTTATTTAAATAAAAAAATATGTATTATTATTTTCTATATTTTACTTGTAATCAATAATTTGAATCAGAAACAACACTGCAGAAGCAATATCAACTGTGTTGTGAAGTAGTTTATCTGCACTATTTTTCTTTTTGATTGCTGAATACATAATATGACAGGTTGAGGTTCAAAATATTAAAAATTTAAAATATAATTAAGGGCAAAATAGGAAGATGAAATGTGAACACAAAATTGGGGTATTGCATTATACATTGTTACAGATGTAAAGGCAACATACTAATAGTTTTGCGGTTCAAAATATTAAAAACTAAAATATAATATAATTAAGGACAAGATAGGAACATGAAATATGTACACACAATGGGGTATCCCATTATATATTGGTATATGTATGTAGCAATAATGATTTTGAGGTTCAAAATATTGAAATTTTAAAATCTAATTAAGGGCAAAATAGGAACATTAAATGTGTGCACAAAATAAGGGTATCACATTATATATTGTTATAGATAGATAGATATGTAACATATAGTTTGAGGTTCAAAATAGTGAAAATTTAAAATATAATTAAACATAAATATGAATATGAATTGTGTGCACAAGGTGGGAGTATCTCTTTATATATTGTTACAGATGATAACCTCCCAATCCTACCTAAATAAGCATGGTGCGAAATATCAAAATATTACCATGATATCATATAAGATTAACATATTTTATTCGTACAACAATAACATGATGACATATTTTTCAGATACTCCAACAAAGTAAACAGTTACCTTAACAGTGTATGAATCATCAACCAAAAGATTTGGAGACTTCAAATCTCTATGAACAATGGGGGGTCTCATTTGATGAAGATAATTCATTCCGCTTGCCTAGACAAACATATGAACATTTAGGTCTGCCTAAAAACACATAAATAGTAAAACTATTAACAGTTTTAATCATCAAATTTATACCACATCATAAGCCATTTTTAAGCGACACCTCTCACTAAGTGATGATCCAACATTGGGCATGTGCAGAAGTTCGTACAAACTGCCTCTGCAATTCAAAGAAATAATTAGCATAAGAATATCACACTCACCCCAAATCTTCTCCAATTATAAAAATAAGCGAGGAGCACAGTTTTTATTGTTAAAGGAAACTTTTGTACCTAGATAAATACTCTGTTACAATTGATAACTTAGGGGGTTGAATAACTGCACCCATCAAGAGTACAATATTTGGATGCCGTAGGCGCTTCATGAGTGAGACCTATGAAATAAACTGGGAATGAATAGCAATCCACATGGACAAAAAAAATTATATGTACAAAACTAATGCAAAATTTTTCCTCAACCTCATTCGAAATATAAAAATGAACATGAAAATTAAATACATATTAAAACCAGTAATAACGATACCTCCTTTAGAAATTCTTCAAATCGCCCAGGATCAAAACCTTGCACTTTAAGAATTTTCACTGCAACATCCTAAGAGATTAGATAGTTAACATTTAGTGATTGGATTGTGATTGACCCAGACATAGAAAAAGAGAAAAGAAGCAGAAAAAGAAATGGGTAATGTTCTTTAAATTGGACTAAGCTTAACTCAAACTAGCTCATGAAGTGAGGAATGGCAAGGACATTATACTAATTTACTATACTTTACTTTTCCCATATCTATTGTGATTGTTGTTGAATCTTGTTAGAGATATGATTTTGATTACATTAAATAGGGAATGCATAACTAAATATTTCCCATTATTAGGTATTGAATTTTTTCCTTATTATTGTATGTCTTCTTTATTATAAATAAGAATGCTCGTGTGTACAAAACACACAACCACCAGTAACTCTTTCAATTGACATCAGAGCAATACCATCCTCCTTTGTCACTAATCCACGGTAAGGATATACCTTTTTTCCCTAGACACTGACCCTGACTTCATCACTCTGATTTTCTCTGTCGGGTAAACAATACCAGGTGCCACATTTTGTTCACTACATTGTGCCCTTTGAGCATCTTTTGCTCTCCAGCAACTGCCACACTTTCCAAGTGTTCCTTTAGCTCTCTGATAGTTAGTATGCCCTTAGAGTATTTTTTTTCTCTTCGTTAACCAACACACTCTTGAGTGTTTTTCTTGTTCTCCAATACTTGTGCCCTCAGAGCATTTTTCTCTCTGATAGGCAACTGCTGCACTTTTTAAGCATTTGTGTTGTTCGTCAGTCACCATGTCCTCCAAAAATATTTGCTTTTTAGCAAGGGCTACCACACTCTCCGAGTATTCTTGCTCTTCATCAGTCGCCATGTCCTCCAAACATATTTTTCTCTCCAACAGCCGCTGCATCCTTGTAGCTCTAACATGACCTTGCTATTGAAACTGCCCAACCACTACAGTACCTGACTCATTGCCAACCACCACCATGTGTCACCGACTCCTCAACACATCATCTTCAAACTCTTGCATCAAATTGATTTATGAAGGTTTAACATTATTGACTGTCAGTGATAAGTTTGGTATTGTATATTGTATCTGAACTATTTAAATAGTTCAGGGAAAGTTTTGGGGGGAAGGGGAAAAACTTTGTAATTGGAGTGAGGAGAGTGGGGTTCTCTTGAATAACCTCGCTGGATAACAATTGTAACTCTTTTAGAATCCATCCTATTCCTATGACAGTGGCAAGAACTGGATTCAGTATAATAATAAAGATTGCCAAGATTAGTGTGTTTCATCTAGTTTTGAATAATAGTTCTATCAACTGGCCTTCAGAGCCTCGTTCTTGATATTTGTGGCGTGGGTTCGGTGGTATGATCAATACTAGGATGGAATCAAGATTAGACGGTTTGGTGCGCATGTGTCAAGAGATGGTTCTTGATGGAGAGAAGGCTGTAAACGAACAACAGGAGAGGTGTCAAATATTATAAAACTTTATCAGTGGGCTCATAGTGGTGGTAGAAAGAATGTCGAGTGGGTCGAAATCAATGATGGAAGATAGTTCAAAGAAAACAAAGATGGGTTCAAAGGATGAAGAAGAAGTGTGGTCATCACAGTCCCACTCTCAATGGCAGAAGCCAAAACTTGCAATCTTTGTAAGAGATGACGCTTATGGTTGGACGAATAGGTTGGAAAGATATTTTGTTTGAAAGAAGTATCGGAAGATGAAAGAATGCAGGCAATTATGATTGCTTTAGAAGGGAAGACGTTAAATTGGTTTCAATGGTGGGACAGTGGCGGATTATAGTTGTGACCGGAGGGGGCCATGTCCCCCAACTTTTTAAAATTTTCCTAAATTATATGTAATATATTATTAAAAATTAATGAAATTTAAATTATTTTTTTTATGAAACAATATATAATATTAATAAATAACAAAATATAAAATTAAATATATTAAAGAATAAAAAAACATAAAATATTATTTATTTTTTCTTTTATTGTTTTTTCAGTTTTTCATCAATTGTACTTTTTTTTCTATTTTCACATCTTTTCTTTTATTTATCAAGAAAAAACATGAAGTTAAACACAAACTAATCTTGATTTTTATATTTTCTCTTTCATTATTGAAGAAAAAAATTTAATTCTCTCTTGTCTCGGAAAATATTAATTTAAAAGTTAGTATTTGTTTTTAATCTCAAGAACCTTTTGTATATTATTTTGTATGAATATAAAAGGAAATGTAATGTATTATGTGTGTTTTCATAACCGATTCTTAACTGTGACTTACTTATCATAACCTATTACATTCATTTCTTTCATAATGATAAAAGGGAAGCTACTTGTGAAAATGACCGATTCAACTTCAATTGTTCAATTAGAAAAGTCAGTCGTTTTTTAAGATTGAAAGAGTTACAAATGAGAAGTTTCATATTAATTCTTTGAAACATAATATAGGAAAACGTTCTTAAGTATGAGAATATCTAAGCTATCATTTATAATGGGGTCCATATTCAATACAAATTCAAAACTATAACTTTTTAAAGAGAAACATCCAAGAAGATTTCAATATCAATACTAAATTATGTACTCTTGTTATGTTAATATGTAAATTTTAAGTATACTATTTTGGCCCCTCCAAAATTTTTTGTCAAGATATTGGGTGGGCGTTCCGTAATCCAAATCCAACTTGAGAATCTTTCAAGATGGCGGTGGTGAGATGGTTCCAGCCTAATATGCTAAAGAATCCTTTTTGAAATGTTGATTGCTTTAACACAGACAAATAAAGTAGAACATTACATAGAACAATTTGAGCAATATGCAGGGCTTCTAAAAGGAATCGAACAAAATGACTTGACTGAAATAGTCTTGAATGGATTAAGGAAGAAATTAAGGTGGAGGTAAAGTTACATGATCCGTCGAATCACGCAGAATTGATGATGAAGGCTCAGATGGTTGAGTAAAGTTTGTATTATGTCCAGAGGAGGAGTGTTGGAAGAGAATAAGGGGAACATAGGGTATAGATCAGGTTGGCCGGTGAGAAGTTATTCATGGGAAAGAGGCAATCAGGTAGCTAGTTTTGGTAGGGGAAAAGGGGAGCCGGTGGAAGCCATGAAATCTCTCATTAAAACTCAAGGAATCAACCGTTACAGAGGAGCCACATTTCGAAAATTATTGGATGAGGAAATGCAAGATAAAATTAGGAAAGGATTGTCTTTTAGGTGTGATGAGAAATTTGGACCTAACCATTTGTGTAGAAATAAGCAATTACACATGTTAACAATAGAGGAAGATTTATCAAGTTATGACGAATTAGTGACTTGCAAAGGCGACAGAAAGGAGTATGTCAAAAAAGATAAAGCTTAGCAACTATCCATGTTTACTATGGTAGGACTTACCACTAAGAAGTTTTGGAAGGTTTGGGGCAAGATTGGAGATTTAGAGGTTGTAGTCTTGTTAGATTGGGGGGCATCTCACAATTCCATCTCTCAAGAAGTGGTCAATAGATGTGGGTTAAAGGCTGAAGAAACCCGTCCTTATGTGGTGGAGGTAGGAGACAGTAACAAGGTGCATTGTCATGTAAAATGCACAAGATTTGTTTTGGAGTTACAAGGCTTGAACATTCAACAGGAATTGTTCAGTTTAGATCCAGAAGGAGCTGATGTGGTCTTGGCATTAGAATGGCTGGCCAACTTAGCAAAGGTTAAGGTGGAGTTTGGGAAACTAAAATTGACCATTGGAAGAGGTCATAGTGGATGGTTATAGGAGATCCTGTGTCATCTACCACATCAACATCATTGAAAAGATTGCTCAGCCAATTACAGAAAGAAGATATAAGGTATTTGGTAGACCTGGTGCAAGAAGAACTCCATATCCAACCAGTACCTAAGGAGGTAGCTCATGTGTTGAATTTACATACCAAGGTATTTCAAGAATTAACCAGATTACCTCCTAGCCGGACACAAAATCATGTTATTCATTTAAAAGAAGGAGCTTCCATTCTAAATCTGTGGTCGTATAAATACTCACATCATCAAAAGAATGAAATTGAAAAGTTGGTCCTTGATATGTTGTTGAAAGCGGGAATGAGTAGACCTAGTATTACCCCCTATTCCAGACCTATGATTCAAATTAAAAAAGGATGGTGGTTGGCAGTTTTGTGTAGATTACAAGGCCCTCAATGAGATAATTGTTCCTAACAAATTTCCCATGCCTATCATAGATGAATTATTGGAATGAATTGGCACGAGCTACCATTTTTTTCTAAATTGGATCTAAAATCAGGGTATCATCAAATCCTAAGGAAGGAAGAGGACATTGAGAAAAGAGAATCTAGGACTCATGAAGGTCATTACGAGTTTTTAGTAATGCTGTTTGGGTTGACTAATGCCTCGGCCACTTTTCAGTCTTTAATCAATGAGATTCTTCGACCTCTCTTAAGGAAGCATGTGTTAGTTTTTTCGATGATATTTTAGTTGATAGTGGCACTATTGAACTACATGTCCAACATTTAACACAAGTGCTCTCGGTGATTAAAGAGAATATGTTGACGATCCTAGTTTGGAATATTTGTGTCATATCATATCTGGTCTAGGCATACTTGCTGACACGAAAAAAGTGGAGGCAATGTCTGGAAGTGGCCTGCTCTGAAAGACGCAACAGCCTTGAGAGAAAACAAGTTAACTCACTATCAAGCTCTTTTCTGAATACACCCAGGTAATCTTTTTAAACTTGTGCTAAACTCGCACAAACTATGGAATCAAGAAGCAAGCTAACAAGTTTGAAATCAAATGTATGTTTTGTCCAATTTTTACCCAACAATGAATAATTTATTACATTCAAACTACTTGAAGAAATTAATTCCTTTTTGAATTGTTTTAATATTAAGAACTTACAATTTTTAAGAATTTATAAATGATTTAATCACCCAAGTAGTTTAATCTTATTTAGCATTAATGTGCTATCATAGTTTATTATTGTGATTTTTCTACTTTTCTTTATTATGGTGTGGAAATATTGAGTTTTAGTTGCATTAAGAGTATTATATTACGCATATATGTCATTAATCGATTTTTAATATTATTTTTACATTAGATAAACTCTTAAAAGTTAAAAAGCTGAATATATGAGTCAAGTTTAAAAAGGTTCATGGGTTTGTTAATCTCTTTTATGATTTGTTGTTTGCTGATTCAAGCCTAACATCCTAGCCTATTTCATAATTCGAACAAAACTTATCATGACAGTACTCAGGAGAACTTTCAAGATATCCACAGGTGGTTACCATATTTTCCCCAGGGGGAAAGGTCAAACTGATTGGGGTGGGGTGGGTGGGCTACTGACCCAATATATAGGAGAGAAAAGAACCAGAAAAGTGGGCATACCAGTAGCAGTAAGACCTCTTGGTGTATGAGTATAGAGGAGCAAAGACATAAAAAAGGAAAATTGACGAAAAAAGTAAAGAAGTGGAGGAATCAGGAACCTGGAAAAGAGAGGGAAATTCTTAATAGAATGAACAGCTGACAAAAAGAAGATTGGGGGTTGGTAATTGGAGAACCATAAATGAAATGATGAATGAAATCATGGGAGGGGATAAAATATGATAGGGTATCTGATCATTTTTTCGTATTGAAGAAAGCTTATGCCTAAGGAAGAATGTCAACTACTTCCTTAAACTTTTTTGCTTCCTGTTTGTTCTGTTTCATGGAACTGACTCTTGTATGGTTTAAGGAGAAAAGCTCCACTCATCTAAGTTGAATTTTGTCTAGAATTCAATTTCTATAGATTGTATACCATGGCTATATAAAAAAAATGACACCGTGAAAACAAAGTGAATGAGCATGATATTAATGATGGTCATATTGGTAAGAAGGTTTTCTTTCTTTTTATGGACAAATCCAATCAAGTTGCATTCCCATGCTTAATTTCCACAAACCATAATAAATGGAATAGAATTAGCAGGAATACTATCATCATTAAAATGTGGACAAAGGAATATGTAAAGAATCAAAGAAAGAAATGCTTACGGAACCACGCCAGTCTGCACGAAGGACAGTTCCAAATGACCCTGAAAAACAATTATCATTGTCCTTATTTCATTGTTTCAGGATACATTTTCTCCTAAGTAAATGATAGCTTTCACAGAATCAGTATATTTTTAGTGTATGCATCATGTGTGAGGATTAAAATATAAAACCTGTCCCAATGTTCTCCTTCAAAATAAGTTCACTCCAAGGAATATCCAGATCCTCCTCGTCAAGATCAACTTCATGACTTGGATAATCCAAGACTGTCTGGTCTACTTCATTGAAATACTCATACTCCTCTGCACCAGGAACTGCATAAGAATATAAAATGTGGAGAATCCAATGCCACTACAAATAAAAAATAGAGCATACAGAGCATTTTGAGCTTAATTATTAAAATCCTACTTGCTAGTATATATATCAGTCAGTCCTTGTCATGTATTGTATGCTCTTTTTGAGAAAGGCATGGTTCCACTATTTCTCTACTTTTCATATGGGACAAGAAAAACACTTGATTCTTACTCAAAGCAATCAGATGGTTGTTTCCACCGGCATAATTTGCACCCAAAGCTTCAGTTCGCTGCATATCCATTTTGTCACTGTGATTAACAGCAGGTCCTGTTATGATGGAAATTAGTAATTTTAGAGCTGTATGGACAGAAACCATGTTAATCTCTTAATACTCCTCATACAACCTTTATATCCTGAAATCATGATTATATTATTTCCTCCTTAACCACAAACCACAAACTATCATACACTATATATAGTAACAGTCCCATATTGACTATAATATAAAAATTAATTAATGTAAAACTATTATGGCAGATTACTAGTAAAACATGTTTTTGGAAAATAATTATTCAATTTAGTCAATATATTTTAACGTTGTATACAAACCCAACTAGGTTGGCACCCCACAACTTCAACAATCATGTGCTTCTAGAGGAAAATGCACAAAAAGGAAAAAAAAAAAAAAAAAAAAA
>Ga0099823_1000784_pt1 | contig 23493 bp, 22 predicted proteins | sample CowpearedBW_FD_76831 | JGI IMG/M metagenome (GOLD analysis project Ga0099823, IMG submission 76831) | Root nodule microbial communities of legume samples collected from California, USA - Cow pea red BW | ecosystem: Host-associated > Plants > Roots > Nodule | place: USA: California | collected...
CAGCAGCACGGCCGCGCCGCCGTCGCGCAGGGCCCGCAGGCGCTCGTGCAGCGCCTGGCAGGCGCCGATGTCGACGCCACGGGTCGGCTGGCTCGCGATCAGCAGGCGCGGGCCGAGGGCGATCTCGCGGGCCAGCACCACCTTCTGCATGTTGCCGCCGGAGAGCGAGCGGATGGGCGCCTGGGGCGAGGCGGCCACGACGCCGAAGTCCCGCAGCAGCTGAGCGGTCTCGCGCGCGGCCCGCGCCAGGTCCAGCGCGCCGAACCATCCGGGCAGGCCGCGCCGCACCAGCGGCGGCGCCGCATGGCGGTTGGCGATGACGTTCTCGATGATGCTCATGTCCGGCGCGACGCCGTCATGCAGCCGGTCCTCGGGCAACGCCGCGACACCGGCGGCCCGGGCCGCGCGGATGCCGGCGTCGCCCTGTCCGCTCAGCGGCACGCCGTCGACGCAGACCTGCCCGCGCCCGGGGCGCGTCAGTCCCGCGATGACGTCGGCGAGCAGGCTCTGCCCATTGCCCTCCACGCCGGCCACGCCCAGGATCTCGCCGCCGGCGATCTCCAGCGTCAGGTCCTCCAGCGTCTGACCGCCGCCGGGATCGCGGGCCGAGAGCCCGCGCACGCGCAGTACCGGCGCGCGCGGCGAGGGCGCCGGCGAAGCCCGCGTCCGCTGGGGCGCCGTGGCGTGGCCTGTCACCAGGGCGGCGATCTGCGCATCGCTCAGCGCCCGCGTCGCGGCGCCGCCGGCCACCCGGCCGCCGCGCAGCACGGTGAACCGGTCCGAGACCTCGCGGATCTCCGCGATCCGGTGCGTGATCAGGATCACCGCCAGGCCGCTGTCCGCGTAGCGCCGCAACGCCTGCATCAACGCCGCGGCCTGCTGGGGCGCCAGCACCGCCGTCGGCTCGTCGAGCATCAGGATGCGCGCGCCCTGGTGCAGGGCCTTGAGCAGTCCCACTGCCTGCTGCTCGCCCAGCGACAGCCGGGACACCGGCGTGCGCGGATCGAGCGGCAGGTGGAAGCGGCGCGCGGTCTCGGCGACCTGCTCGGCCGCGGCGCGCGCATCGAGCAGCGGGCCGCGGCGCGGCTCCTGACCGAGGACCACGTTGTCGGCAACGCTGAAGGACGGCACCAGGGTCACGTGTTGCGGCACCAGGCCCATGCCGGCGGCGATCGCCTCGCGCGGCGTGCGCCAGCGCACCGGCCGGCCCTCCAGGCGGATCTCGCCGGCACTGGGTTGTTCCAGTCCGTAGAGCATCTTCATGACGGTGGACTTGCCCGCGCCGTTCTCGCCGACGATCGCGTGCACCTGCCCCGCCGCGATGGACAGGCTCACCTGATCCACGGCGAGCGTGCCGGTGGCATAGCGCTTGGAGACGCCGTGCAGCGACAGCAGCGCGGCAGGGGTGGCGCTCATCCCGGCGTCCTCGGCATGAAGGCGCTCGGCACGCGGCGCTGGCCGGCGACGATCTCCGCGCGCACCCGCTCGAGCTCCTGCCACAGCGCAGGCGGCCATTGCGCCAGCAGGCCGGCGCGGGGCGCGAGGCTCACGCCGTGCTCCGCCAGGCCGAGCGACACGACGCCGCCCGGCGCGGCCGGCTGGCGCAGGGACGCGCGCAGCGCCTCCAGCACCGCGACGTCGACGTTCTTGACCACTGACGTGACGATGCGCGCCGCCAGCGCCGGCTGGCGCGCCTGGTAGAGCGCCTGCTGGTCCACGTCGACGCCGATCGCATAACGGCCGGTTTCCAGCGCGGCCTCGTTGACGCCCTGGCCGCTCGCGCCCGCCACATGGAACACGATGCCGGCGCCGCGCGCGAACAGCGTCTTGGCGATCTCCTTGCCCAGCGCCGGATCGGAGAACGAGTTGGCGTACTGGGTCGCGACCGGCAGGTCCGGTTCCGCGGCCTTGGCGCCGGCGCGGAAGCCGACGATGAAGTCGTCGACGACCGGGAACTGCATCCCGCCCATCACCCCCAGGCCGCCGCCGGGAGCGACGCCCGGCAGGCCGGCGCGGTCCAGCCGCGCCGCCAGCCAGCCGGCCAGATAGGCGCCTTCGTTCTGGCGGAACAGCAGCGAGCGCACGTTGCGGCAAGCGCAGCGGGCAGCGTCCACGGCGGCGTCATAGAGCACGAAACGCCGCGCCGGATAGGCCTTCGCCAACTGCTCGACGTAGGGCGCCATCGTGAAGGTGCCGGTGACGATGAGGTCGAACTCGCCGCTGTCGGCCAGCGCCGTCAGGGCCGGCAGCCAGCGCGTCGGGTCGGTCCCGCCTTCGACGATCCGGACCGTGACCGGCAGTTGCCGCGCCGCCTCGCGCATGCCCTTGGCGGCGCCGTCGAAGAAGGACTTGTCGCCCAGCGTGCCATTGATGAAGAGCACGGCGCGCAGTCCATGCCCGGCCTGCGCGCGCGGCAGCAGCCGCTCGCCCGCCGCCTTGAGGGCGTACAGCAGCACCACGGCGGCGAGCAGCCACAGGAGCTGTCCCAGGAGGAAGCGGAGAGCGGGGCGCATCGGCGGCGGCGACGGAGGATGGACCGGGCCGCTCAGGCCAGGCGGCTGGATTGCGTGATCCGCGCGCTGTACCGGTAGCTGGAGACGTACTTCATCAGGCAGTACTCGATCGGCTCGCGCCGCTCCGACAGGGTGATGCGCTCGCAGACCAGCAGCGGCGCGCCTTCGGGCACGCCGAGCAGCCGCGCTTCCTCCGCGTCCGCCGAAGCGGCGAACAGGTTCTCCACGGCCTCCACCGGCGCGAAGCCCGCGCGCTCCATCAGCAACTGGTACAGCGAGCGGGCGCGCTCCACCTCCTGCAGCGCCAGCTTCACGCCGGGCGGCAGCGGGAAGTAGGCGTCGTGCAGGCCGATCGGCACGCCGTTGGTCAGCCGCACGCGCCGCACGCGGGTCAGCGGGTGGCCCGACTCCAGCTGCAGCAACTGGGCGATCGCCATCGTGGCGGGGCTGAACTCCAGGTTGAGGATGCGCTGGCTGGGCACGCCGCCCCGCTGGCGCGTGTCCTCGGAGAAGCCGTCGATGTAGCGCGACATGCGGCGCACCAGCGCCGGCGCCACGAAGGTGCCGCGGCCGTGGTCGCTGTAGACCAGCCCGTGATCCTCCAGCAGCCGCACGGCCTTGCGGATGGTGTCGCGGCTGACCTGGTGCTGCTCGGTGAGCTCGCGCTCGGAGGGCAGGGCCTCGTTGTCGGCGAGCCGGCCTGCGTCGATGGCGGCGCGCAGCGCGTCAGCGACCTGACGGTAGCGGGGCGCGGGCGCCGAGGCTTCGGTGGGGCGTTTGCTCATGTCCATCAATGCTCTCATGGTACGTACCAGATGGTCAATAGGCGTCTTCCCAAGTCCTCTCTCACGGCTCTTTGACAGCGCCGTGAAAGGTGTTGCGTCATAAGCAAAAGCCGAAATTGCAAGCAAAACACCTTGCGGTGAGATTGACGTGGTACGTACCAGTGAATGATCATCCGGCCCGGAACCGCGCAGTACCTCCTCCACCCCTGTTCCGGTCATTCCGCTGAAAGCCCCTCCACCATGCGCTCCCCCGCACGATTTCCCCGACTTCCCTTCCCCCCGTTGCCCCTGGCGGCGCTGCCGCTGGCCACGCTGCTCCTGGCCGCCCACGCGGAGCCGGCCCTGGCGCAGCAAGCCCCGGCCCGCCCCGCCAGCGAGGCCGGCGGCGATGCCGCGCCGGCCTCGCAATCGCTGGGCCAGGTGACGGTGATGGGCGAATCCATCGGCATGCGCCAGTCGCGCGCCAACGTGAAGATCACCGCGTCCGACCTCGAGCAGTACCCGACCGGTGTCTCCGCCGACAAGCTGCTGGAGCGCGTGTCCGGCATCCAGGTCGGTTCGTCCAATGCCTTCGGCGGCGACGGCTTCGAGAGCACGATCAGCATGCGCGGCTTCGGCAAGGACAGCATCGGCTTCTCGATCGACGGCATCCCCAACGGCCGCACGACGCTGGGCGGCGGCTCGGTGCCGACGCGCTACTTCGACAGCAGCAACCTGGCGGCGATCGACGTGTCGCAATCGGCGGGCATCGTCGGCGCGCCGTCCCATCAGGCGCTGGCGGGCCACATCGACTACCTGACGCAGGATCCCGGGCGTGCCTTCGGCCTTCGCGTCGAAGGCGCGGCCGGGAGCGCCGCCCTCGGCCGGCTCTATGCCCGCGTGGACAGCGGTGAGCTCGCGCCCGGCCTCACCGCCTACCTGAGCGTGTCGCGGCAGCAGTGGCAGGTCTCCTACGTGGACGATCCCTCCGGCCACGACACCCGCGATCACGCCGACCTGAAGCTGGCGTGGCGCCTGGGCCAGGACACGACGCTGAAGCTGTATTCGAGCTTCAATGAACGCAAGGAGACGAGCGCCAGCAACATCGTCACGCTCAAGCAGTTCCAGACCGATCCCAAGCAGGACGGCTACACCGACCACTGGACCGGCGTGCCCGCTGTCGACCGCAACTATCGCGGCCTCAAGGGCAACCCGCGCGAGGACCGCCTGAGCTACCTCAGCCTGAGCACCACGCTGGGGGGCTTGAAGGTCTCGGCCAAGGCCTATCACCATGGGCAGGACGGGACCGGCAAGGAGACCGGGCTCGGCAATGGCGGCTATCCGGGGCTCGATGGCTCGGCCCGCAGCCTGTACTTCCGAGCCAACGACTACGACCTGTCGCGCAACGGCGCGCTGGTGGAAGTGGGCGCGCGGCACGGCGACCTGCTCGACTGGCGCGCGGGCGCCTGGTACGAAAGCTACGAGCGCGGTCAGGTGCGGCGCTGGTATCCGGTCCTCGACGAGGCCGCGGGGCCGGATTACGCCGCGGAGCCGGTCGCGATCAGCGAGGACAAGCACTGGAAGAACCGCAGCACCATGGTGTACGTGGCCAATCGCAGCAGCCTGCTCGACGGCCGCCTCAAGCTGGACTACGGCCTGACCTACCTCGACAACCGGGTCGACTACCGGGCGCCGACGCAGGACTCGCGCACCGGCAAGCTGGACTTCGTCAACGAGGCCCGCGTGAACTCCGGCGTGCTGCCCAAGGTCGGCGCGCTGGTGCCGCTGGGACCCAACACCGAGCTGTTCGCCGGCTACGCCAAGAACGCGGCCACGGTGACCGACGCGACGCTGGAGGGCGGCGCGGCCACGACGATGGCGGCCGCCGCGCGGCCCAGCGGCATGGACAGCGCCAAGGCCTTCGACCTGGGACTGCGCCACAAGGGCGACGGCTATGCGCTGAGCGTGCAGGGCTTCTCGATCCGCTCGAAGGAGACGGTGGCCGCGGACATCGCCGGCACGCTGCAGTCGGAGAACGTCGACCAGGGCCGCCGCATCGATGGCATCGAGCTGAGCGCCAACGCGCGCGTGGGCGCGGCATGGCGGCTGTATGGCGCGTTCACCTGGCAGAAGGCCCGCTACGCGCTGGGCGATGTCGACGCGCAGGGCTATCCGGCCAAGGGCTTCATCCGCGATGGCGCGGACCTGGTCGGCATCGCGCCGCGCAACCTGTTCCTGGAAGCCACCTGGCGGCCGGGCGAGGCCTGGCGGCTCGGCGCCAATCTCCGCCACGTCTCCAGCCAGGCCGGCTACTACGCCAATCCGCGCGTGGCGGGCAGCGGCGTCGACGAGCGCATGCCCGCCTACACGCTGCTGGGCGCGAGCGGTTCGTACCAGTGGGAACACCTGACGCTCGGCCTGAACCTGGAGAACATCACGAACAAGCGCTATCTTTCCGGCGTCGCGCCCGAGCTGATGACGAGCCCCTTCAGCATCGGGCGCTACTTCATCGGCGCGCCGCGCACGGTCGTGGTCTGGGCGAGGATGGAGCTGTGACGCGCCCCCCGCTGGCCCGGTCCGGCGGCGCGGCGGTCCTGCTCACGATCGCCGCCTGGGCCGCGGCGCTGCTGGGCGGCTGCGCGCCGCTGACGCGGTGGGCGGAGCCGCCGATGCGCCTGCGCCTGATCGGGGAGACCGTCCTTGCGCGCGTCGACGGCGACCCGCTGCGGCGCCACCTGGGCGGCATCTCCGGCCTCGACTACGACCCGGTCCAGGACACCTGGTATCTGCTCAGCGACGACCGGTCCGACGAGGCGCCAGCGCGCTTCTACACGGCGACGATGCGCTGGAATGCCGATGGCATCGAGGATCTGCGCATCACGGGGATCACGACGCTGATGCGGCGGGATGGCCAGCCGTATCCGAACCGCCTCGCGCCGGCGCATCCGGGCGAGCCGGGCCCCGAGATCCCCGATCCCGAGGCGGTCCGCCTGGACCCGCGCAGCGGACGGCTGCTCTGGTCCAGCGAAGGCGACCGGCCGCGCGGCATCCAGCCCTTCATCCGCTGGTCGGACCGGGACGGGCGCTTCGCTGGCGAGCTGCCGCTGCCCGAGCGTCTGCGCGTTCATCCTGACGAGCCTCGCGGCGCGCGGGACAACCTCAGCCTGGAAGGGCTGGGCCTGGCGGCGGACGGCACGGTGTGGGCCAGCATGGAGGCGCCGCTGATCGAGGACGGCGAGCCGCCGACGCTGCGCGCCGGCGCGCTGACCCGCTTCACGCACCTGGACCGGCAAGGCCACGTGCTGGGGCAGTACGCCTACCCGGTCGATCCCATCCCGCTGGCGCCGACGGGCGGCCAGCACCGCGCCGACAACGGCGTCAGCGAACTGCTGGTCACGCCCGCGGGCACGCTGCTCGTGCTGGAGCGGTCCGGCCGCGAGGTCGCCGAGCGCGTCTTCGCGTTCCACGTGCGGCTCTACGAGGCGCGCCTCGACGGCGCGACCGATGTCGCGCAACTGGCGTCGCTGCGCGGCGCGGACGTCGTGCCGATGCGCAAGCGGCTGGTGCTGGACTTGCAGACCGCCGGCGTGCTGGGGCCGATCGACAACCTCGAAGGCATGGCCTGGGGACCGGTGCGGCCGAATGGCCGGCGCACGCTGGTGATGATTTCCGACGACAACTTCTCGCCGCATCAGCGCACGCAGGTGCTGGCCTTCGAGGTGGATCAATGAAGGACGAGGATCTGGAAGCGCTGCTCGGCGCCTGGCTGCAGGCGGCGGGCACGGGGGACCGGGCGGCGTTCGAGCAGCTGTACCGCCATTTCCGCCCGCGGCTCACGCGCTTCATCCAGCGCTGCTGCTCGCGTCCGCACCTGGCGGAGGAGGCGGTCAACGACGCGCTCTGGGTGGTCTGGCGCAGCGCCGCGCATTTCCGTGGCGAGTCGCGCGTGACCACATGGGTCCATGGCATCGCCTACCGCTGCATGCTCAAGGCGCTGCGGGACCGCGAGAACGCGCAGGAGATCAACGCGTCGGCCGTGCCGGAGGCGGAACTGCTCGAGGCGGAGCCGGCCTTCGACGACGGGCCGGATCGCGAGCTGCGGGACTGGGTGAACCGGGGACTGGCCGAGCTGCCGCTGACGCAGCGCACGACGCTGGAGCTGGCTTACTGTCAGGGCGAGTCCTGCGAGGAGATCGCCCGGATCATGGGCTGCCCCTCGGGCACGGTGAAGGCGCGGCTGGTGCGCGCGCGCGAGAAGCTGAAGGACGTGCTGCCGGCGCTCGCGCAGGCGGCCATCGGCAGCCGCGCCGGCTAGCGCGCCCGAGTCCGAGCCCGAGCCGCGCCCGGGCGGATCGGCGGCATCGGCGCATTCGTTTCGCGGCGCCGGTCTTCGCGTCCGTCGCGCGGACGTCATCCCCGCGTGTCTATCGTCATTCCCGGCCGAACTCCAATCACCCACCACTTGGCCAGGGAGCCACCATGACGACCCCTCTTGCGTCAACGACGTCTGCAGCGACCGGGAAGATCCCTGGTCACGCCGCCTCCGTTTCCCCTCTCATCACCGGCTGGCGCCGCGAGGCCGCGCTGCGGCTGGGCGCCGGCCTCGATGTCGCGCGGCATTTCGGCGAGACCGGCCTGATCGAGCTCGACGGGCAGCCACTGTCGCTGCACCCGCTGGGCGAGGAACCCGCCGGGCCCTGGCTGGCCGTCACGCGCGCGGCGCGGCCGGCGGCCGTCGCGGAGGAGGTCTGGTGCGATGCGCTGCTGCTCGCCACGGGGCAGACGCTGGTGGCCTCGCACGCGGCCTTCGGACTGAACGATGACGGCGAGGCCGTGCTGATCCTGCGCACCGCCGCCGGGCATGAGCATCCCGATCTGCTCGCGGTTGAACTGGCCGGGCTGCTGCAGCTGCGGCAGGCGCTGCTCGAGGGCGTGCAGGCGCCCGCCGCGGCGCCGGTGATCCACACAGGCGCCGTGGAAGCGGCGCCCGGCGGCGGTGATGGCGGTGGCGCGGCCGGCGCGCCCTTCCTGGAGGCGCCCGAACGGGTGCTCGTGCGCGTGCACGAGGCGCTGTTGCAAGCGGGTCTGCCCGCCGAGGAGGCGCTGGCCGGCGCGCGCAGCGGCGCGTTCACGCTGGACGGGCAGTCGATCGGTCTGGCCTGCGAGGACGAGACCGGCACGCTCGTGGTGGTCGCCGATCTCGGTGCCGAGGCGCTCGACACGCCCGAGCGGCGGCGGCTCGCGCTGCAGGCCAACACGACGCTGATGGTCTTCGCCGGCGTCGCCGTGGCCCGCGAGCGCGGCCGCGCGCGGCTGATGTCGCGCTGCCCGGTCGACGGCCGCAGCGCCGTCGACTTCGCCGACAGCTTTGCCGCCTGGCTGCGCGACTTCGCGCGCCTGGCCCGCGCCACATCCGATTCCCGCGACACCGCATCCCGCGACACCGCGTCGCGCGACGCCGCCGCCGCGCATTGAAGGAGGGACGCAGACATGTCCGGATCCATCACGCCTTCGACATCCACCCGCATTGAATCGTTCCGTCTGCCCGCCGATGCCGGCGCGTCCGTGCCCGGCACCTCGGGCACCGCGGGTGCCGCGGCTGGCGCCGCGCCCCCGGCGCTTGAGCGGCCGCATAACGCGCCGCCGTCGCGCGGGTCCGTGCCTCTGGCGTCCTCGGGCGGCGAGGAGACGCGCGAGCGCCGGCCATTGCCGGAACTCGTCGGCACGAGTCCGAACCGCTCGCTGCTGGGGGAAACGCCCAGCCTGTCGGACTCGCGCGAGTGGTCGTCGCGACGCCTCGAAGTCCTGGCGCGGGAGCGCGGCCTGAGCGGCCCGCTCTCGGCCACCCCTTCCGACATCGGACGGCAACTGCGGGCCGAACCGACCTTCAACCTGTCCCGTCCCGCCGCGCCCGAGCGCAGCTGGCGCTCCGTCGCGAGCGCGATCTCCGGCGAGGTCGCCCGCCTGGCCGGCGTGGCGGGCCGTGAGGCGGTGCGCACGCTCGGGTCCGTCGTTCCGCCGCTGCCCGAGGCGCGGCTGGCTGGCGTGGTGGCCGGGCACGCCATCCACCAGACCGTCGCGGTGGCGCTGCCCACCTTCGCGCGGGAGATGCTCGCCAACGCGGTGAGCCACGCGCTGAGGCACGCGCCGGCGCCGGCCGTGATGGGTCTGCAGGCCGCGGTCGGCATGACCAACGTGGTCTTGCAGGTGGTGCGGGAGCTGCGCGAGCGGCGCAATCCCGACGAGGCGGCGCGCGCCTACCACTCGCTCACCCCCGAGCAGTGGCAGGCGAAGACGCCTGGCGAGCAGCAGGCGATGCGCGATCACACGGCCAAGATCTCGCGGCTGTTCACGGTGCTGCAGGCTTCGTCGTCCTTCACCAACCTGATGCTGATGCATCACGGGTTCCAGCAGGGCGACCGTGCGGCCGCGCTGCAGCCGCTGACCAACGAGCTGAAGGTCGGCGTCTATGCCGCGATGCGGGACGGCCTGCAGGCCAGCTTCAGCATGGTCAAGGTGAACAAGCCCCCGGCGCCCGAGGGCGGCGGCCCGCAGCCGGAGCTGGCGGCCGGCATGTCCGGTGCCGCGCAGGCGGCCGCCGTGGCCACCTACGCGGGCGTGAACGTGGTGAACAACTTCCTTGGCGACGCGTTGAAGGGGGCGTGGGTGCCGGATCGAGGCGCGGCGGCCGCGGTGCTGCTCGGGCAATCCACGGCCATGGGCGCGGGCGACGCCTGGCGTGTGGCGGCCGGAACCGCCGCCATCAGCGCGCTGACCAACACCCTGGGCGAGACGACGGACTGGTTCCAGCGTCTGCAGCTCTTCGCCAACCAGACGCCCGGCGCGACGCAGGAGTGGGCGCCGGTGCGCACCGGCACGGACCGCGGCCGCGTGCTGGATCAGGCGCAGGCGCGGACCGCGCTCGCCAACACGCTCTTCTCGGCGCTGACCGCCGCCGGGCAGGGGATGGCGCACAGCCAGTTGCCGCCCGCCGTGCAGCAGTTCATCGGCAACGTCGGCGCGGCGGCCCTGGGCGCGATGCTCGACTCACCGATCACGGGCCTGTGGCAGGCGCAGGAGGCGGTGCGGGCCAAGCCCGTGCCGGACGCGCCCGTCGATCTGGAGGCGGCGCTGCGTCCGGACTCGCCGCGTCTGCCGTCGAGCTCGGCCTCGTCGGTGGCGGATATTCCAGTGCCGCAGCAGCGCCGGCCCCGCGTCAACGTCAACGAACTCGATTGAAGGAGCCATGACCGGTCCGATCCGATCCACCGCGGGAGGCGCGCCGTCGCGCCCGGCACTGCCGGCGGCCGGTCGGCAGCAGCAGTCGCCGCCGACCGTCACCCAGACCCATTCCGTGGCGGCCTTTCCCGGACTGGATCCGGCGCCGGCGCGGCCGGGCGGCGCGTCCGGCAGCAGCGAGGCCGAGAGCTCGACGGCGGCCGAGCGGCGGCGCGCGACATTGCCTGCGTCGATGGGGTCAGGGACCGCAGCGGCCGCGCCCTCATCGACAAGTGCGCCGCTGGCGGCGTCGCCGTCCGTCCAACTGACGTCGTTCGCGGAACAGCTCTCCCGGTTGGAGACGGAACGGGCGGCGCTGCAGGCGCGCCTTGCCGAATTGCAGGAGCAGCGTCAGGACGCGCGCGCTCCCGCCGCGGCCGAGCGCGGGGACGAGCTCGGCCGGCTTCAGTCGCGCAGCGACCACGCGCGCGGCCAATTGGCCCAGTTGCAGACCAGGCATGAGAAGGAGTCCGGTGAGCTGGCCGACGTGGAGCGCAAGCTGGCGTCCGCCAGGCGGCAGCTCGAGGGCCTGACGCTGGCGGCTGAGACGCAGCCGAGTCAGCCGGCTCGAGCGCCGCGTGCGCGGACGGGCCGGCGCGGCGGGGGCAAACCGTCGAGACCGGTGCCTGCGGCCGCGAAACCGGCCCCCCGAAGCCCCGCGGAAGTCGAGACCCAGGCGCGCATCAAGCAACTGGAAGGGGAACGCGACAGCCTCAGGACGCAGATGGAGGCGGCCGGTCGCCGCGTGGCGGAGACGCGCGCGACCTTGAAGCGCGACACCGACTTCGCGGAGCTCCTGCTGGATCCGCGTTTCAACGAGCCACGGTTCGACGAGGCCGCCGCCACCCACCTCAACCCGTTCCTGGCGCACTACGAGCTTCCTCCCGTCGATCAGGTGCCACAGGGCGGGGACACCCGGTATGCCCGCTACCTGGGCATGTTCACCCACGTCGACGCGGGCGTGCGGCGCCTGGACGAGTCGCTGCTGCAGAACCCGGCGCACAGCTTCTCCGCGTTCTCCGCCCTGTTCAGCGCCTTGTGGCCCGATCGCGTCACCGGGAGCCTGCTGAGGAACCTGCTTGGCGGCGACATGAGCGCCGTGATGGCGGCCGTGCGCGCGGGGGGCGAAGGCCTGGGGAATGCGGTTGGCCGGCATGTGCTGGCGCAGTTCACGCAGGAGATGAGGTACTGCGCGATGGCGGCGTCCAGCACCGGCCTGCCCGATGGCACGACGGCGCGCCGCGTGAGGCTGAGCAGCGGCAACCGGGTGACGCAGACGGCGCTGGCCGAAGGCCGCGCGCGGGCCCGCGACCTGGTGCCGCTGCAGGAACTGCCGGCGCATCGCGGCCGCATCGTCGTGGGTGCGATCCAGCAGGCGACGTCGATGATGAAGACCATCGCCGAGGAGTACCTCGCGGCGTGTGGCGACGTGCAGCGGTCCCAGTCCGCGCTGGACGGCGCGTTGAAGGACCAGAGCGCCCTGGTTGCGCGCGGTGAGCAGTTGACGAGCGAACTCGGCGCCGCGCAGGCGATGCTCAGCGGCCTTCGCGAGGAGCGCCGGCAGCGGGACGCCGCGCAGCCGGCGCAATCCGGGCCGCCGGCCTCGCGCGATGCCGGGCCCGATGCGGCCATTCCGCAGCTCCCGGTGGCGGCCGGGTTCTCGGCGCCAGATGCCGAAGCTCGCAGGATGCGGCTGCGCGGTGACGTGGACCGGTACGAGGCGCACGCCGGGGAAGCGCGCAGCCGCGTCGATCAGACCGCGCGGGACATCGGCAAGACGCAGACCGAGCTGCGGCGCATCGAGCAGGCGCATGAGGCGGCCGTCGCGGCGCTGGCGCGGGAGGCCGCGAATGCCAGCCGCGAACGCGAGGAAGCCCGCGAAGCGCTGACCGGGCTGCGCGAGCGGCTCGCCGTGACGGAGGGCCGGATCGGCGAGCTCCGCGAGGCCCTGCATCAAGCGCCGGCGCGCCGCGCTGCGATCAGCGATCTGGCCTGGGAGCGCGCCATCGACCGCCATGTCGGAATCAGCGACGAGGCCATGCGGGAACGCGCGCCGGAGACCGGGCATGTGGGCAGCTACGACTCGCTGGTGACGCTGTCGCGGGTGGTCGCCGACCTGCATGCCCATGTGTCCTGGCATGCCGACCTGCGGCACGTGCTGGCGGCGCGCAACCGCCGCGAGTTCGACAGCGCCGTGGCCCGCGTGCCGGGCGGCGTGACCGATCTGGTGTTCGACCACGGCCGCCAGGTGGGACGCGGCTTCAGCAATGCGCTGGATCGCACCGAGCGCGCGACGCCGCTGCAGCACAGCAGCTACTCGCTGGACTTCGTGCAGGGCAGGGTGGTGGTGTCGCACCTGCATCCCCATGTGCCGCGGCGCACGCTGCAGGCGGCGGAGCTGGGCTAGAGGGGACGAAATCGGTGCTCAACGGTCATCGAGAACATTGCCTCCCACGCGCTCGCGCAGCGGATGCGTGTCATACACGATGCGCATCTTGTCGATGCGGTCGCTCCCCGCGTGGAATTCAAACAGATCCACGCAGTTGAAGCTGACGACGCGACCATCGGCGAGCGTCCAGTCGTATCTGAAATAGGCGGCGGCACGAGCCATCTCTTCTGTTGGCTGCACGGTGAAGAACAGGTCGTGCACGGTGATCACGCTTTGCCGAGATGCCTGTGCGAGCCTGGGAAAGAAGTCGCGGGCCGGCATTTCACCCAGGAACGGTGAATGCACCAAGCCGTCGACTTCAAACGCATCGATCATCGCCGCGGTGTTTCCCGCTTGCAGCTGCGTGAGATAGTGGCGGACCGTATCGAGCTGACGTTGATGCATTTCCATCCTTCATGAGTTCAGGGCACACGATCCTTTCAGACGCGGCGTCCGTGAACAAGCGGGAAGGGACGCCAATCCATCAAGGCCGTTTATGAATCTGCGCCATCTGCAGTACCTCAGGCTGGTGATCGAGCAGGGCAGTTTCGCGGCTGCGGCGCAGGCCGGCGGGGTGACTCAACCCGCGATCAGCCACGGCATGAGGCAGTTGCAGCAGCAGTTTGCCGAGCCTCTGTTCGTCCGCACGGGACGGCAGCAACGCCCCACCGAGGCCGCATTGCGGCTGGCTCGTGAGGGGGCGCTGCTGGAGCAGCAGGTGCATGCATTGACCGCATCGCGCAAGGCGGCGGTCAGCCGCGACGTCCTGCGAGCCGGGATGACGCCGTCAGCCGCGCTGGTCTGCGGGCCGGCTCTTTATTCGGCATGGTGCGGCGGTCATCCCCATCGGCGTCTCGACATGAGGAGTGAGGACGAAGGACGCATGCTCGCCGAGTTGCAGGCGGGCCATCTTGACTTGGTCCTGTCTCCGCGTCCGCGCGGTTTCCTGGCCGCTGGCCTGGCATGCGAGCCGCTGTATCGGCTCGCGCCGTTGGCGTACGTGCGTCGCGCACACCCCCTGGTTGCGGCTCGATCACTGGCGGAGCTCGGGCTCGCTCAATGGGCCATCGTCGGCCCGAGCGTCCGCGGGCCCGTCAACGTGCTGCGGGAGGCATTCGCCGTGCGGCGCCTGGCACCGCCGCGGGTGGCAGCGTCCTGCCCGGACTTCTCGAGCCTGGTCCAACTGCTCACGCAAAGCGACCTCATTGGCGTGATCCCTCATCCGGCGCTCCTGAGCGCCGTGCCTGCGGGCCAGCTCGTGCCGCTTCGTCTTCGTGAGAGTCTCCCGACCTACGAGATGCATCTCTTCACGCCCGTGCGGATGCGCCGGGCCGCGGCACCGGTCGTCGCCGGGCTGAAGCAGGCGTTGGCATCGAGCTCAGCCCAGGACCCGCATCAGCCAGCCATGCGATGACTTCAGGCAGGGCCGCGGCATTCATTCGAGCGGGTCTGGCGAGACGGCGCATCACTGCGCGATCGGATCGGCGGCCAGCAGCTCGATGAAGCGCCGCGGGCCGGTGTCCAGGTTTCCCGCCGATTCGACATCGCCGCCGGAGCGGACCTCGGCGGTGAGCCGGCCAGTGGGCACGCCGCGGCTGGCGAGTATCGCCTCGGTGCCGCGGGCCCAGCCCAGCGCCTGGTTGCGGCCCTTCGCCGCCGCAACGGCATTGACGGGCGAGTTGGCGCGGATGCCTGCCTCGACGCGCACCCGCACCGCCGGCGCGCGCGCGAGCACCTCGCCGGCGCGCTCCACGAAGCGCCGGAAGCGCGGCTGCAGCGCATCGCGGCGATCGACCGCATCCGCCGCGTCGATGCGCACGCGCACCTGGTTGCTGGCCGTGCGCATCACCTCCACCTGGCCGTTGTCCAGCGCCAGTTGCTGCAGCTCCCGCGCCACCGCCGCCATGTCCGGCGACCAGACATGTCCGTCCTTGACGTCGAGCGGCGGGGCCGGCGGTGGCACCGGGATCGGCGCCGGCGCGGCGGCGGGCGGCTCTGGCGGCGGACGCCGGGACGCGCAGCCGGTCAGGCCGGCCCCCAGCGTGAGCAGCGCCAGCAGCGCCAGCCGTTCAATCACGTGCGCGGCCCGCCGGCCGCGGCCCGGGGCGCGAAGGGAGCGATGGTGTGCATTCATCTGGCAACTCCGGATCGTTGAAACAGCCCGGCCTCAGGGCCGGCGGGGACCGCGACGGGCGCGGCCGCTCATCCCGACACGACCTGGCCCAGCGACCCCAGCGTGCGGTCGAAGGTCCAGAGGTCGTCGGTGGCCTGGCACAGGAACTCGCGCACCGGCTGCAGCTTGCGCATGGCCTCGTCGGCGAGCGCGTCGTTGCCGGGCTTGTACTCGCCCATCTGCACCAGCGGCTCGATCTCGTCGTACTTGGCCATCAGCGCCCGCAGGTGGCCCGCGGCGGTCTGGTGCGGCTTGGGCACGATCTGCGACATCACCCGCGACAGGCTGCCCAGCACGTCGATCGCGGGGTACTGGTTGCGCGCGGCGATCTTGCGCGACAGGATCATGTGGCCGTCCAGGATGCCGCGCACTTCCTCGGAGATCGGGTCGTTGCCGCTCTCGTCCTCGTACAGCACGGTGTACAGCGCGGTGATCGAGCCGCGCGCACCCATGCCGGCGCGCTCGAGCAGCCGCGGGATCTCGGCGAACACCGAGGGCGGAAAGCCGCGCCGCGCCGGCGGCTCGCCCGCCGCCAGGCCGATCTCGCGCTGCGCCCGCGCGAAGCGGGTCAGCGAGTCCATCATCAGCAGCACCTTCAGGCCCTGGTCGCGGTAGTACTCGGCCACCGCGGTGGCCACGTGCGCCGCCTTCGCCCGTTCGCTCGACGAGCGGTCGGACGTGGCGCACACCACCACCGAGCGCGCCATGCCGGCCTCGCCCATGATGAGCTCGATGAACTCGCGCACCTCGCGGCCGCGCTCGCCGATCAGCGCGATGACACTGACGTCGCATTGCGTGCCGCGCGCCAGCATGCCCATCAGCGTGGACTTGCCGACGCCGGCCGGCGCGAAGATGCCCATCCGCTGCCCCTCGCCCAGCGTGATCAGTCCGTCGATCACCTTGACCCCGGTCGGCAGTGGCCGCTCGATCATCTCGCGCTCCATCGGCGTGGGCGGCAGCGCGAACACCGGGCGCGATTCGGTTGTGCGCACCGGGCCCTTGCCGTCGATCGGCCGGCCCAGGCTGTCGATCACGCGGCCCAGCAGCGCATCGCCGACCGGCACCGACAAGACCTGACCCAGTCCCACCACGCGGGTGCCGCCGCGCACGCCCAGGATCGACCCGAACGGCGACAGGATGCTGCGCCCGCCGGCGAAGCCCACCACCTCGGCCGTCTGCAGTACGCCGCCGTCATCGTCGAGCACCTCGCACAGCTCGCCCAGCCGCGCGTCCAGGCCGCTCACGCGCATCAGCGTGCCCACCACCTCCGTGACCTTGCCGGTGCGGCCCACCATCGTGGCCGAGGCCAGCTCGGCCTCCATCAGCTCGGTGAATCCCTGCAATGCCTTCATCCGGCGCTCCTGATTCAGTGCTCGACGAGTTCGTCGTCGTGAAGCGTGTCCTCGGCGGCCTCAGCCCCGGCCTCGGCGTCATCGACGCCATAAGCATGTTGATCGCCATGAGCGCCATGAGCGCCATGAGCGCCATGAGTCTCATGAGCGCCTTCATCGCCCTCGCCGGCGTCGGTCAGCGGCAGGCTGGTCGCCAGCGCCTTGCGCACCGCGCGGTCCATCGCCGCGCGCAGCCCGTCGAGCTGGGTCTGCAGGCTGGCGTCGAGGATGCCGACCTCCGATTCGAAGACGCAGCTGCCGGCGCGCAGCGCCGGGTCGACGCTGACCTCGATGTGCAGGCCCTGCGTCTGCAATGCCTTCAACGAGTCCAGCGCCGCGCGCGCATGGGCGTGGTCATCGGCGCTGACGCGCAGGGCCAGCGTGCTCGCGCCGCGCGCGAAACTGCGCACGCTGCGCAGCGCGCGCTGGTACAGCGCCGCGCGTTCCTCCGTGTGGACGATGCGCTCCACCGCGCCGGTGACGATGGTCGCCAGCTTCTCGTGCATGCCGCGCAGCACCTGCGCGTTGTCGATCGCCTGCACCGTCTGGCGCTCGTGCCATTCCAGCGCGGCCTGGCGCCGGCCGGCCTCGCAGGCCTCGACGCGCAGCCGCTCGGCCTCGGCGCGGGCCTGGGCCAGCAGACGGTCCGCCTCCTCGCGCGCATCGGTCATCAGCTTCGAGGCCTCTTCGCGCGCCTGCGCCAGCACCGCGTCGCGCTGCTCGTCCATCGCGCGGCGCAACGCGTCGAGTTCCGCGGCGCCGTCGAGTTCAGCGGCGCGCAGGATGCCGTCCTCGGCCCCCAGTCCGCCCAGGCGGTCCGTGCCGCCGCCATGCAGCCAGATCATCATGTCGGTTCCTTCGCGAAGAGCGCGTCCAGGCGGGTCAGGCCCTCGAGCGCGCAGGCGTGTCGCACCGGCACCTGATGCCGGCCGCCGGGCACCGGCCAGCGCGCCGGCAGCGCGAGCCGCACCAGGCGGCGCAGACCGCGATGCGGCCACGCGCCCGCGAGCGCCAGATCGGCGTAGCCGACGCAGGCCCACTGGATCGGCGACCAGGCCGCCACCTGCGCCGGCACCACCGCGCCCTGGCGCGCGGATTCGCGCAAGGCCGCCATCGCGGGGCCCAGCGCGCCTTCGAGCGCCTGACGCGCGCGGATCTCGACGCAGCAGCGCAGCACGCCGGGCCGGCCCGCCAGCGCCACCGCGCACAGGCGCGACAGCAGCCCCAGCCGCCCATGCAGCGCCAGGCGCCCGCCTGGCGTCGCGAGCAGGCGCGGGTCGGGCAAGGGCCCGCACCAGCGGCGGTACAGCGTGAGCATCAGCCGGCGCCGCGACGGGCCGTCCGGCACCTGATCGAGCGCCGGCCGCAGCGCGTTCAGCGCCGCCCACCCGTCGTCCATGTCGTCGGGCAGGCGATCGAGGCGGCGCTGGAACACGAGCGCGAGCCGGGCCAGTTCGCCGGGGTTCGCGGCCGTGGCGGCCGAGGCCGCCGTCATGGCCGGAGCAGGCGTCAGTGTGGCGTCCATCGCGAGCCTCAGGTCGCGGCGGCCTGCGCCGCGCCGGCCGCGGGGGTGCCGGCGCCAGGGGCCGGGGGGGGCGCCACCGGCGCGGCCGCCGCGGTCTCGATCGCGCCCGGCCGCAGCCGGCGCGCCAGCGGCTCGGGCAGCCACTCCGGCTTCTTCCACGCGACCCCGGCAGCGCCGCCCAGGCCGAGCAGCGCCAGCGCCGCCGCGATCCAGATGCCAAAGCCGCCGGGCGCGGGCGGGGGCGGCGGGGCGATCATCGCGCCGGCCACCAGCGTCACCGAGACGTTGTCGTAGGACAGACCCTCGACGCTGCGCGCGACCATGTTCTTGATCGCCGGCGTGAGCGCCGTGAGGTTGGCCTGCGGCCGGTACTTCACGAACACCGACGCGCTGGAGGGCTTGGCCTCCTGGGCCATCGGATCGTTGTTGGGCAGCACGATGTGCACGCGCGCGGTCACCACGCCGTCGATCTGGCTCAGCGTCTCGGACAGCTCCTGAGAGACGCCGTGGATGAAGCGCACGCGCTCTTCCGTCGGCGACGAGATCAGCCCCTCCTTCTTGAACATGTCGCCCAGGCTGACGTGCTTGTCCTGCGGCAGGCCCTGCGCGCGCAGCACCGCCAGCGCGCGCACCACGTCGGCCTCGTCGACCTTGACGCTCCAGGTCTTGCCGCCATCGGGCGTCTGCTTGCCGGCGGCGATGCCGCTCTCCAGCAGCGCCGACACCATGTGGTTGGCGTCGGCCTCGGACTGCTTGGTGTAGAGGTCGGTGTCGCAGGCCGCCAGGCACAGCGCCAGCGCGGTGCCGAGCAGCAGGCGCAGCCAGGGCCGGGCGGCGCGGTCGTTGAAGGGGGAAGGCATGTCGGAACTCCCTGGGTCCGTTCGTCGCGGCCGGACTGCGCCGGCCCCGCGACGCGTCACTGGTTCTTCATCAGCGTCTGCAGGCCGCTCTTGCTGCTCTGCGCGACGTACACGCCGGCGTTGAACTGCACCTGCACCATCGCCAGCTGATAGCTGAGCGAGATGTGGCGCGAGGCCAGCTCGCCCGGATTCAGCGCCGGCGCCTGCTGCGAGAACGCGCGCACGCTGTCGAAGGTCTGCCGCAGCACGCCTTCCTGCGCCTCGATGAAGTGCGAGACCGGCGAGCGCTCGCCGACCTCGGTGCCGTGCGGCGCGGGCGCGGCGGGATGCTCCAGCATCAGGCGCTGGAAGCGGTCGGACAGGCCGCCGAGCGCATCCGGCGCGGCGGCGGCGCGATCCAGGACCTGCGTCGGGGCGGCGCCGGACACGGCGCCGATGGCGGGGACAGTCATGCGGTTCTCCTGCGGGGTGGCTTCGGGCGCGCGCCGCTTCAGGCGCGCAGCAGCGGCGCGTGCGGCAGCGAGCGCGGGTCGTAGTCGGCGAAGCTGGTGGCGGCCGAGGCGTCGGGCTCGGGCTCGCCGACGTTGACGTCCTTGCCCAGCAGCAGCCGCACCAGGCTGCGCGCCTCCTGCGTGGAGTCGCCCTCGATGACCTCGTGGGCGCTGACGCTCCAGGCCGGATCGCCGACGGCGAACTGGCAGAAGGCCATCAGCGCGCGGCCCAGGCTCCAGTTCCGCGTGTTGGCGTCGAGGTTGTTGAGCGTGCGGATCGCGTCGTGCCAGTGGCCGCGGCTGATCGCGATCCAGGCCTCGAAGGTGTCGAGCTCGGTCAGGTGGGGGCGCAGCTGGCGCACCGCCACCAGCACCGTCTCGGCATCCTCGGTGCGCTTGTGCGTGATGCCGAGGCTGACGACCTCGATGAGGGCGCGGACGAAGGGTTTGCGGTGAAAGGTCGGATCCATCTGTGTGCTCCTGGGGAAGTGCCTGTCCTGAACGGACGCGTGTCCGCTCGGGACAGGCACGTCGCGTGCGAGGACGCGGCGTGCCTGGCGAGGGCCCCGCAGGGCCCCCGCGCGCGGGACATCAGAACAACATGCCGGTGGTGCGGCCGTTGAAGATGTTGAACAGGTTCACGCCTTGGGTGAGCTCTTTCTGCGACAGGTTGGGGCCGCCGTAGGTCTGGGCCCAGTTCAGCGCATCGGCCTGCGTGAACGGCTGGTTCAGGCTGGTGAACGGCTGCTGCGCGAACGAGGCGTTGTACGGCGAGGCCACGCCGCCGGCATACGGCTGCTGGAACGCGGTGAACGGCTGCTGCGCGTACGACTGCGTGTAGGGCGAGGCGTACGGCGAGGCCGCGAACGGCTGCTGGCCGGCGGGGAGGCCGCCGCCCAGGCCACCGAGGCCGCCACCGAGGCCGCCGCCGAGACCACCGCCCAGGCCGCCGCCCAGCTGGCTGGCCACCGAGTTGGCCAGCGGGTTGGCCGCGCCCAGGCCGCCCAGGCCGCCACCGCCCAGCGCCTGCAGCAGCGGGGTCAGCGCCTGCAGCAGCTGGACCACGCTCTGCAGGATGCCCTGCAGGCCCTGGCCGGCGCCTTGCGGGCCGCCGAGGCCGGGTGCGCCAAGGCCGGGAGCGCCCAGGCCCGGAGCGCCAAGACCCGGGGCGCCCGCGCCGGGCAGGCCGCCGAACTGGCTCTGCTGCGCCTGCAGCAGGTTCTGCAGCAGGCCGGTGCTGAACTGCATCAGCGTGGAGGCGATGTCCATCGTGCTGGACAGGGCCGAGCCCAGCGGCGATTGAGGCGCCGCGTACGACGAGACCGAGGAGGTCGGGGGGATCGAGAAGCTCATGGTGTGAGTCCTTTCAAGCGGGTTGTGCGAGCGTTCCGATCAGTACAGGCGGACCGAGGTCGGCATGTTCTGGAAGGTCGTGGAGACGTTGTCCTTGAACGACTGCGGCACTTGCGGCACGTTGTCATTCAGGCCGCGCAGCAGCAGGCCGGCGAGCGAATCGGCGCGCACGTTTCCGAAGATCTCGCCCTTCAGGCCGCTCGGGCCCGGGTTGGCGTCGGCACCCTTGAGCACGTCGCGCAGGTCGTCGGCGCTGATCAGGCCGTCGCCGCGCTGGTCGCCGCGATGCTTCTGGCGGATCTGGAACGCGTTGTCGAGCTTGGTGAACAGCTCGGGCTGGCTGAGGATCAGCTTGGCGGCGTCCTTCATGTCCTGCGGCGCGGCGGTGCCGTCGGGCATCTTGCCGCTCTTCACGATGGCTTCCAGCTCGGGCTTGCTGACCATCTTGTCGCCCGAGGCGAAGAAGCTGTTGCCGTACTTGGCCAGCGTCTGCAGCGCTTCCTTCTCGCCGACGCTGAAGCTGACGGTCTGCATCGCGGCGGTGGTGTCGCCCTTGCCGATCTTGCCGTCGGCGTGGCCCTTGAAGCCCTGCGCCTTGGAGTCGGCGGTCTCCAGCGCCTTGAAGTCGTCCGGATGGTCGAGCATGTATTTGGCGGCGGCGCGCAGCTCCGGCGTGTAGTTCGCCGACACCTGGAAGCGCTGCATCTCGCCGTTGGCGATCGCCTTCAGGTCATCCTTGGTGATGAACTTGTCCTTGCCGCTGGTGAGCTGGTCGAAGTTGCGGGCGATCTCGCGGGTCGCGCGGTCCTTGTCCATCTGCACGTTGCCGGCGGCGTCGAACTTGAGCTCGCCGGTCGGCGCGATCTGCGTCGGGACGTTGGGCGCGGCGCCGAAGGCGTTGGTCTGCGGCGCGTTCGGGAAGTTGCCGTTGGGCAGCGGCGCGCCGTTGGCCACGCCGCCGTTGGGCAGTGCCGCGCCAGGCAGCGCGCCGCCGCCCAGCATCTGCAGCAGCTGCTGCACCGCGCCGAACGGGTTCTGCAGCATCGGGTTGGCCAGCATCGGGTTGACGCCCGCGCCGAACGCGGGGTTCATGCCCAGTTGCGGCAGGAAGGGCTGCTGCAGGCCAGGCATGGGCTGCTGCGCGAAGGGATGGCCGCCGAAGGCATTGGCCGGCAGGTTCGGCAGCATCGGCGTGCGTTGCAGGCCCGCCATCAGCAGCGGCGAGATGGCGTTCAGCACGTCGCCGATCGAGCTCAGGACGTTGCCCAGCCGGGTCGGGTCCAGCGACAGGGGCACGGCGCCCAGCGGGCTGGACACGGCGGAGGAGGAGGTGCTGTCCAGGCCCAGCCGCATGTTGTAGCTGTTGACCTGGGATTGCTGCAGGGAATTGACGCTCATGAAGATCTCCCGTGGGAATGAGGAATGAATCGAGAACGGATTCGGATGGATGAGAGGGGGTGGGACGTGGCGCTGCTTACGCGAGACCCTTGATCGCTTCGCCGATGGCCTTGAAGAGCTTGGCCAGCGCTTCATTCATCTTCACGACCATCTGGATGATCCCCATCTGCGTCTGGAACTGCATCTGCATCGCAGCCGTCTGCTGGATCTGGTCCATCATGGCCGAGCCGTCGGTGCCGTCGGCCTGGGTGCCCTGCGCGCTCAGCCCGGCGGCGCCGGACTGGAACATGTTCATGGTGTTGCCCATGCTCGCGCCGGTGCTGCCGCTGCTGCTGGTGCTGGGAATTGACATCGTCTGCTCCTGAGGGAATGCGGAAGGTCCGCGTTGGGTTGCGCCGCGGGATGCGGCTTGCTCGAAAAGGGGAGCCGGGACTGCGCCCCCGGGGGGATCAGTGGCTGGTCCGCAGACCGGCCAGGTAGGCGAGGACGCCGTTGGCGGCCTCGCGGGCCTGCTGGTCGGTGCTGGTGGCCAGCACGTTGTTCAACCAGTGCTTCCACTCCGGGTCGCCGCTGAGCATCATCGAGACGCCCAGGGCCACCTTGGAGTTGTCGTCGTCGGGCTGCTGCTCGATGCGGCGGCCCAGCGAAGTCTTGGCATAGGAGGCGTCGCCCCCCATCGCCACCGCGATGGCGCGGTGCATGACGTACATGGTCGGGTCCTCGAGGGTCATCTCGACGGCCTGGTGGACGATGGCCGCGTCCTCGCTGGCGCGATAGATCGCGCCGAGCAGGCCGATGGCCATGAGGTTGCGGTAGACCTCGGGGTACTGCGCGCCCGGCGCGGCGCCGTTGCTGGCGTGGATGTCGTGCATGAAGGGCCTCCGCGGGTCAGACGGCGAGCGACGCGTTGTGCAGCGTCTCCCAGATGTGGCGCACGATGCGCTGCGCGGCGTGGAAGGCCTCGATCAGCTGCGAGATCAGCTGGCGCTCGGCGGCGGCGGCGGTCTGCAGCAGGCCTTCGCTGCTCTTGGCCACGTCGGCGAAGTAGGACAGCATGGCGCGCGCGCGGTCACCGGTGGTGTCCTCGGTCAGCGACTTCTCCAGGTTGGCCAGGTCGCCGAAGACGGTTTGCTCGAGTTGCTCGTTCATGGTCGAAGTTGCTCCGTGAAAAAGATGGGGTCGGGTGAAAGTCCGGGTGGGGTCAACGGGCCGGCGGCGTCGGCGGATCGCTCAGTTCGCCGATGGACTCCGGGGTCAGGGAGAGGTGCTTGGCGCCATCGCGCGTCTGCACGTACTGCAGGCCGTCGGTGGCGAGCATG
>Ga0099823_1000793_pt1 | contig 23424 bp, 15 predicted proteins | sample CowpearedBW_FD_76831 | JGI IMG/M metagenome (GOLD analysis project Ga0099823, IMG submission 76831) | Root nodule microbial communities of legume samples collected from California, USA - Cow pea red BW | ecosystem: Host-associated > Plants > Roots > Nodule | place: USA: California | collected...
TAAAGAAAAACTATTAGCCTAATGCATAACCTAACTAGACCAAATCTATGTTCTATTCTAATCCAGTAGACATCATCAAAACCATTCTTCATTCATAGGTGAAGTAGCTCCCCCTACCAACAATTTCTATATTACCAACCAAAGTAGGGCTTTTGGATTGTTGAAGTTGAAGTAAAATATTGAATTCCCTGACTTTATTTTTGTTGACATGAGCTTTTATTTTCACAGTTTTATGGGTTGATAGTGTTTGTATAGGGCAAACTATATGATGTTTTTTTTAATTAAAAATTGATGTATGGAAATACATGAACCTTGAACTAATATTTGTTTGACAAGTGCTTGGAAATTTGTCACCTATATGTTCTTCTTAAGTTCATTTGCTATTTGATGGCAAGTTTTTCAAAGTCGGACCCTTTCTATTCATCATATTTTTAATCTTAGTTTTAAAATAGATAAAGGAAACTAAGAAATATAAGAGTGTCATCTTAATGTGGTTGAGTTAAACAGGATTCTAGAGACTACTGCTGCTTGAAACCCAAAAAAATTCCAATAGCCAACTGATTCAACTGGGCATTATAATAGACCTATAATGCTCAATATGCTTATTTGCAAAGGCTTAAAAATATTGGATTCTGATAAATGTGGTTTTGGTTGTAAATTTTTTACTTTGGTGCATAGATGGTGTTTGAGATTTGTTAGGCAACCTAACACTATTGTTTTCTTCCTTTTGATAAATTATTCTATTACAATAATAAAGCAAACATTTGAAAAATGAAAAGACTTGAAAAGACAAGTTATTATTACAATAAAAAAAGTAAACATCAAGTTGAAAAATAAAAAGACTAGTTATCAATATAATAACAAAAGTAAAAGACAAAATTGAAAAATGAAAATACTTGAAAAGAAAAGTTATTATTACAATAACAAAAGCAAACGTTAAAATTGAAAATTGAAAAGACAAGTTATCATCTATATTCATTGATAGTGGTAAATATTTAGTCCTATATCGTTTTGTATCTTTGTATGAATACTAACCTACTCATTTCATACAACACTTTTGACACAATATCTAATAATAAAAACCAATAGTCAATACTTAAAAAAATAATTTAACTAAATTATTACAATAAAAAAAGCAAGCATTTGAAAAATGAAAAGATTTGAAAAGACAAGTTATTATTCCAATAACAAAATCAAATGTTAAGTTGAAAAATAAAAAGATAAACTATCATGGCAATAACAAAAGTAAATGTAAAAATTGAAAAATGAAAGACTTGAAAAGACAAATTATTATTACAATAACAAAAGCAAACCTAACAATTGAAAAGACTTTAAAAGACAAGTTATCATATGTATTCATTGATAAATGGTAAACATTTAATTCTATTATATCACTAAGAAAGTATATCATTAATGCAATTACTAATATGACCCATCTTTTTTTTTTACACTTGTCGAAAATCTGGTATTTCAGTAATTATCGTATAATCCAAATTCTTTTCCTCTTGACACATGTCCAAGGACTTTTATATAATTTTATTTTTGAGAGCCAATTTTTAAAATAAAGCAACCATAATGTGATGGAAGATGTGACCAAAGATGTGATGGAGCAATAAAAGAAAAAGAAACAAATATTTTCTTCTTCCCATTAAGCTTTATATATTGATTATTTTAGGATTTATAGTTTAAAATAAGGCATGATTTTGTTTTTGAGAGGAAATATCATTGATTTTTATTTATAATTTATATTTACAAATTTATGGCCTACTTCTATATAGAGCAACTCATATAGTAAGCATTTCATACCAACATTTATACATTTATTTATAATAAGGAAAATATATATAATAATAATATAATGTAGATAAAGATGTGTGCTCTTGAATTTAGAAAGTCAATTTTAATTACTTAGAAATTTCAATAGCCAAGAATAATTGTTATTAATACTTAAATTGATATTAGTATTAATTTAAACTTTTATTTCTTATTATTATTAGTTTAAATAATATTAGTTTAAAGATTATATTATTTAAATAGTATTAGTATCAATTTAAATTACTATATCTTAAACCATTGTAATTAGTTTATTATAAGCATTAAAATTAGCATTATGATTATTGTTATTAGTAATAATAGTATTAGTATATGTATTGATATAATTATTATGTTGTTTATAACTTATCACGTCACTAATTAATTATTATATCAATTTTATAATTTATCACAAATATATACAAATGTTATTTTTTAACTTTAATATTTATCATTAAAAAAAATCCCATATTTGTTAATACATATAAGTGTCTATATTTTTATGTGTTTCTATTTATAAATTTTATAATTAATTTCATATTGTTTTAATTTTGTAGGATCATATTTTACGATATATCTATATTTTAATTTTGACAATTATACATGCATACACATTTTATTTGAAAATAATATATAAATTTTAGTCGTATAACTATATTGTTTCACCTCACTGGCAATTATTATGACACTTTTATAATTTAACAAAACAAATTCATATTGAAATATTATTTTTTTAATTTTAATATTACCATTTTAAAAAAACATATGTGCATGCATAAGTAATTAGTTATTTTTGTTTAAATAATTTAACCACAATTTCATGTTACTTTAACTTTTTTCAATGAATTACTTTCACAATATGTATATTTTACTTCAAATGATTATTCATATCAAATGATTATTCATATGTGCACGCTACTTTTGTTTATAATAATTTTATTTTATTTTTATTTTTCTCTGATTCCATATACCTTTCGATGTCTTTTTGTTGTTTAATATGTCTATATCTACATGTGCTTTTATTTACAAAATTTAACATCCATATCATATTGTTTTTATTTTTTACCAGATCATATTTTACCATATGTTTACATTTTATTTTAACAACGTTATGTGCTTATGTATTCCATTTTAATGTAATTTATAAGTAAAAACTCTAATTGTAATTCTAATCATATAACAATATTTTTTTATTATACATCATTAATTAATTATTATGTCAATTTTATAATTTAACACAGACATATTCATATTAAAATATTATTTTTTAATCTTAATATTATTGTTTCAAACAAAAGTAAATAAATCTTTGTGTATGCATCAATAATTAATTATTTTAAATTTAATCTCTTCATTGATAACAATATTTATATATATTGATGTTCAAAAAATTTCAATCTCAATTTTATGTTACTCTAACTTATTTTAATAGGAATTACATTTTCATTTTAGTTTAACTTCATTATCCATACCTCCATATCACTTTTGTTTAGAATATTTTAAGTTTATTTTCTTTTCTCGCATTCAATATGCCAACACATTTTAATTTATTTTTTTTTTACTTCTAAGTTGTCAATATATACATGTGTTTTTGTTTAAAAACCTTTAACATCGACTTCCTGCTATATTTATTTGTATGAGACCATATTACACAATATGTTTACATCTTACGTTAACAACGACATGTGCGTACACATTTCATTGTAATATAATATATAACTCAAAAGTTTAATTATAAGTCTTGTTAATATAACAATATTATTTTACTACAAATCACTAATTAAATGAGTCAATTAGTGTGAATTTTATAATTTAAAACAAATAAATCCAAATTTATTATTTTTTTATAGTATAAGTATTGTTATTATTATTATTAATATTAATATTATTATTTTAGTTATATTTTCTATAATCCATTATTTTAATATAAAGAAATCAATATTCAAATAATACTATTTATTTTCTAATTCAATATAAAATAATAATAATAATTTAATTTCTTAGATTATTTAAATATTATATATAGAATTATACATAATTATAATATTTTATACTTAAATTATTTATTTCAATTTAAAAATAATTATAATCTAAACTTAAGAAGAGGAAAAATAAACAACCTGATATCATGGTTGAATCTTTCGAGAGAAGATCACGTGGAGATACAATACCAATGAGACATAAGTTCAATCCACACATAATACCACTCTTAACCTAAGGTGGAACTTTATCTTTTGGTGTTCAATTTTCTTATTTTTACTTAATGTAAGACTTAGAATCACACTTGAATTTCTAAACTATGTAACATATTATCATTGGACACACATGAAAGGACACCAAAACCTTTTCTTTAAATAAGTACGGAAACAATGCCCTCTGCTAAATCTATAATTTTGGTTCATGAATATTTTACATAATTTCAATCTCTTAATTTTTAATTACCCGTATTTTTGTTATAAGTTTTACAACGTTGTGGTTGCCCTTAACGTTGACTAAATATTATTTTTGTTCGTTTGAACTTGAAAACTAAACGGAAACATTCAATTCATTAAACTGTAAAAGATGATGTTCAAGAGTTATATCCTTTGTAGCTATAGTATTATTTCATTTAAATAAGTCTGTTTTCCATATAATTGAAGACTATTGATCTCAAGTTCATCTATCAAACATTTACAAAGATAATTCCTAATTTTCTAAAAAGTAAGAAAACACTAATTTGACAACATAAAAGAACGATTCTTAGATAGTTGTCTATTTTTAAAATAACAGTTAAATATACTTAGGGATAATTAAAAATTAATTTGATAACATAAAAAACCATTCTTTTTTGTTGCATAATCAAATGCTTTTAAAATAAAAATTAAATATAATTACGCGTAGTTAAAAATTAAAGAAAAAAAACTCGACCAAAAATATGGATTTTGTAAAATACGTGAACTAAAATTGTAAAAAGAATTTAGAGACTAAAATTGTAAATGGTAAAAAAAATATAGGAATTAAAGTTAAAACAAAGTGGTGATCAAAGCTTCTTACAAAAATATGGGAACAAAATTTACAACTAAACCTTTAAAATATATGGATAAAAATTAAATTAAGTCACTTTTAATTATAATAACTAAAATCTATAAAAGGGTAATTACTGTTTTTTAATAATGTTGGATTCTACCAATTAAGTTAAGCAGCCAAGATTTAAAATTTACTTAGTCATAGGAAATAAGATTTTGTGCAAGTGATCAATTTAAATAGCACCAAACCAATGAGTAATTGATTCAATTAAAGTTGTATGATGAAGTGCTGCTATTTCCATATAAAGAAATTGACCTCTCTCATATTATTAGATAATAAGATTTTATGTGTGCTCAAATCGTATTTACGATAATTTTCAGTGGACCATCTTTATCTCTAAAACGGTTTTTGATTGCATTTTTTTCACTTCATTCATTACCTTCTCAAGGTAAAAGGATTTTAACATTATATTAACGTTAATAATACAGTTTTTAAATACAAATTTTATAATTTGTTAAAAATTGGAGATTTTGATACACCTCGCTGACGATTTAATAATTTTATAAGCTTATAGTTTTTAATCAATACTAAAAAGATGTCAAAGGTTATACAGGTAAAAGAAAATGCTTGAATTTATGAAGGTAAAAGAAATAGAAGAAAAAGTTATAACATTTTAATGGAATAAATAAAATGGTATTTATTCATCTTGTGTGATATCACTTTTCTCCTTATTAATTGCTGTGTGTGAATATGTTAAAGATAATAAATGCAGGCTATTAAATATGTAGAATACTTGAAAGGATTCATTAAATAGTTTCAGTTTCGATTAATAATCATTAAATATTTGTGTAGCATGGGGCTAAATCTGCATGCAGTGCTTCTCCTAGTGTGTCCCACTCAACAAATATGCCTTCTTCTTCTTCTTCTATTCTTCTCTTTCATCTTCTCATGAAAGAACAAGGTTGAATATATCTAAGAGGAGGGGAAGCAGATGGAGAATGTGAGAATGTTACAAAAGAGTGTGAAGAAGCTTCACTTTGGAAGCTGGGAAGAGAAAGAAGAGGCAGCAAAGGAGATAGAAAGGTTGGCTAAAGAAGATGAGAAGGTGAGGGAATTGGCGACTGAGCTTGGGGTCGTCACTGTGTTGGTTTCTATGGCGCTTTCCGACGTCGCTAGCCGCCGCCGAGTAGCACTCAAGGCGTTGATCCACCTATCCTATGGAAATCACAAGTAAGATTCAAAAACTCCTCTTCATTTTAAAGATTTATAGCCAATCAAAATTAGAAAAGTTAAAAGGAAAAAACTTCATTAATAAGGTAATTAGTTCTTTAAACATCGACGGGTCATCCATGAAGTTAGCCAATTCTGGGAACATATAATAATATGATTAAAATAAAGCCCACACTGTTTTAAGCTTAATGAGCAATATGACTGCGAAATTCATCGTTTTTTAAGATCATGGTTGGTTGTAGAAATTATTATTATTATTATTATTATTATTATTATTAATATTAATATTAAAGTGAAATATGTTTTGATATGAGAATTGAAATTAATTTATTTTTAAAACTTTAAATCAATTTAATCTTTTTTTGTCTTAAAAATGCATAGATATAGTTTTTTATAGATATAGTTTTTTCTATCAAATTTTGTTAAATTTAGTTGACGTGACGTTTTTAAGTTAACATTGAAATGAAAATGTATATCCAAGAGATTAAACAATTCAAATGTTATCATGAAAAATATTTAGAATATCAAATAAACTTAGCAAAATTTGGTTAAAAGAACTAAATTCATACATTTTAAAACTGAAATACTAAATTGGACCAAAGTTTTGACGAGACTAATTAAATTTTTGGGTTAAATATGTTTTTAGTCCTTCAAGTTTCAGTGAATTTTGAAATTAGTCCCTCTTCGAAACCTTATACCAATTTAGTCTTTCATCTTTAGGAATGCATGGATTTAGTCCTTTATACCAAATTTTGTTAAGTTTATTTAACATTTTAAACGCATTTTATGATAATATTTGGGTCAACATTGAAGCGAAAATGTGTCAAACAGTGTAAACAATTCAAATACTATCATGAAATGCGCTTGAAACGTCAGATACATATTTAACCCTAATTTTTTTACTAAAGTTAAAAGATCAAAAAATATTTAACCCTTATTATTAATAATACATAAGTTTTCATTTTATATTCACAAGGAGACATTTATTATATATATTAAACACACAAAACAGTGTTCTAAAAACGTACGTAAATAATAAACAGACAGATGATGTATTGAAAAACTACAGATTTACTACTTTCTTTAATATTGGTGTTATAACTTAAAATAATACATTAAAAATAGTTTTTGAAGTTATGTACTTAATGCTATAACCGTAATTCAGCTGCAGTTAGTTTCTTTTGTTGATACGATCTTAGGAATTTTGTACGTTTTTTTTCAGGAACAAGGCTTTGATAGTGGAGGCAGGAATATTGTGCAAACTGCCTAAGAAAATTGAGCTTGAAGATGAATCAATAAGAGAGTTTGCAGACTTGCTCTCTTCGTTATCTTCTCTTGGAAACATCCAATTTCGTGATTCTTCGTTAAACTTTCTCCAATTTCTGATAGACATTCTAAAGTCATGCCGAAGCTTTGATACAAAAGAATCGTGTTTGGTAGCCATGTGCAACATCTCAACTGTGCTAGAGAATGCAGGGCCTTTGGTTTCTAATGGAGTTGTACCTATTCTCTTGGAACTGTGCTCAGAGAAAGGAACTTCAGAGAAAGCACTTACCATCCTTGGGAACTTGGGAGTGACTTTAATGGGAAAGAAAGCATTGGAGAACAGCTCAACGGTGCCAAAATGCTTGATTGAGATCTTATCTTGGGAAGATGAACCCAAATGCCAAGAGTTGTCAGCTAATATTCTGATTATTCTGGCTCATAAAAATTCAACACAGATAAATAAAATGGTAGAGTCAGGGATTATTCCTGTACTTCTTCAAGTAGCTTTATTAGGGACTTCTTCGGCTCAGAAAAGAGCACGGAAATTATTGCGATTGTTCAGGGATGAACGGCAAATAAAGATGGCGAAACATTCAGGCCCACATTCTTCAAGAATTGCACTTGAAAATCAAAGAGATAGAGAAGAAGGGAAGAGAATGATGAAGAGTTTAGTTAGAGAAAGTCTGCATAGGAATATGGAAATAATAACTAAAAGAGTTAATGCAGGTGAGGATTCTTCTAATGGGCTCAAGTCCCTGCTTACCAGCACAAGCTCCAAAAGTTTGCCGAACTGAGGCTTATTCTGTCTTAAAATTTCTTACAGACTTGATTGGTGTGCGTAGACAGTCATCGATGGCACAGTTTAAGCCGAAGCAATTTTACGTGGAAAACTCATCGATCTGTATATATGAAGATTTTTCCATTTCGGAGTAAAATGAAAATACACTACACCGAGCCAAAATCTGGTGATAATAGATTAATAAACTTTTTCATATTTGTCTTTTAGCAGATCATTATTATACACATTAAGAGTTATTTCTAGCCTATTTCAACAAATAACTTAAAACCCATTTACATTCTACGTATAAAAAGCATTAGCCAATCTCACCGTCATTGCTGTCAGATAAATTTGTTTTACTACTACATTTATTCACAACTAAAAATAATTATGCATTTATATAGAAAACCTTCTAAACAAAATCTAGTCGAGATTTGGATCATAGTTGTACAACGTGTAAAGGACCAATCACGTATTCGGGATCAATTACAGTACAACGCAAAAATTCTATAATTTGCAACTACAAATAACTTCAAACATATTTAGTCATAATCAGGCATAACACTTCGAATAATTTACATTCTTAAAACCCAAACTCCTCTCATGATTCAATCTACCAAGCATAATTATTTAATACTACTTAAATGTGGCAAAACAATGAATTTTTTATCCTTAACCCGTCTCTTTTATTAAAATATTCTAACTTAGTCCAATACTATCATATTTTAAAATGCACCAAAACATAAAACCCAAAATAGCATTATATATTTCGTACCGATATGCATACATCAAAAGCTAACCAGGTATATTCCATAGAGGGAATGGTATAAAATCTTTTGGCCTCATTCACTCACTCCACCCACACATTATTGTATGGATAAAAGAAAAGACCTCCAGATTTTTCTCAACAGATCCCTAACACCTGTCGAGCATGGATATTGATCTCGTATCATGTTACTGATTTATTACAATTGCAACGGACAATAATCAAAATGTGATCTTGCCTTCTACAACTGAACGAGCAGGGTCTATCTCCATGTTAACATAGAGAACATTGAACTGGATACACTTTCTAAATACAAAGTGGATATGATTTATATAGACACTTACATTTATTATGCATGAAAAGAAGATATTTTTTTTCATCTCCAGTACAGATTACATTAATAATAACATTATCTGATCTATTTATTGCAAGACAAGAGGGCAGGAATTAATAATTGAATGTTACTTGCATGTGTAACCTCGAAAAATAAATCAAAAGCACTGTATTAAATCAAACCATGTCCCATACACTTACGATAAGACGAATGCTTCACTACAAAATTATTACAAAGTAATTGTCACTTTCAGCTGTGATTAAATAAGCAAAAGGGACTTATACACTGACAATGTAAAGCAGTTTTACACTGTTTTCCAATCACAGACCACCAAGTATGATAGGTTTTATAGTAACTATGCTAGTAGTTATACCAATAGTGATTTTTGATTGGTCAACAGTGTTGTATAGTCATTAAAATCCTTGGGAATATAGCTAGGCTCCTTCAATGAACATTTGGAAACCAAAATGGAATTTAAAAGTCCTAACCTCAGAAGGATTACAGCAAGGCGGTGTTGGCCGAACTACTTCAAATCGAAAACGACCAGGAGAATCACCTCGAAAATCATTAGAAAGAGCAGCACATATGGACATTCACAAGTTTTGATACACAAGCCATCAAAATTGGAAAACATCGTAGAAACATTCCCATAGAAACAAACATACAACAATTTATTTGGCCCAAAAGCATGATCATGACGGATCAAAATGAATAAAACAAACACCAAACTGTAGCAAAGCAAGTTGCTTATTATTCCCATAAGAAACACTTGCAAGACGAGACAAAACATTTTAACTAACAAAATTGCATTAACAAGTAGACTGATTTAGCAAAGAAAGTAAGTAATAAAATAGCAGCAGTAACATGTAAACTGACTTAAGAAAGAGTAGTAACAAGGTCCTAATTGAAGCTTCACTATTCAACATCAGCAAAATGAAAAATCAGGCAAACAACCAACACAATTACTCTGTAATGCTCTTCATCTTCTACTATAAAGCCATCTATCTAAACTGCAGTCACCAAGAACCCATCTTAGTTGAAGCTCCTCCATGACAGCAGCCTCAAAGGTGGTGTTTAGTGTCAAATCAAGAGATACGGCTTGAATAGAGTTTGGACAATTCTCACCTTTCAAGCTAGTTAAACGAGGTTGTGAGATCAAATTAGGTCCTGAGTCCAAATTCTAAGATTTCATACCTTACTTTTAACACTATAAAAAAATGAAATATACCTAATCAAGGATAGTGTTTAGTATCAAATTGACTAGAGATAGGAATTACATATAGCTACTAGAGCTACGTCAATCCTCACCTCATAAAAAAATTTTATGAGGGATGATTAGGCTCCAACCTAAAACCTTAAGAAGGTATAGAAGTCTGTTCTATATCCATAGTTGGGCGAAATGATTGCCTCACTCCAAGCTAATAGCCTTGGATGAGAGGGGATGTGCCAGAAAGCTACCTTAGTTCTCCTAAGTTGCAACCTCTTTAAGGATTGCCGAAGTTGTAGTCCCAAGGGTGATATTTTTAGGCTCAAATTAGATAAAGATAAGACTGAAATTGAGTTCAAAGCCAGGACAATGTTTGCCCTACAAATTGATTGTGAGGTTCAGTTAAGACCTAAGCCAACATTATAATAAAGCTGCATACCTGCCGTAATAGATACAAATAAATAAAATACAAGTAAATCACCAATTAATCCTCAAACTCTCTCAAATAATTCCGAAAGTAATAAAACTTCAAGCCATCCCTAAAGTATACATCTTAAAGGGACTAATTTGATTGATTTAAAATACTTCTAGGATTACTTAAGTAGTTTGTTTTACTTTAAAAACCACTCAGGAAGGTAATATTTCAAGAATCAAATTAGTGGTTTACTCAAGAAAACTTATTGTTAAATTCTTTCACTTTTGTACCTTTAATATTTATTTCAGAGCAGGTTGGGTGGGTGGAATGGAGCTTAAAAGTGATCATCATAAATTTAACATCAGAATTAAAGGCTTTTACCTTTTATACATGAAAAAGCACGGCATTGCAATTGCCACATCAAGTTTAAGCTCTGATTTCACAACAAACAAGGTGGTCAATCTCACAGTTGGCATTTTTCAATTTACAAGTTTAGGTAAAATCGATAGCAGATCTCATCTTTAACACAGTTTGAATGAAGGCTTGCGAAAAATGTTTAGGTCATTAAGAATTGAATCTGAATTTAGTACAAAAACAAGAGAAAGGATATTTCAAAAGATACTCAAATATGTCACCGTGCAATTTTTAAAGGTGTTCACAAACATCCATTTCAGGGCAAACCAACTGTGCATCTCAAAAAGACAATTCAAATAAGCCTCTAAAAGAGTTGAGGCAACTAATTTACTCATTAAACTTTGATGCTGAATTTAGTACAAAACCATGACGGAAGGATATTTCAAACATTATCCAAAAGTATCACGAATGCCACCATACAAGGCAAATACTTGAAGTTATCGGAAATTAAAAGAAAAAAAATTAAAGTCACCATGACAACCAGAGTAATATATGCAGGGAATATAGACCACAATAAAGAACAATTTCAAAATTTAATGTAACCACCTTGGCATTTAGTCAATAACTTAGAAAACAATCTAGGCAAAAACTATAAATAAAAAAATCTACAAAATTTCCACATAAGTACTACGCCAAGTCATGTAAGCTTCAACTAACACCCATCATAAATGGAACCATAACACATAGATGCAGAGGTAGTGAAGCAGCAACAAATTACAGGTCCATGTAACCAAAACCAAAGATTTCATTGTCTGCATGCACGAAAGCAGCACAACCATTTAAAGCATTGGCGTCCAAGAAGCCATCACAAACCTGAATGAAACACCTATCCAAAACTCAAACCAATCATTAACATTTAACAACAAAACGAACTGTCAAAGCCGAAAAGAGATAACCATCACTCGCATGATAATTACAATCAACAATTAATAAACTTCAACATACACAGACCATAAACAAAAGTATGATGTGCACAAAAGAAATTAAATCCAATTCATACCAGCAATCAATTTTGCAAAACACATTGTAAGATAAATGAGTCATTCAGAAATACATGTAAAAACCTGCATTTGCATTTTAAAAACCATAACTCCATTTCTCTTTAGAAAACCCTCAGAGAAGTGCTAGCAGCACACTCTATATCATTTACATTTTGTTGAAAAGTAGAGAATTAAGCATGAAACTCAATAAAAAAGTTCCAGGACAAAATTTTTCTTTATAATTTCCAAGTCAATATTAAAGACTTCATTCAAAGGTGTAGTGCTTGCATTTCTCAACAATCTAATGCAAGTTCAGCTAAAACACAGATGCAGTTATAAATTATATATCCAATGAACACAAGTATGGACTAATCAGCAGTCTACTATGCTTTGATAACGAAAAAAATTACCTCAATAATAGGGTGGTACGCCTTGGTACATTCCTCCAGGAGGAGGTCTCGGCATTGGCACTTGCTGCTGTGGTGGAAGCGTGGAAGAAGCAGGGTAGCCATACTGGGAGCCTTCAGGGAACCCCCCACCAGAATTGGGAGGCAGTCTAGCTCCGTAATCCCCGGAAACCGGCCCACCCATCTGCGAATTACCATTTCCACCACCAATCCCATGGCCATACCCACCACCACCAGAAACCTGAACCGGATTGTTATATGGTGGCACCGGGTGCTGTATTCCATAGCCATTCCCACCATATCCACCATACTGAGGTACCATCATAGGACCTTGTTGTTGCATCTGTTGCTGCGGATGCTGTTGTTGTTGCTGCTGATGCTGCGTGTGTTGATGCTGATGTTGATCCCCTCCAAACGGTTTCGTCTTTTTGCTATCCACAGCCAATTTGCAAATCACTTGGTGCCCATCAATGGTCTTAACCGGTTCCGCCAACGAAGCCCTCGCGCCTTCCTCCGTTTTATAAACGAAAAAAGCGAAACCCCTCGATTTTCCGCTCGATTTGTCAAACCCTAGAGGCCCTTCCTCGACCTCTCCGAACTTAAGGAATTCGCTCAGTAGTTTATCCGAGGAGATCTCGAACGGCACGTTCCCCACGAAAACCTTCCTTGCTGATACGTCGCCTGAGCCCCCAGGTCCACCAGCAGCGGCTAGTTGCGTTACCGTCATGCGTCCGTCGATTTTCTTGCTGGGGTCCTTCAGCGCGAGGATGGCGCCATCCACGTGGCGAAACACCACGAAGCCATAGCCCTTGGACCGTCCCGTGGCCTTGTCGAAGATCACGATGGCCTCGTCGAGTTCGCCGAACGCGGAGAACACGCTGCGCAGGGTCTCGCTGGTGGTTTCGCCGGCAAGTCCACGTACGAACAGCTTACGGAGAGTGGAGTCGCGGTCCGCGACGGCGCGCACGGCGTCGAGGACATCGGAGTGGCGTAGCGATGCTGATTGGAGAAGGTCGAGGAGCTGTTCCTGGGAAAACGGACGCAAGATCTTGCGGATGTCTTCCGCGGCCAGGGGGGCGGCTGGGGTGACGGTGGCGGTGGGGAATGCTTGGGAGGGTGGTGACGACAGAGAATCAGCATCGCCGTTCTCTTCGGTCTTGCGCTTCTTCGAGAAGTCCATGGTGCGAAGAAGATTTGGGAATTAGGGTTTCAAAGGGATAGGTGTTAAGTGAAGTTACAAAACCAAATCAAGTGTTCCTCTGCACACAAACTGAAGAGAATCTGTTTCTGTGTATTTATAGGGATGAACCTTATTTGCGTTGCGAGCGGTAGACACTGGTTTGAACACGTATGTTTGTGCGTGCAAACGTGTTTATATTAATTTAACAACAAAAGAATATTTTAAAATAATATTATTATTATTTCAATTTTATACAAATATTTATTTCAATATGTTGGGTTACTTTTAAAACTTTTCAGTTTCAATTAAAACAATTTAATATGTTTATTTTTTATGATAATAAAAAATAAAAAATTTATTATTTATTATTATTGTGAGATTTTAAAAATTATAATAATTAGAAAAATATATAAATATGGTTAAATATTGTAAGTAAAAGATAAAAAGTTTGTTAGTTGTAATTTAAAAGATTTATTAAATTATAATAAGAGATAATGAAATATTTTGTATATGTATAGTTAAAATAATATTTAATGGGATATTTTAAAATTAATATATAATAGAGATAATATATGTAATAGAGGACGAGAATATAAATTATATTATATCGATATAAATATAATTAAGATTTTTATAATTTATTTGGGTGACATATGTTATTAAAATTTTAATTAGTTTATCATAATATTTTGTGCCTTAAATCTAGAGCGAATTGGGTTAGAGTTGAGACATTTAAATAATTAAGTATTCAGAATTCTTAATTGGTTTAAGGAGTGAAATGTGGAGAGTTTTTTGAAAGAGGGGTAAGTTGAAGATTAAAAAGGATTAGTTTAAGCTTTGGAGTATCCATGTGAGGGGAGCTAACTATTCTAACTTGCTTTGTATCTTATTTGTGAATGTATACGAGTTTTGGTGGTGTATTGATGTGTGAGAAATCTTGTATGGGTAAGGGAAGATTGTTGACATGTTTGTGTGTGTCTTGCAGCAAGAGATGGAGTGTTGGGTTCTTAGTGAGCTATGTATACCCTATCCGTCTCCAGTGTTGAGTAGGAGAGGTTTTAGCTCCATGGGAGCAAATGACTAGTAAACTTTGCATGGTGGTACAACTAGTGAGCTTTGCATGTAAGTCTCTTCGAGAGAACATGGAGAGTGAATTATGTCCATAAGACTTTGGGAGAAATGAGGAGTTCTAGCACTTCTGCTCAGCAAATGGCTGGTAAGCTACGTGCATGACTTACAATTGGAAACTTGATATTTGCTTAGTTCTCAAAGAGCGACTGAAAACTCTGTGAGAGGGTGTAACAACTGTTAAAGTGGTTCATCAAATGGCTTTATGTGAACATGTTAGATTGAGATCCTTGAACTAGAGACAACACATGTGTTTGTATGATGTGTTGTTTTAGTTTATGATTTTGTTTTACTGAAAATTATTTTTGAACTTATAATGGAGTGAAAATTGTTGTTATGACAACTACTGTTTACATTAGCTCACCCTTCTTTTTGGTGATTTTGGTTTTCACCTGCGATGATCATATTTTTATACAAAAGAAAATGATAGTGTTGAGGACATAAATGAGATGAGAATTGTGGGGACAGTTATGGGAGTAGTTGTCTTTAGTCATTTTTTTAAAGTTTCTTTTCCATTATTACTTTGATGATTATATATTTTTGAAACGAGATACATATTTCTTTTATACATTAGTGAACAAAGATGTTTTTGTTTATGTTAAACAGTGGTATCAAAGTTTTTAGTTACTTATATTTTGGATATAAGTGTGAGATAATACTATCTTAGTATAACCTCGGTGATGATGTTACAATTATAATTATAAAATTAAGGTATAATTATTTGGATAATACCCAGTTTGGAGGTAGTGTCTCAAATAGGTACCCGATTTTAAAAAAAAGTGTCAATTGCGTCCCTAAATACGTTAATGTGCATCAATGTAGTCCATTTTTTTACGCCATTAGAATGTTTAACATTGACTGATTGAGGTTGGTCTGTAATTCAATTTTTGAACATGTGGAAGTTATGCAACTAATGATGTGGATATATGTGGGTGGTAATGTAAATTAGAAATGAAAAAAAAAAGGAACTGTGGATTTGGAAAAGTTAACTTTGTCGAGGGGAAGAACATCAGGAGAAGAAGACGAGGAGAATTTGATTTGGGTTTCACTGGCATTCGTTAGTGAAAGTTTAGTTCAAAGGCGTCATTGAGAGCGACATGGCTTGGATCATGGATGAAAGGTGCGTATTTCTTTGTCTTATATTGGTTTGGCTGGTGAATTCAGGGTTTTATGAGTGTATTGAAATTGTGATGATTTATGATGTTTAAGTTCACTATATTTGATGTTTTTTCTAGTATTAATGTTTCGCTCTTGCTTTTGGTAATGTGGTTGAGTCAGTATTACTTTATTGCTTTGGTCCCCCACTATATGTGACAACGACGATGTTGAGGTTATGGTGTGGTCCCCCTTTGTAAATTTTGTTGTTGTCTTGGTGTCTTGGTGGTATGGTATGTAAATTGTGTTTTGTACTTTGGGCATTTTTATATTTGATAGGGATATATAGATAGGCATATAATAATTTAGATGAACGAGGAAATTTTCGAAGTGGTATTTCACCATAGGGGTAGGTTTGTCAATGATGGGTCACTAAAATACGTTGGAGAGAGCAATAGTTTATTATGTGACCCAAACATATGGAGTTACTTTGAGATAATGTCAATTTTGAGGGAAATGGGTTATGTGAATGTGAAAGAGTTGTGATATTCAGTAGGTGAAGGTTCTAGGTTGGAAGGAAGGTTGGAGTTGTTGAGAGATGATACATGTGCATCTCATATGGTCAACATTGCCACACTAAATGGTCAAGTGCACCTTTATGTGGTGCACTTTGTGTGTGTGAACCTCAAGTAGTACATATGTTAGAGAACCAAGTTGTTGTGGATGGTGGGAGTGAGGGTGCGACACAGGTTAATGTGGAGAGGGAGGGTGACGACCAAGGTCATGTGGAGGGGGAGAGTTAGGACCAAGGTGTTGTGGAGGGTGGGAGTATGTGGATGGTGAGGCCAAGGAAGAAGTTGCGTGGGAGTGAGGCAGAGGATAATGTAGAGGGTAAGGGTGAGGAAGAAGATGTTATGGAGGGTGTGAGTGAGGCAAAGGATAATGTGGATGGTAAGGCTGAGGAAGTTGGTGTGGAGGCAGGCTGTGAAGGTGATGATGACTTTGAGGTCACTAGTTGGACTGAGTCTGAAGGGGAAGTCACGAGTGAAGATGAACTTTTTTATGTTAGAATCAAAGGAGATGAGTTGGAAGATGAATTGTATGATGTTAGAATTGAAAGACATAAAGTGGATGGAGCAAGTGGGTGTTCTAGAACAAAGTCAAAGGTTAAAGATGTGTATGATAGGGGGTTGTCTGATACTGAATGATAGTCAAAAAAATTAGATAGTTTTGAATATAGTGATACAATAGATGGTGATAGAGACATGTATGGTCACTTTGGGATATTCTTAATGCCCAAAAGTATGGAGGACTACCATTGGGAAGTTGGGACGTACTTCGCTGAAAAAGAAGAATTCACTGAGGCAATTAGAACTTATGGTGTACACAGTGGTAGAAAACTTAAGATTTTTAGAAATGACAAAAGAAGAATTTGTATGAAGTGTTTGGGTGCCAAGGTAAAAATGTAAGTGGTATGCATATTGTGCTTATAAGGTTGCAAAAAGTACATTGCAAATAAGGAAGATTATCAACATCCACACATGCAGTAGGGAATTTAATGTCTGTTTAATGACTTCAAAGTGGTTAAGTGGGAGGCTAGAGAAGACATTACGTGAGAACTCAAATATAAAGCTAATTGACTTGAAAAACAAAATAGGGAGGAAATGGAACATTGGTGTTTAAAGGTCTATGACCTTTATGTATAAGACTATGGCATATAAGAACATTGATGGATCATTCTAAGAACAATATAAATGAGTTTATGACTATGCACATGAACTTTTAAGGTCAAATCCAGGTTCAACTGTGAAAGTGCATGTTGATAAGAATGAGGGCAATACAATATTCAAACGATTGTATGTTTGTCTCAAGGTTTGTAAAGATAGCTTCTTGGCTTGTAGGCTTATAATTGGTGTGGATGATTGTTTATAAAGGGAAAATATTAGGGGGGGAATTGTTAAAACCTGTGGGCAGAGATGGAAATGATCAAATGCTTCCTTTGGCATACACGGTTGTTGAAGTTGAGAATAAGGAAACATGGACATGGTTTCTTGATTTGATGATTGAAGACCTACGTGGGGCTGAAATTTGTTCCACATTCACATTTATGTCTGACCAACAAAAAGTAAGTTCTACATTTTATTTCTGACAGCTTTTAAGGTTATTTATGACTTGTGACAATATAACAATGACTTCTTATACACTAAATTTTGTAGGGACTGTTGCCAACATTACAGGAATTATTGCTTGGTGTGGATCAAAGGTTTTGTGTGCGACACATATATTCTAATTTCAGGAAGAAATTTCCAAGCAAAAATCTGAAGCATTTATTATGGAAAGCAACATATTACACATAGCCTCAAGCATGAAAGGTTGTCATGAGGGAGATTAAAGACTTCAATGTGGATGCTTTTAAGCACTTGATGCAAATCCTCCCAAGGCATGTATTAAACATTATTTTTATCCAACTCTCACATTGTCTATTGTTTTTAATGCCATTTATTTTGTTTGGAAGCAGATCTTGGTCTAGGTCTAGATTTACATCAAGACCTACCTGTGACATTGTTGTGAATAACATGTCTAAGGGTTTCAACAATATAATAGTGGATGCTAGGAGTAAGCCCATCATAACCATGATGGAAGAAATATGAATGCACCTTATGAAGAAATAAGCATCGTATAGGAAGAAGATACATGCATTTGAAGGTTCCATTTGCCCAAAAATTAAAGACAGACTAGAGAAGGAAGCATAAAAGACTAAATATAGGTTACCAATGTAATATTGTTCATAGTTTATTCATTAAGTCTGATTCCCTTATGCATTGGTTTATTTTGCTTTATCTTCATTAAAAATTGGTTTGGACAAAAAACTTTTTTAGGTCAACCATACTTCCATGATTGGGGAAAAGTTTGTAGTAGACATAGACAAACAAGAATGTAGCTGTAGGAAATGGACCATAACAACAATTCCCTACTATCACGCATTTACTACCATCAAATTTTTAAATTTGAATGGAGAGGATTACCTCCCACAGTAGTTTTTGAAGTCAACCTACGAAGAGACATACTTGTCAATGACATATCTTGTGAACGAACCTCATCTATGGAAAATGACCTTTTACTATGATGTTTTGCCTCCTACTAAAAGAGTCTTGCCTGAAAGACCAAAAAAGAAATGAATGTCTTGGAGCTGAAGAAGGATGACACATAAGTGAGGCAAGGTGGAATACATAAAAGATGTGTGAATGCAGAGCACTTGGACACAAACAAAATAGCTATCCCCAAGCACCTCAAACATAGCAGCAACCAACTCCATCAAGTACACAGGAAGGAACAACAATTATTGAACATGCTGAAGGAACTGAACCAAGCCAGCTAAATGAATCACTTCAAACAACTCAACCTACTTAACCAACTAAAATTAGTGGTGGTCAGCACACTGAAATTAGTGGAGCCAATGGTGCCATCAGAACCACATCAGCCAAGTCACCCAATATAGGCAACTCAAAATTCTTCATGCCAAGATACCCAGCTACCTCAACCAAGTCCGATTTCTTCATGCCATCAAATGCAACCAACAACAAGAACCATCTACTGAGAAAAGTTGTCATGTAGCAGAGGCTCAATTTGGAAGCCATGAAGACATGATTGCAACTGTTTTTTTTTTTGGAGTTGAATATGTATTTCCTTTTTATTTGATCCAATTTATTTTGGAAGGAAAAATTTCTATATTTAAATGCTTAGCAGGTGATTTTATTTAGAACATTATGTGTTTTGAAGAACATGTTTATGTACTCAAATGCACTTTGGATTAATATCTTTTGTGTCCATTTGGAATTTATTCATCTATCTTTTGAGCAAAAAATTACGTATATGATTGACTCCATTTAGGATTTTATTCATCTGTGTGTTCAGCAAAAGAAATACGTATATGATTGAGTCCAATTGGGAATAAAAGAACACCTTATTTGGAGTTAACTTTTATAATTCATGTTTTTATTATGCACCTTATATTGATTATCATTCCGTGCATTACTCAAACAATTCATGTCCTTAGATGGGCACCTTATATTGCTTATCACTCATGAGTCTCTGTAAATTACTCAAACAATGGATTCATTGAACAATATTACTCAAACTTCTCATTCATTCAATAACAATTCATTACAAAACCAAACAACGAAATACATAGCTTCTTACTCATTGCACAACCTGACTTTTACAACATTTCAGTAGCTATTTTGTATCAACTTACAAACCAATATTACAATTAATCAAACAAAAAAAAGTATAATCGTAGTTAAAAACTTAACAATTTCTCAGAAACCACAAGTGATTTTTCCAGATTATAGATTTTTCTCCTTTGTCTCCTAATGGTAGCATCTCTCTCATCCCATTTATCTTCATTGAATCATTTGAAGTAATTGCACCATTTAAATAGGTCATTTGCACCACTCCACTATTCACAACAACCAATAAAAACAAATTATTTGTTAACATAAAAATGTGATTGTGAATTACAACTTTAATCAAAATTAAATTTAAATCATACATCTAATCTAACCTTATAGTTATGGTAGACCCAAAATTGTTTTCTAGCATTCTTAACTATTTTAGCCACTCTCAACATAGCAACCTCCCTACAATATCAAATTGGGGTTTCACCCAAGCCCTAATACGAACCAGCATGGGAGGAGACATTGTGCTTCTATGTACCCCATAAAGAACAAGAACACATTTCATTGCAAGACATTGCACAATTCAAAAACTAAGACCTCATTGGGGATCAACAAGAAACTGCAAAGGAAAGGAAATAAAGGAAGAACATAGCGCACACCCAATTCAGGAATTAGGGCACAAGTTCATAATTCTCCCTTAATAGAGGAAACCACATCATTGTGCAATTATGTTTTTAGACACAAATCCATTTTAAATTAACACGTATATGTTTCCCATTGCCACATCACCACATTCTTAACATCGTATGTGATAATCTAATGGGATGGACTGCATTGGTGCACATTAACGTATTTGGGGAAACAATTGACACTTTTTTAAAATCGGGTACCTATTTGACATACTACCCCTAAATTGGATACTATCTGAGTAATTATACCTAAAATTAAATATAATGAATTTTTATAGTTTTATTGTAAGTATTTTTTTATACATTTTGTAGGCAAATTTTAATTTAAAAAAATGTCACATCGAAAAAACGGTTAAATTTAAATAAACGGTCACTTAAAAGGTAATATTGATAAAATAATTATTTAATTTAAGACAAACTATTTAAAGGGTAAAATTGAAAAACAAATATGGACACCAAAAAGAGGAATTATCTTTATATATAGGTATAAATATTACAAGATATTATGAAACATCTCTTAGATATTTATAGTTAATACTTTATAATATAATAACTTACTATTATTCTTTATTAGGGATGACAACGGGTCGGATTGGGCACAAATAGTGCCTACGTGCAACCCGACCCACAACAAAAAAATCCACCCATTACCCTTCCCTCTCGTTACCCGTGCAGGTATCCATTTAAAAAATACTTGCGAGTTTTTTTAAACTCGTGGATACTCGTGGACACCCCCGCGAATATTTAAAAAAAATATTTTATAAATTTTTAAAATAAAATTTAATTAAAATTATAAAAAAATGAATGAATTAAATTTAACTTAATAAAATATAAATTAATTTTAATTTTTTGTGGGTAACAAATACCGGCAGGTACGGATAGTATGATACCTGCACCCGACCCGTTTATAAACGAGTATTAAAATACTCGCTACTAGTTACCCACTACCCGTAGGTGATAAATACCCGCAAATACTAACTATCCGTCATGGATTTTATCCGCGAATACCCACAAGCAAGGGTATTTTTGTCACCCCTACTCTCTATCTCCAAGATATTATGATATAATACCTCACGATATAATAATTGATTATATAATATCTTCAATGTATAATACATTGTTATCTTTATGTATGTTTAATATATTTGTTTACTTATACCTACAAATACACCATTTCACCACCACAAATGGATTGGAGACTCAATCATAAACTCAACTATGAGACTTAACTCTTATAACTTCTCATTTATTGTTTGTCTAATACATATCATTGTTCTCTTATGGACTTAAGCATCAGAGAGTCTTTTGCAAGCAATTCTTCCCTTTGTTTCTCTTCAATTCTCAAGACTTCCTCACCAAGAATCGTCAACCCGACATTCAAGAACTTAATTGTGACTCCTCGACACGTTTTGGTAAGAACATCTATAGAAAAATAAATTTTATTATCAAATAAAATTAATATAATTATATTTTTTTTATATCATTTTATATTTATCAAATAGTTTCACTACTAATTTTACTAAAAAAATTATGATATAATAAATTATTTCATGAATTTCCAGTTTATAAAGGGAAAGTTTATAATTTACTTCATACCAACTAGTTTTTCAAAATAAATTAACTCATAAGCTACGATCGTATATATATTAGTAATTAGATTATTATTTAGAAACTTACGCATCATATAATAACTAGTTTATAAGTTATTTTTGCTTTATAAAGTAAAAGCTTGATGGAAGTAGCTTCAAGGATTTGAAGCTTCTCGATGTTGAACTGCAGAATTGATGAAGAACGAGATAGATGGAAGCAGAAGCGATGTGATTAGAGGTGGACATGTGTTTGGAGAGTGGGTTGGAAAGTGTTTCTTGAGAGAGGTTCAACTAACTCTCCAGAAAAAAGGTCTAGGAAAGGAGTCTAGAAAAAAAGACTATCCTAGTGAACTTAGAAACAAGAGAGCTGCAAATTTGGCAGAGTTTCTCCATATAAATTTAAAGTTGATTTTACATGGTTGAACACTCCTATTTATATGTTTAGGAGTTGACTAAAGTCTTAACAAACAAAGAGGGAGACAATTCAAAATTTAAAGAAAATTGGATCCAAACTAGACTAGAGATGACAAATAAACCCGTCCCCGTGGGTATTGCCCGAACCCGTCCTTGTTTTGACGGGGAATCCCCGCATTGACTGGGTATGGGCATTAGGGATGGCAATTAGGGTCTGGCCCGCAGACCCGCAGAAAAAATGCAGGCCAGGCCAGGGTAGTGAGTCTGCAGGCCCGCGTGAGCCCGGCCCGCATAGGCATGCGGTCCGCAAGCTCGCATAAAATTAAAAAAAAACTTGCATTTGTGTATATTAATTACTTCTTTTATGAACTCTTGCATTAACGTTTCAAATTCTTGTATAACTGGAATGTGCTAAAATTTAAAGAATACATTGTCTATGTCATAGTATGAATATGATGAAAATGTTGAATTATCAATTTATCATCTAATTTCCCAAAGTCTTTACTTAATTTTGTGAACTTCTTAAAGTTTCCCAA
>Ga0099823_1000800_pt1 | contig 23371 bp, 10 predicted proteins | sample CowpearedBW_FD_76831 | JGI IMG/M metagenome (GOLD analysis project Ga0099823, IMG submission 76831) | Root nodule microbial communities of legume samples collected from California, USA - Cow pea red BW | ecosystem: Host-associated > Plants > Roots > Nodule | place: USA: California | collected...
AAAAAAAACTAAAAAAAAAAAAAAAAAAAACTTGTGCATATCCAATGTCTCCTTTTTTCATTTCACACGTTGATGATGTGAGTGCCATTCATTAGGGACAGTGAGAGTTTATCTTTCCCTGGATCTTCACGTCTATGCCTTATAACCCCACCCCACTTTCCTCTTCTCTTCACTCCCAGAACTACAACGCAAGTAGTAGTTCATTGATTTTACTCTGAAACAACGTTCATCGGCATCTCTTAAACCACTTCATGAATGAACAGCCACAAGCTGTTCCTCATGAAAATGCAAGATGCCAGGCCCAGTACATGCCATATCCTTAATTACTGTGACAAATCACAGTGTCATGCAGGGGATGCTGATGAAACAGCTCTGAACGAAAAAAAAAAAAAAAGAGAGAGGCTAAAATATGCAACAAATCATGCTCACTCCAAAAGCACAACACTTACTTTAACTGTCACCAAAGAAACTTCCTCCACTTACACAAAAGAACCGAACAAGACATAACTACGAGGAAACAAGCACATATGAAGTTACCTTGCCCTCTTGTTCTTCATGAAGTTCGGACCTTGCTTAAGAAACTCAGTTGTCTCCCCAAAAACTGGCCAACCCATTGCGCCAGGAGGCAAGCCTTTCCTCCTGTATCTAACACCATTCCACTTCAAGAGAACAGAGCAAAAACAGAGCACAAACACAACAACGCCAAGAATTGCCATGAACAAAGCCATTGGTGTCTTCAAGAAGAGACTTGAAGATAGCAACAGCCTGCTTCAGTTGAAGTCACGAGAAGTGCACCAACATACACATATATATAGGTCCTTGAGCTACCATTTGCGCATAACAAGAATAGCTACATAGAAAAAAAACCGCCACTCTATGGCCTAGTGGCATCCCCTATTGTAGGCCTTGAAGATTAAAAAATTGAAAAGTGAAGACCCAAAGAAAAAAGAAAATGGATTGAAGATTATAGGGGTGGAAAAAAGGAGTTGCCTTTTGGAAGGGATGTCAGGGGAGTGCACAACTCAACTCAACAGACATTAGCAACCTTCAATGATTTGTGTATAAAAAATACAGATTTTAAGCCAGAAACCTTTGTTACCTTTATAGAAGTAAGAGAAGAAAGAAAGAAAGGAAGGGTCGGTTGGAAGGATGTTGATTGATGATTGTTCAATGAAGTATATAACAGTAAACTATTTACTCAGCCACACTTTTTTTTTGTATAAGGTTTTGTTGGATTTGGGTTACCATTGGATTGAAAAATGTTCTTTTTTTTTCTTTTGAATTATGTAACCCAGAGGAATAACATTATTGCTACTTTGATTTTTGACTTTATTTTCTGAGTTATTAGTGTTCGCTCTTAATTATAACAAAGTGTCAGGATTATTTAACTTTGTCAATAGTTTTGATCTTGTGTAACTAATTATGTTAAAAGTTAGATGATAAATTTTAATATTGTCATATGATGGGTTGATATATAGTTGGTGGTGATTACGAATTTGTATATCGTGGATATCAACAATAATTGTATTATCCCTTTTTCGAATTAGCCTTTTGACAAAATAAAATCAGAAACTCGTCAAGAAAAAAAAAATAGTAACTTGTCTTTCTGAAAAATTGTTAGTTTCTTACAAAACTAGAATGGTTCAATTTCAGTCAATCAAAAATTGCTTTACAGATAACTTTAAACTTGTCCACGTTGCAATTTCAAATTTCTTCTCGTGCCACTGTAATTCCTAAAGAATCATTCAACTGTGTTCTTCGTCTTTTGGATTATTCAGTGTTGTGATTACAATCAGATCCATCTCAATCATGTTCATGAAAAAAATAAAGAAATACGAAGAGAAAAATAAATTAAAGGATTAGAACGTATATATTCTTTAACAAATGAATTTGTGTTTAATTCAAACTTATACAAGTAACTTGTGAGACGATTATTACACTCATTTATGTATTATGTTTCATAGACAAATCTACCTATTAAGTATTTACATGTAACAACACATAAGTCATAATCAATGAAAGATAAACCTTGCCATTTATATCTTAACCAACATGAAGTTCATCACGAAACTTGTTATGTCCCAAGAAAGGAACATTGATACATCCATGACTGATGATTTTTATCTCAATTATGTGATTTGTGAGCAAAAGATTCTGCATGTGTAGCTACATAGATAAGTACTTAGTTTTCTGCTAATCACGTCTGGCTGAATTAACATATAATTTTTTAAAGATGGTTACTGATTACCCTTTACTATTCGATTTTTGGCTCATTGTAGATTACGAAAATTTTGCATGGTTGAGATAAAGGAATTTGATTTTTACTTTTCAAAAATGGTTCTCGATTAACTATTCAGTTTTGGCCTTCTTGTTCATTACAAAAATTTGCATGGTTGAGACTTGATAGGATGCACACACGAAGGAATTTTGAGGGGCACTAATTAAAAACTGTAAGAGATTTTTTTTATTTGAAATTATTAAAAAAAACAGTTTACAAAATCATAATCGTATTTTTATGTATTTTAATAAAAATAAAAATAATTCTACTTCTGATTTCCTACTTAAGAACACCACTTAACACTTGTCTTTCGCTTTAGATAATGATATAATAACCAATGAATTAGTTTTTGTGTCATACAGTACATGACTATTGGATCAATTCTTCCGTATTTTGCCAATTTTTTTTTAGAAAAAAAAAACATGTTTTGAAGAGAAATTGTGAGTAATGTTTAAAAGTTAAAATAGTTTTCATTAATAATATTACATAAAACCTGTTAGTTTGTTCTAAAAAAACAAAAACGAAAAGAAACAAGGGAAAATCCATGCAAAAAGTACAGAAAACGATCGAAAAAGAACATCAAAATTACAGTGTCTATGTTTTAGAATAAGAAAATAATGCACGCGATAATGTTGTAAAAGATTTTTATAATGTTTTTCAATCATAAGTTGTAACAATCATTTATAATATTTTTTTACTTTTACATAACTAACCCAAAATTTCTATTTCTTACTGGCTGCTATCATAAAAGCTTCACTATTACAGAACACAAATTTTAATTTGGACCAATTTTATTATCTTACTGTTTTTTAATAACCTTATCACTTAAGATAAAAAAGTGTAATAAAATATATGATATAATAAACAATAATATCTCTAATAACAAAATAACTATGTAATAAACAAGGGTATTTTTGTCTTTATGTTCATATATAACTTCTTTATTGCTCTCTTCTTCTTCTTTTTTCTATGTAAACTGAGAAGAAACAATAAGTTCACTAGGAAACTGTAATAAGTTTATTTTCTTCCTGGTATCAGAGGACAAGAAATTTGCTAGCGTATATCATGGTGAGAACATGAAAAGTTTTAGGGGCAAAACCCTTAAACAGATGAAGACTGTTTGAAGTAGATTTTTATCCTTAAAATCGTGAAAATTAGAAACCTTAAAGAAATTGAAGAAAGAAGAAAGGGTTTGGTCCCTGTACACCGACTGAACATTGGACATTAACCGTACAAAAGATGGTAGCCAATCAAAGTCATTCGATGAAGATGAGGTGAATAATGCCATGCCATCCTATTATAAAAACTGTCACTTTCTTCTTAGTATTGTTTTTTCTTTTATATGTTTCTCCTTAGTTTTATTTGTAAAATATGTTCAATACTATTCCCTCTTCAAAACACTTCAATCACAAATCAATAAGTATTGCTTGTTAAGGAAACCATAGTACTGGATCTCAGGCCAACCATGTATCACCGGAAAGAAACACTTCTCCTTTTATTATTTTCTTTTTTCTGAGTTTCCTTCTTCGTGTTTAGTATTCTCCCATCCATATTAATTGAATTAGACACACAATCCATGCAAATCCTAGGATACTTTCGCACAAATTCTTCATGGACAATATTTAACATTTGTTTTCTATCTTCTTATTATTATTTTTAATATCTTATGGATCTTTAAAAAGAGATCATTAGGAAGATATAAATAAGACATGAGCTCAAATCACATAAAATATTGATATCATTTTTAAACTAAAACATTAAGACTGAGACAGATTGATGTGTCTTTATTATTAATATGATGTTCAATTTTGTCATATCTATCAATTTGGGATTTAGACTCGCACAAAGAGCGAATCTCTTCCACATAGATATATTCCCCCTCAAACGGAAGTATTCCTAACCACAAATTGTACTATTGTTTATTTTAAAGGAATACACTAACTTGAACTATTTAGTAAGAAGACTTTCGACATAGGAACCCTAATGTACATAATGTACTTGTATGTGCTAGTCACCAAGACTAATCATCAACTAATATTACTGACAGATCCTCAAAGAGAAAGTTTATTAGAGAAATATAATACTAATGAGACTTGAGTCTAAACCACACAAGGGACCGATCATTTTCTACTCAAAACTTTAAAACAATGAATTTATGGGTTTTCATTCTTATATGGTGTTCAACTTTCTCATATATACAAAATGTGGTGTTTATACTCACATTTAGGTAACAATATCTTTATTTTTGCACAATCACTTATAATAGTAAGACATACATAATTGAAAATTTATCTTTAATGAGAAATGAGAGAGAAAAATAATAGTTTTAATCAAGTAACATATATAAATCAATTTTGTCTTGTTTGCGTATGAAATTATTAGTGAGTAAAACCACATGTACAGTGGAGTTGAAACTGTGTAAGAAGTTATCGTTGTTGAGTAGAGTTTGATGATTGATATTCTACGTAGAAGTACGAGATGATCACGGCTCTAACATGATTCCAATAAGAGGTGTGATTTTCTGGTTAACATGGATTTCTTTGCTCAATCGTGGTATTGTTTTTTTGACTAAATTTGCACCAAGAAGAGGACATGTCTTCAAGTGGCATAAAAAGGTTAGATTGGATGGTGACCAAAAAGAAAAATGTGGATCCACGTAGAAAGATTTGACACCAAACATTGAACATCTTCTTCCCTCATATCACAAATTACTATATATAATCATTTTTTTTTCTTTTCATCTTTCATGTGTTTCAGATTCTTGGTTTCTTTTTGAAAAATTTAGACATTTATGTCTACCTAGAAATATATTAATGTTAAACTTCTTTGCATAAACACTAAACAATCTTTAATTGTCTGTGAAAAAAATAAATTTCACTATAGTTGTGTATATGAATTAAATATTTAATATAAAGAATGTTTTAATATTGTTGACAGATTGAAATTTTATTCTGAGAAGAGCAATTTCGGTGGGAATAATTTGTTACAGCAAATGGCACCTAACATAAAACAAGTTACAACCAAAGTAAAGAAGTTCGGTGTTATAATAAAAATAAAGTACTTCATTTTAAGTTTGTATTAGTGCACTTTGCATGCACAAATTACCATGACCTATGTTGCTCCATGGAATAATGTTTATTATAATTGTTGGTTCTATGTATATGATGATTTAAAAGAAATGGATTAGAATAATACATGTTAATATTTTAAGTTATATCTTATAGATACAAATTAGATTTAATTATTTAGTTATTTATTTGTGAATGTCACTATTGTATTTATAACTTATCTCTTTTTTTTATATTCTTTCCAGCTTCTTAAAGTGGATTTTTTTTATCAATTAAATTTCATCATTAAGGAGGTGATTAAGTATAGACTTTTTCCAGCAAATGTGAATTTGATTTTGAATTAGTCCTTCGTTTCCTTTAAAGACTCTTAGTTTCTTATCCCTGAGCTCCCATCTTGATTCTATTTGTGAGTATTTTGATATTTTTATTTATGTTTCATTTGTTAGGTGTAATTTTCAAGGTCTTTATGAAATTTTGGTATAATTTCATCTCTTTTTTCTTATAGAGTTGTTATTACTCGAAAAACATGAAATCATTAGTAATGAGGACTTAAGTCATACTGTTTTGTTTGTTTTTTAAATTTTTTGTCGAAAGGACCTTTAATTGTCTACCAAAATTGAGTTATTGAATTTTGAGGTTGGTTTCAGATTTAATATGGATTAAAACAAGCATAGGGTGTATTTTGGCCTAATTTAGATGTTTCTAATGAATATGTAGATTAGTTGATAAATTTGTCCATTTGATTGTAAAAACTAGTTGTATTTGGTGTGTAATACACGTTAAAATATATAGGAATAATTGATTTTTTTTTATGTAATACTCAAATGACAGACAAATAATACTATCATTTTTATTTCTTCAAATTGTTAATAAAAAGAATTAAATCCACAACTTTTATTTTCTTCCTTTCCTTTTAAGAACTACGCCACCTTATTACTTCTTAAGTATTATCGTGTGTAATTGTATTTTTTACTTAAATTGCTTAAATTGTGGCATAAATTTTGAGCCAAAGACTTATTCAGACAATTTCATGTTTTTATATTTTCAAAATCTTAAATTGCCGGTGTTATTGGTATTATTAGGTGAGTTCAAATCTTAGAGTAGTTGTATTTAGGGATGTCAAAAAAAGTTGTATTCATAAATATTTGTGGATAAAATTCGTAACGGGTAAGAAAAGAATATGGTAAATGGATACACGCGGTAACGAATATAATACCCGCATGTTAATGGGGCGGGTACGTGTATCATATTATCGATATCTGTATTCGTGGATACCCATAATCGCTATATTCTAATTTAAATTAAATAAAAAATAAAACAACATGATTAAAATATTAACATATTAATTTTGAATGAGTTATTTTTTTTATCAATTAGTTTTAAAAAAAATTATTTCTTTGTAAACTGTGATTCAACACTATTTAAATGGGTTATTTAGACTTTGTTTAAAATTTATGAATGTTATGTATTTTATTTGATTTGAATTTATCATTAAAATATGTTAAATATTTTTTTTAATATCTGCGGGTACCCGTGGATATTAAAAAATTATGTGAGTACCCTCATAACATATACTTGGCATATATGGGTATGGGTACACGGTAGATATTTATCCAACGAGTAGAATTTGGGGGAACTGCTATTTGTACCTACCCGTCCCGTTGACGTACCTAATTGTGTTTCTATGAAAAAATGTTTACTTAATTGTATTTTAATTTTAGGATACCGTAATTATATGATTTTAACTCTCCAAGTCTTGATTTCGAAACTATTTTTTGTTATTGTGACATTGAATGCTCATGTCTCCATGGAATGAGAACTAACAATTATAGTCCATTTTATAGTGATTTACTAATATAGTTATAGTTTCATAGGAGTAAAATATGCTAAAAAAATATATTTAGCGTAAAATTTCATTTCCGCTTTGTATAATTATTAATCATGAAACATGTACACTTTCTATTTATATCTTTGTGAATGTGTGCATTCCTTTAGACTTGTCTACGTATATGTGTGAATATGGACATGACGTTGATTGCACTAACAATAATTCTTTGTCCGTAATAATCTAAAAATCAATAAAGAAAATCTAAAGATAATTATTTGACAGACAAAAATCCTGCTTATTATTACATATGATTTTTTTTATGCAATCATTATGAAACTTATTTTCCTTTCTAAGAATTGTATATCGTGTATGGTGTAAAAAAATTTATGTAAAATCAATTATTAGCTACAAAACTTAATTCTTAAAATTTACCATTGGTTTAAAAAGTTACCGTTAGAATTTGGTTAAATAGATTAAACATGTTAGGGTGAAAGAAAAGTGTCAAATAATTGGTTTGGTTGGGCGATGTGGGCCATGGCAATGGTTGCAGAAAGGAAAGAGAGGAATGTCTACCCACACGCATGCATCAAGTTTATACTCTTTCCCTTTTCATTTATTTCTCATTTATACCAAAGTTTCAGCTATGCATTTTTTTTTCTGTCCCAAAAGTTTGTGATGTACATTGAGACAACTAGTTTGCACGAGGGTCTCTGTTCTGTTTTCTTGTGCTTTTTTGTGTCCCTTTCCGTTCCTCAATTTCCTTCTCTCTCAAACATAAAGGGTGAAGACCGTGAGAGAAGGAAAATTTTGATTGAATCAATTGTATATTATATACACTTACACATGTGAGTCTTGAATGAGGTTATGTAATTGAAGGAGCAATTGTGGGTGTAATGCAAGTTAGAGCAGAGAAAGAGTTTTGGGTGTCTGTTTTTTGAACTGTGTTGAGGTTGTCATGTAGTTATTCATGATGTTTGGCTCCATATTTTGAGCTATCTCAATCGTGGATAAGTTGGTGAAGATACTGGTACTTCTACTACATGTTACGTTATATTATATTATATGTCAAAAGTTTCACCACACCATAATGAGATTGGTGAGGAACATTTATTGATCACTTTGTCTGAATAAAGCCAATGCATACCATTTTGATCACGGCTCTGTTTTTGGCTGATTCTATCGACCAGTGGCTGTCAACAAATTTCAATTTTTTTTTTCAGCTCTTCGTTTTTCCTTCGATAGGTGTACTATAATCATCAACTTTTGTTATCTTCTTTTGCTCCAAAAATGTGCACGATTGTTTGTATTTTGTTTCGACGTGATCATTCATGAACCATCTCATTCAGTTTTTTTTATTTTTTTATTTTTTTATTTTCCTCCAATGAATCCCTCATCACATCAATCTTTCTGATTATGTGGTGCATATCCTCATTTCACTTTTTCACCATTGTGGCCTCTTTTTTATATCAACTCATCATATGCCCCCCAATCAATCCTCACCTTGCATAAAACTATTTTTTTTATCCAATTTTACCTTGTTTATTTTATGTTGTTACTTTAAAAATTTGTTTTCGAATTTATTTACAACAATTCTTTAGTTTTTTATTCATTTTATTTTCTGTTTTTGAAATGTTTATATGAAAAATATTAAAAAAGTTGTTATTATTTGTTTCTAAGATAAAATACTAAAAATAGAAAACAAATTATATTTTGAAAGACACCGTATATGGCTTCTATTTTCCCTTTTTTCTAAACAGTGTGTGTTTGAGTACATTTACATGAAATTTTTCTTACATTAAATAAGTTGTAAGAATTTTTTTTTTATTTTTATTAAAAATTTTAATTAATTTTGTAAGTAATTATTTCTTACAAAATTGTAAAATTCGTAATTTTTACAAACTTTGTTGTAAAAAATATAATATAAGATATTTTGTAAAATATTTTTTAGTTTTTATAATAAAATTTGCAAGTATTTAAAAAAAATTAAAATAAAATTCGCAAAAAATGAGATTTTTTTTTTAACAATGATACATATCAAAGAAATCGTTAATAATTCATTTTGTTATATTTTCTATTATAGACTAAATTTATTACAAAAAGTTTTAATTTTTTTAGTCTTCTTATTTAAGAAGTCTCTTTCATGGTTTTATAATTTTTGTTATACTCTGAAAAGTTGTAACTGATGTAGCCTCCATTTAGTATGTGTTCATTAAAAACATGAAAAAGATGGTATATCTTCATTAATTGCTTCCTTGTTATCTTGAAACCGTTAAATCATGCATCTAGGACCATATCTTAAAACATAAAATGAGATATTATCCAAAGATTCCAATGAAGATATCTGAAATGTGGCAATCTTCTTTCTCTGGTTCTCTTTTAACTACCATAATTATGTCACCAAATCTTATACGTGTCTGCACACGAGGATATTGACATGTTTTCTTCTTTTACTTCCATGTATTGGCCCAACTTATTCCAGAATACGAGTATTTACTGATCTTTTTAATATATACACTATTTATTTTAGTTTGCAAATTTTATAATCTGATAAATTTAAACATTTCTAAGAAATTCATTTTAACATTAACATTATTATTATAGTGTAAGAGTGTGTACTGTATGACTTGTCAGCTAATTGATCACCGAGTGACTAAGGAATTTATATTCTATCATTAAACATATAAAAAAAATATGTGTGATATTAATCAATCCGGCAAGTGATGATAATGATCACTTCGAAAATTATAAAAATATGTGTAATAATGATATGTCATCGGCTGATCAAGTGATAATTATTCTAGACTTTATAAATTATGAAAATATGTGTAACAATAATTGGCTATCGGCTAAAGAAATGACAATCACTTCAAAAATTATGAAAATATGTGTAATATTGACTGAACATTCAACCAAATCTGTGTAGTAACATCACGCAGGAGTTGTGCCGAGCGACGACCGAAGCAGGTAAAATAACTTCGTCGTAACTATTATGACACAGGTTCATAATCAGGTTTATACTATACTCAACACTTATTCAATCTCATACCCTGGCAGGGTGTTTATACTATACTTCAAATTGTTCTCTTTGGTTAAGGTGTGGGACAAAATGTATTTTCTTTAAAGGCTAAGGACAAAAGAATGAAACAATTAGACTCAAAAAAGGTTAACAATAGACAATTAACATATATCAGGATTGACTATTTGACTAAGTAGCTTAAACATATCAAACAAATGTTTTTATCGTTTCTAACCAATTATGAGACTATATTAACAAGAATTGGACAAAAATCAATTTCATGATAACAACTATTTTTCTTATAGCTCTCTACTCTCAAGCCCATAACAATCATATGCTTTTCAACATTCAAATGTTTCCATACTTAAATATCCAAAAATTTGGTCATACTCTCGTACTGAACAAGGACTCACTAAATATAAACATATTATTTCACAATTAATGTATAATACAGGTTATCTCAACAATATACACAATAGTATGAGACAAGAAAGTTATTGCTCAAACATATTCTAACTCAACTGATTATCCAAACATTCAATTTATATATTTTGAAAACATGATTATAACAAGTTCAGATAAAATTTCAATAATTAAGCAAATTAGACACAAATTAAAATACTACTAAAGAAAAATAAAATTTAAATAAAAATCTTAGAAAACACTGGTTGTCTTCTAACAAGTGCTTGTTTAACATCTTTTAGCTCCACATTTTATTTTCATAGTTTGACCCTTTGTCTCTTTTTGGTGGGTTGCTTGTGGAACCAATGCCCTCTACTTCTTTATGTCTTATCTTCATTTTCATCAATACCTTCCATTCACAAGATCACAAAAGATACTTAAACAAACAAGTTATCCTAATTTTTATACAAACAAAAAATTTAAAAAGTAAAAATAAATATAAAAATAACAAAGAAATGCAAAATATTAAATGAATTTTTCAAAGAACCTCAGATGTTTCTTATTGCAAAATTATTCGGTACTCTCATTTATAATGAATGCTATTTTTCTTGTTCTCTAATATTATCTTATATAATGCATATATAAATATGATATACCTTATCAAATCTCTTAGGTTAAGAATGGATCAAAACTTACGTTAAAAATCATATAATTCCATTTATGATGAATTGTAATATTTGATTTGATTGTTGAAATCTCATATCTAAAACTTTTCTACAACACTTAGATACGTTCTAAGACGTATTATCTTGTAATTTGACATATTAAAATTCAAAATATAATACATAATATATATTGTTATTTAAAATATAATTATTATTTTATAAAATGGATGGGTGGATTAAGTTAATTTAGATGAGTGAATAAGGAATTAGTTAATTTATTGTTTTATTGAGATCTAAAACATTTTGTAGAATTTTTATGATGAATAATTTTTTGTGCATTAGGATGGATGGTAATCTGTTTTGGCAGGTGAGGATGCAGCTTTGTTGTCATAGAGATTCTCCAAAAACAGAGTTAGGAAGTAAAGAAGAAAAAAGAAAATAAAAAGAAAATAATAGAGGTTGGTTGTGCAGACCTAGAAGGATAGCACTAGCAGCTACACTCAGTTCTCTTCAGAGGTCAGAATCAGACATCAATGCTCATTTGTTTTCTAGTTCTTTTCTTTACAACTTTATTATTCACAAACACAAGAAAAGAGGTGAAAAATCCGCATGATCATTGAGTACACGTGTGGCAGGTCCTATCCACGTGCACCTGTTTCTATTCTTTCAATCCATCTATTTGTCGCTTCTTTATCATATCTTTTCTACTTTTTCTCCATTCCACGCTTCCATCAAACCATATGTTATTTTCTTTACCTTTTCTATATTTTTACTATTTTTTAAACATCTTCGATCAAATTAATATATACACGCATTTCTTTTTCATTCTTTATTTTCAAAAACCATTATTTTACTCCCTCAAATCCTCAGAAATTCCTATGCTCCGTCTTAAATAAATAACTCAGAAATCGATTAAAAACATTATTTAATATGGCAGAAATAATGAGATTATTTGACGTGGGCTTATGATAGGTATAAGCAATAGAAAAATAAACTAGACTTAGTTTGTATATTGAACAACATTTTGAAATTGGTTTATTAATCAAATTGTTTTAGGTTCATTTTAACTAATCTATTTGTAATTGTGTTGAGTGTTAAAGATTAACAAATTGTAATTGCAACGGTGGAGATAAAAGTGAAACAATGCTACTTGTGGACTTGTAGTGATGAATGTTAAATACGAGATAAAGAAAAGAAAATTAAACGATGCAAAAATAGTGTGAAGAACGAAAGCAAGGATGTGAGTAAATTTAAAGACGATATTATATACAAAATTTAGGGGCCGTAAAAATAAAGGGTTAAGTCTCTGAATTTGATTACAATTAAAATTTGTTATTGTATGAAATTTTGATATATTTTTATTTAAAAACTTTACAAATGAATATAGTATTTTTAATCATATTATATATTTTTTATATATGTGAAACATATTTTTCAATGGATATTCAAATGGAAATGTGTTGGAAAAATAAACCATTTAAATCATAATATAAAACACATATAATATTTTTAAAGAATTTAAGGCAAGTGAATTAACATAATTATATTTATTTATTTTTTAAATTTAGGAATAAATATATATTAAATTTTTGAACATCGACAAATTATAAATTTGTGTTAAAACTTCGATACTAAAAACTTAAACTCAAGATAAATTAATAAAAATTTTGAAGATATCAAATGCATAAAATACATTAAATTATAAAATTTATATATATATATATATATAATAATTTTCTATATATAGGAAAAAAATTTGATAGATCTGCCACTAATTATATATTACATTAATTACCATATACAGTAAATGTTATATTCATTTGACTTCACATCTAACATAGATCACTTGCCTCACGAATGTAATATTTATTTTAAAAATTTTAATTTTGTCAGTCTATTCAATTTTTCAACGATTTCCTTTCAATTGATATAATATATTGACATAAAAAAAGACTTTCTCATTACTTTAAATTTGTGATTATACCTTCCTTTTATAATCAAAGTAAAATTGGTATTTCATTTCTTATTTTATTTATTTGTTTCATTTTTTTAGAATACATCATTATTTTATTTAGTTAGCTCAATTATCTATCCAAATCGACACAATTAAGATAAAATAAAATAATTTAAAAAATTATGTTTCATTTGATTGGATATTAAATTAGAACAATATTAATGTAATCTGATCACGATACGTTATTATAAATTTTAACAGTTACTAGAGTAAACACAGGCGCGATAGCGCCTGTGTGTACACATTTTTTGAATATGCATGATATTATATTAGTAGTTGATGATATGGTAATGCTATTAAGTTAATAAACAAAATAAAATTATATTTATAAAAATAAAGTGAAATGTACGGAGAAAATATGAAAAAATAACTATTGATGAATAGGAGAAAAAAGAAGAAAGAGATAAATAAATAGTTTTATAAAAATTTGTAAAAGTTACTGTTAATTTTTAAAAATTTAATAAATGATTACATTATAAAGGGTAAAATTGGAATTATGAAAAGTTGACACAAAAAAGGGAATCCTCTTTATATATAGTTATAGATTGTAATTGAAAAGTAAATCTCTCCGATTTTCCTTCTCCTCCCCATTTTCCCATTTTTAAATTTGTCACTTTTTATTTATTTTAGTGAGACACTTTTTTGGCTACAATCACTTTTATTGACATAACATTAATGATGTCACTTTTAATTACATGAAACATAATAATATCACCTTTTTTGTTAATGTGATACTTGAAAGTTTCACGATCAACGTCTTTATCAATTTTGGACCTTACTTAAAAGCGCAACGAATCAGAACCTAGAGTTAAAAAAAATCTATATAGTTTTATTTTTTTTTGTAAATTATTTCATATAACTTTTATAAACAGATTGAAATTATTATTTCTTTTGATTTCTCATTTTGGTGTATGTATATTAAATTACGTATTATTTTTTCTAACTCATCGTAACTTATCACCACGTAAGGAATTAATGATGATTGCTTATTTTTCTAACAATAGTTACATCAAAATTCAAATTATAAAAGAAATAATAGTAAACGTTGATGTATTGTTAGAAATGTATACGTCTAAAAACAAATCAAAATGCAAGCATAACCACTGAGTTATTAATGTAAAAGTTAATGGGTTCGTTTAATTTATATCTAACAAATTAATTGGATGGATAATACAACAAATATTTCTAATCCTTTGAATAAATTAATACAAAATTCAGTGGTCGAGCAAAAGTTTTGAAGGGAGAGATCTTTGTATTGAAATGTGTATTAGTATTTGAATTTCTTTTTATGAAATAATTTTTAGAAAAAAATAAATTGGAATAGACATGGAATGAATGAATTTAATATTAATTTAGAAAATTATAAATATTTATAATCCATCCTTTGTAATGAATTGAAGATCTATGAAATCTATGACACCCTGCTTGTTACTGCTACACAACTGTTGACAACTCTTGAGTACTGAGTATGAAAGATCTGCATGAAACCTATGAGAAGTGACACTTGATTTGTTATCCTTTTCCTTAAACAACTAAAAAATATAAAGTGAATTTTTAATTGGTGAAAAGGTGTTCCTATTGTTTTGACTTAAATAACATGTGACTAGAGTTAACATTCTCTTATGCACCATTTTTTCTGCTAACTTTAGCCATCTAAATTTCTGTTCAAGTACTTAATTACGACAGTTTCAAAGGACTGTCACAAGCTTACCATAATCAATCACTTGTTTTGTTACAACATACAATGAAACTACGATGTTCCAGGCAAACACTTTTTCAAATAATCGATGTGGGATTTAAAACGTTTGAGAGTGTTTTGGGGTTAGATATATATGAAGAGGATTGTAGGTATAGTGTCTGAATGAGAAATGAGAAGCATGGATTGAAATGGAATGAAGAGAAAGGGTTGAGTGAGTGTGATAAAGTTGGAGATAGAATAGTTTGGCATTAATAAGGTAGAGATTGTTGGGTTTGTGGTGGGTGGGTCCAGTTGAGAATAAGAAAGAGGTCACCCCATGTGTAATCGGTCCCGTTTGGGTTTGTTTGATAGTTGAGGAGTGGTTTTGTCTTTGCTGTTGTTTCTTTCATTCCCACTGATGCAATTTGTATTAAAATCTTTCATTCCCTTGCTTTCAGCCCACATTAGGTAACCTTATGTTAGAAAAGAGTACCAAAACCCATGTGATCTGGTGTGTGCTTCGTCACATTCAGGATCAACCTCAAGAACCTGTGGGGCTCCCCTCGGACAACTCTTGTGCCACAAACAACAACGCAAAATCATGCCTCATTGCATGTTACCCCCTCGTGGGAATATCGTACTTTGGTACAAAAACAAAGCTTTTCACAAGTACCACACACTTAACTTCTCAGTCCCGTTACCAACTTCTCTCTCTATTCATTCTTCTTCCAATTTCTCCATTTACTTTTTATTATTAGGCCTTTTCTTCTTTCTTTTTTCTGCACATTAGGTTAATTAATCATCGGATCCTGTATTCTATAGACACAATATTTTGAGAAAAAGGTCGATATAGGTTGCTTTTTCTGTGGTATATATTTTAATTCCTGCAATGTTGCACCATGTGTGAGGCACTTACGTAGTAATCTACAATCTACTACCTAATCACATGCTTCGTAACAAAATAAAACTACAGGGTGAGAGTAAACAGATTAAAGTGGTGAGAAGGTTAATAATAGAGATTACATAAATGATTGGCTGAAAGTTGAAGTTGTGAAGCATTGAAATGTGTGTTTGAATGATGAGTGTAGATTCAGAAGTTGAGGTTGACTTGGTGCCTCTTTTTGCTCACAATCTTATGGGCTCCCTCTGACCCTGACTCTCTGAATATGTGTCGGTGGATGCTTTTACTATACTGGAATCACTCTTCCCCGATATGGGAGTATCACATGTCTAGGTTAAAGGTTGGCCCCAACGTATGTGCCTAATCTCAATGCAAATCCTACTTTCCTCATAAATCTACTCCTACAACAAACCCAGTTTCCTTTGTTTTCCAATTTCAGATTTCAAAATCCCAAAAAGCTTTCTACATACAACCAATGAAATGATCAAGCAAAATAGAAAAATGATTCCCCCAGTGAAAGTGATACATTTCACATGCGTTTCAAAGTGCTTTTATTTGTTTATCTGCAATTGGTTTGACACAGATGAGAAGAATTAAAAGAAAGAAAATATTAGATTTGCATGGTGAAATACAACTAAGTTGTTATGGATTTAAGGCACAAAAAGCTTGACCATTGATGTTTGTCTGGATTTAAAAACTGATAAGGTGTGTGTGTCGGGTCATAGGGTAGCCAAATCAGTACCCAGTGCCAGCAAATGGTGTTGGAGTTAAATGGATATGTGTAATTTTTTGGGATTATCTTTTTGTTCTTTGATTACTTTCGCTTTAAATCATTCTTAAGTTGCAACCCATTATTCATACAGCAAAACATGGGAGGAGCATAACTGTGTGTGTATCTTGTGCTATCATTGAATAGCATCCAAAGAATCATAATGCATAAACAAAGAGGATTCTGGATATTTTCAATTGGCTTCTTCACATGTACTTTCATGCCTTCTTCCTTAGTTGCTTCTCATGCACGTGCCTCTTTATATCAATCCATTTCATTACTCCTTTCTTTTTTCTTTCTTTTAAAAAAAATATTAATATGCAATTACCATTTATTTAATTCCATTCTATTCAATGTTAAAAGAATGAACAATAAAAGTCTACGGCAGCTGAGCCCAAGTTCAAGTTTAGCACTGGGTTATTTGGGCTTTTACAAATGGGCTTAAACATAGCTCTTTCTTTTTGCACCCCTTTTCTATCCTTTCCTCCAACTTTAATTTTTCTTCATGAAATTATTATTAGAGTATTTTTGACTCAGTTCTATCCAGAAAACATCTCAGTCATATACTATATCTAATGATCGATAAAATATGGTCAACTTATTTCATGATTGGTTATTGAGAGCATAGAATCTGGTCAACTTATAATGACGATTATAGTTCTATAATATGGTTAATATTCTGGAGATTCTTCCATTCACCAAGTGCTGGTAATATTGATTAATCTCAATGCTGATTAATCTATGTAAACATAGACTAACGATTCTAAGGAAAACGATTCAATGAAGTAAAATAATTATACATCGATTATTACTGATGAAAACATATAAATACTCATCACTGGACGATAAAATAATGAAAGATCACTAGAGACAATTAAGAAAGAACAACAGTGGTTTATTTATAAACAAAAATTCCAAAAGTGATAAAGTTGATTTTTGTTTCATTTATCCTGGCTGAAGAAGTGGTTAATGGTTGGCATAATCTCTGGTGGTCGAGTACGAAGAAACTTCCTCAGACTATGCTCAGCATATTTCTCTCCCTCTTCTCTGTTATCCAACACTGCCATGCTGCGTCGAGTTTTATTAATCCTGCACCAATTTTCCAACCAAAATTAATCACCAAAATCTGCACTCACTTCATTATCACATCATTTCATTCAAATAATAATTTGATTAGAAAACGGTCAAACTACAAAGATTCTTTACAGTGGGAGTATGTTTGTAAAATATTGGTAGCTAGAGTTTGTCCTTAAAAAAGACGTTGACTATGAATTTCATGTGAAAATTAAGCTCTTAACTAAAATCAATTTGAATAAGCTTTACCTAACATCAGGGTTTTGCAGCACATTTCTTGTTAGTTGGAAGACACACATGGTGGTGACAAAGGTCATTGCAGCCAATAGAGGGTAAACCTAAAAAAGATATACAAGAAAGTGAGAAAGGCACATAATTAAAGATTAGATTTAATTAAATTATGCATGGTATAGTACGTACCTCTGGTTTCATCCAGCGCCCCATTAATTCGAAAAATGTTCCTCTCTCGTGAACCTTAAAGATGTTTTGTTACTGTGACAAAGAACAATGGTGGTTTTAATCTAAATGTGTGTGTGCCATGTGTATAAATAGTAGTTGTTAATGCAGAACTTGGAGGGCTAGTTTGAAGAGTTAGCATGCAAGTGTTGCATATACAGTGGGCTGTGTGGAAACATAAAATATTTGACTTTTGGAGAAAACTAGGGGCTGGCCTCATGTTTTTCTGGTTTTTTTAAGGTAAGAATTTGCGAAGAATGACCAAAATAATAGGCAATAGGGTAATTCAGTTATTCACGACAGCTTCAGCCAGAGATAAAGAGATGACGATGACGCGGAAAATTAATATCACACTATCTTGTTTGAAGGGACGAGGAATTGACCTGCTTGGTCAGACTCTTATCTTCCTTTCTTTGGTATCTTTCTAGATTTTTCTCAACTATTAAATTCTTAACTATTTTCTACCCCTGCTTTAATTAATACATTCAATTAATGAATTACTTATCTTAATTAACATTTAGTATGGATTATGTTAAATTTTAATTAATTGTGAACGTATAAATAAATACATAAGAGCTTTTGTTAACTGGTTTGCTTATATCTGACCATATTTGTGATCATAATATCTTAAATACCATTTTTAATTTTATATATATAAAATATGAATGATTTGAATATTTTCATACTTTAAATATTGAATGATTATATAATTTTCATACTTTTTTTTTAATTTGTGATAATGTTTAAATCTAAAAAAAAAAAGTAGAAAAGGATTTTTTTTATTATAATTTGTTTACTGAGTTAGTTGATTATCTCATAGCTTTAAAAAGATTTAGTTTTTTTTATAATTATTTTAGTGTTTCAATAATAGCGAATTTTCTTTATTGCAATTTTTTTATAAAATAATTATTAAAAATAATAATATAGTTAATTACTTTTAAAATATTATATTTAAATGATTAGAAATAAGGGTGAATATAATACGATAAAAAAATTGGATGAATTAACTCTTTTTATTCTTAATAAATGAATTAATTTTTTTAACCTTTTCATTTCCAATAAAATTTTTTTTTATATATATATGGTTACTTATTTAAATAACTTTGTTTCACTTTTCAATTCACTGTCTAAACAATCTAAACAATCTGGGAAAAATAAAATAGAATAAAAAAATAATTTGGTATAATTTGAAATTGTAACAAACAAAGAAAAAGGAGAGATGTTCAAGCGATATTTCCTTAAATAAGTTCAAATACAATTTTATAATATATAAGTGAAGTACAAAATTTTGTAGAATCGAATTAAATTTAAAGTTCACTTATAATATTTCTTTATACTTAAATGACTTAAATTTAGGAAGGATTTATCACTTTTAAGATCAACATAAAATGTTTTATAATGTAACATATATAATTCTACTATTAATTGTCGAAAAATATATTTTCAATTCTAATACCTAAACTTTAAAATTTAAAACTCTTTTTATATCATATAAGTTTCAATTTTTAGTATTTTTTATGAAATCCATACTCATATGTATTACATACAATTTAATAATAATGAATGTATGTTATGATGGTTGCTACAGTGATGAAAGAAACGAAGCTAAAACATTTTAAACATCAAAACAGTGTGTTTTGTGGCAACCAAAGAAAGTGTGGTTGCGCATGGTTCAAGGATGTGCTTATTATCATGTCCATATCATGTTACAATATCACCAAACATTTGAGAAACTACTTGTGACTTCCTTTGGTTTTGGCATAATTGAGTTGAGTTCAAGAGAGTGACACACCAAAACATATGCTCCCCATTTTATCTTACCTCAAGAGAAGTAAAATTATATTTAAAAATTAATATAAGATGATCGAAGAATCACACAATTCACATTATCATAAGAGGAACCTTTTATGGTGATAATTCAACCCACATATATAACAAATATTTATTATTACAACTGAATAATGCAATTTGATACCAAATTAATTAGTATAGTTCATTTTAGGTAGGAAAAAATGTCAAAAACTATTTTACATTATATATATATATATTGCTTCCCGAAACACCATTTTTAATGATAAAAATACTTCAATTAATATAGTTTAATATTGTATTGATCATATGTAACTTCGTATTTTAGGTAGAAGGAAATATTACTCTTTACTTTTTTTATAGATAGTGAGATAAGAGCATCAAAATATCACACAAATAGGTAAAAGATTACAAAAATGAACTCTATAACTTATGTTATACAGTAATGTATGTTTATTTGATTATTTCTATTATATATTGTAAAGTAATATTTACTTTTATTTATTTCTAAACACGGGAAGATATCAAGGGAAAAATAAAGAAAATATAACAATCAACATTTAAAAAATATAAAAAAAAATTAAAATGAAAAAAAATTAACAATTTAAATTATTTTATAATTCTATTAACATAAAAAAATATTTTATCATATCAATTGTTAAATCATTAAAAAAATCATTTATTTCTTTTTATTTTCGTCCCATTCAAACAATTAAACTTTTTATGCTATTCTTTTTCATTTCACTTCTTTCCCACTCCTTTCCATCCAAATAAAACTCAAACTTAAAGTTGAAATTGACCACAAAAGTTTATTGTTTTCTTTCTACCTATAAACTTGTGTAATCATCATTTAGCATTTTTCTGCTATTATATATATATATATATAGCTCCTAAGAGCATCTCTGTGCCACTCATGCTGTCATAACATATCATGGCTCAGAAGCTGGTGTCTAGCTGGTATAATCTTCATTCTGCGGTGCCATCATCATATGTGCAACCACCAGAAACAAGACCTGATAATGCTGTTTTTGCCTCTGGAAAGTTAGTTCCAGTTATTGATCTTGAAGGACATGATCGACCTGATATCATAAGGAATATCTTAAAGTCCTCTCAGGATTATGGCTTTTTCCAGGTCCATATATTCTTTATTCACCAATATCCTTCACTTCACTGTCTTCTTTCATCACACGTGTTTGCCATGTATGAAATCATGGATATTGGTTGCACACACGTGGCTTTAGAGTTGGAATCTCCCATCTCTTGCAAAATGTACATACCAATTAGAAATTACATGTCATGCATGTATCTTTGGTGTTGTGTGATATAACTCGGTGTTTTTTTTTTTTTAACTTGCAGATAAATTTGTTTCCGTTATTACGAAAATGAACAAATTTATAAAAAATTATGAAAATGAAAAGATTGTGCAGTTCCATACATCTTTTAAAAGAAAAATCATGCACCCCTCTCAAGTTTTCTTTGAATCGGTGGTCCAATAATCAAATTAGAAAATCGTGTTGGTGTGACACATTTTTAAATCAAAGTCGTGTTGGGGTTATATGATTTCAAGCTGAAATCGTGCAGGGATTAACGATTCCTGTTTTTGTAATTGATTACGGAATTTATTTAAAAGGAAAAAAGTGTGAAGGACAACGTTTTATTTATTAGAAAATGTGTATGGGTGTGCCATTTTCTTGTAGTGAATGACACATATGTACTATTAGTTAAGTTATACAGGTCCTAACCTTATACCAGACCGTTAAACTAGGCGTAAGGCTTCCGGATAACCGTCCACTACAAGGATCCATAATGAAATAGATCAACCAAATCTGGATAAACAAAAAAAATGTTCATACTTGTTTTTGGGTTTATCCGGATTTGGTTGATCCATTTCGTTATGGATCCTTGTAGTGGATGGTTGTCCGGAAGCCTCACGCCAAGTTTAAGGGTCTGGTATAAGGTTAGGACCTGTATAGCTTAATCAATAGTACATATATGTCATTCACGTACAACAAATGAAGTTATTGGATGACTTTTGAAAGGAAAAATGGGAGTGCAACTAGAAATAGTAGAAAATGGCACACCCCCACACGTTTTCTAATAAAGAAAATGTTGCCCCTCACTCTTTTCCCTTTGAATTTGTGTACCCCTTAATCAATTTCGTAATCGATTGCAAACACTTTGTAATCAATTACAATAGAAATCGTTAACCCCTTGCACGATTTTAGCTTGAAATCGTATAATTTGATTTAAAAACGTGACACCTACACGATTTCTTATTTTGACTATTTGTCCACCAAATCCAAAGAAAAACGTGAGAGGGGTGTACAATTTATCTTTTAGAAAACGTGTGGGAGCTGCACGATTTACTTATTTTTGTAATTTTTTAAAAGTTTGTCCATTTTCTTAATAACGGAGACAAATTTGTCTAGAAGTGAAAAAAAAAACCTAACTTGGTGTGTCCTAAACTATTTCTTATGTGAAACAATACACCGTTTACACCATTTTGTAGTCTTGTTGGAAATCTCACATATGGATTAGAGATAAAGTCCATGTTTTCACGTGTATGTATATTTGGTTAATCTGAAACGGTGAAAAACAAAGTAGGTTATCAACCATGGAGTTTCAAAGGATATAGTTGATGCTACACTGAATATTTTCAAAGAATTCCATACGATGCCTGAGGATGTGAAGATAAAGGAAAGCTCTAAGGATCCAAATGGAAGGTGCAAGCTCTACACAAGTAGTGGAAGAGCCACCAAAGATGTTGTTAAGTATTGGAAAGACTCATTATCACACCCTATGGGAGAATTCATGGAGTATTGGCCAGATAAACCACTTGGATATCGGTAAATTAATTTATTTTTGCTTTGTTTCTTCTTCTTGTTTTTCACTTAAACGTTCACGTTTCATCCTTAAACTTTTCAATTTATCATTTTAGTCAATGGTAGCTGATGTGCTGGCTAGACTTATAATACTGATTTTCCTACATGTGGATTTCTTAATGACAAAAATGATAGTCTCGCATGGTCGTGTTATTTTTATACATATGTAAATCACCTGATATGTTGAAAAGAATGAATAAGAGTGAGATTACAGATGATTCAACTCACAAACAATAACTGTCATAATTACTATAATCTGTTAATATTAATCAAAATGAGTTGACCCGTATTTTATGTTCTATACAGTGTTTAAGCTACGTAAGTTTACGATGTAATTTTTAGGTTTAAATTTTGTCCTTAATTTTAGTAAACAAATTTTAAAACCTTTAATGGATATGTCAATTTCTGTCCCCCCATTGTATTTTTTGGTAAATAATTGGTGTCAACTGGATTGAACAACTCGTTTTATTACGTTGGATACTGCAACAAAGAAGTACAATAATGTTCTACAAAATCATATAATATCACAAC
>Ga0099823_1000804_pt1 | contig 23356 bp, 20 predicted proteins | sample CowpearedBW_FD_76831 | JGI IMG/M metagenome (GOLD analysis project Ga0099823, IMG submission 76831) | Root nodule microbial communities of legume samples collected from California, USA - Cow pea red BW | ecosystem: Host-associated > Plants > Roots > Nodule | place: USA: California | collected...
CTCTCGCTGCTGGACATCGCGCGCCGGCATGGGCTGAAGGTCGTCGAGGACGCGGCCCATGCGCTGCCCACGACGCTGGAGAAGGAGCTGATCGGCACGATGGGCAGCAACGCCACGGTGTTCAGCTTCTACGCCAACAAGACGATGACGACGGGCGAGGGCGGCATGCTGGTCACGCGCGATCCCGAGCTGGCCAAGCGCGCCCGCGTGATGCGGCTGCACGGCATCAATCGCGATGCCTTCGACCGCTTCACGGCCAAGGTGCCGAGCTGGTACTACGAGATCGTCGCGCCGGGCTTCAAGTACAACCTGACCGACATTGCCGCGGCGCTGGGGCTGCACCAGCTCAAGCGGCTGCCGGCCTTCCAGCGGCGCCGCGAGCAGATCGCCGCGCGCTACTTCGAGGCGCTGGCCGGTCTGCCGCTGATCCTGCCGCCGAAGGCGCCGGACGGCGACGTGCACAGCTGGCACCTGTACGTGCTGCGCCTGTCGGACGAGGCGCCGGTGAGCCGCGACGTCTTCATCGAGCGCATGTTCGAGCAAGGCATCGGCTGCAGCGTGCACTACGTGCCGCTGCACCAGCACCCGTACTGGAAGGAGCGTTACGGGCTGACGGCGGCGATGTTCCCCGAGTCGCAGAAGGCCTACGAGCGCACGGTCACGATCCCGCTGTACACGGCGATGACCGACGAGCAGGTCGAGCGCGTGATCGGCGCGGTCCGCCGCAGCCTGGGCGCCTGAGCGGCTTGAACGGACTCCAGCGAGGCACGGGAAGGCCGATGGCCAAGCGACTCTTCGACATCGTCTGCGCCGCGATCGGGCTGCTGCTGCTGAGTCCGCTGCTGCTCGCGGTGGCGGCGTGGATCAAGCTGGACTCGGCGGGGCCGGTGATGTTCCGGCAGGAGCGGGTGGGGCGGTTCGGGCGGACCTTCCGGATCCACAAGTTCCGGACCATGCGGGTGGACGCGCCGCGGCTGGGCCCGCAGATCACGATCGGCGAGGACGCGCGCATCACGCGCAGCGGCCGCTGGCTGCGCGCGACCAAGGTCGACGAGCTGCCGCAGCTGTGGGACGTGCTGCGCGGCGCGATGAGCCTGGTGGGGCCGCGGCCGGAGGTGCCGCGCTATGTCGCGATGTACCCGGCGGAGCTGCGCGAGGTGGTGCTGTCGGTGCGGCCGGGAATCACCGATCCGGCCTCGCTGAGCTTTCGCAACGAGAGCGAGTTGCTGGCCAAGGCGGCGGATCCGGAGCGCGAGTACGTCGAGGTGGTGATGCCGATGAAGCTGCGGCTGGCGGCGGACTATGTGCGCAACGCCAGCCTGGGCGGGGATATCCGGCTGATCCTGGCGACGCTGGGCGCGATCAAGGCCTGAGCGGGCCGCAGAACAAGAGAACACGATGAACTGGTTGTCCCTGGATGCCTTCCTGACGCGGATCCGTCCGTTCCGGGAGAGCCTGGCGCTCGCGCTGGACATGGTGGCGGTGGCGCTGGCCTGGCAGGCGACGTATCTGTTCCGGCTGGGTTTCGAGCGCTGGTTCGAGGCCAGGCCGGGTTACGACCACTGGGTGATGCTCGCGATCGTGGCGCTGTATGGCGTGCTGCTGAAGCTGTTCCGCGTGCCCAAGGGGATGTGGCGCTTCAGCGGCTTCGGCGAGGTGAAGCGGCTGGCGGCGGTGTGCGTGATCGCCGGCCTGGTCGCGGCGGTGGCGGTGCTGATGGCGCAGCTGACGGCGGTGCCGCGCGCGGTGCTGGCGCTGCATCCGGTGTTCACGCTGATGGCGCTGGCGACGATGCGCATGGGTTACCGGATGCTCTACGAGCACATGCGCAGCCGCATCAGCGGCAGCGCGCAGGAGCAGCGCCGCGCGCTGGTGATGGGCGCGGGCGATGCGGGCCGGCTGCTGGTGGCGGGCATCCAGCACCAGCAGGGCTGGGTGGTGGTGGGCTATCTGGACGACGCGCCGGAGAAGCGCGGCGCGCGCGTGGCCGGGGTGCCGGTGATCGGCACGCTGGGGGATGCGGCGCGGCAGGCGGAGCTGCACGGCATCACGCATGTGATCGTGGCGATGCCGGGCGCGACGACGGTGGAACGGCGCCGCGCGCTGGACCTGGCGGGCAAGACGGGGCTGGCGGTGCTGACGGTGCCGAGCAGCCAGGAGCTGCTGGCCGGCCGCGCGGTGAACCAGGTGCGCGACATCGAGCCGGAAGACCTGCTCGGCCGCGAGCCGGTGCAGCTCGACGAGGGCGGCATCAGCGAGTGCATTGGCGGCAAGGTGGTGCTGATCACGGGCGCGGGCGGGTCGATCGGCTCGGAGCTGTGCCGGCAGGTGGCGCGGTACGGGCCGTCGAGGATCGTGCTGTATGAGCTCAGCGAGTTCGCGCTGTACCGGATCGAGCAGGAGCTGGGCGAGAAGTTTCCGCACATCCCGCTGGTGCGGTTGATCGGGGATGTGAAGGACCTGGAGCATCTGCGCTTCACGTTCGGGAAGTACCGGCCGCAGATCGTGTTCCATGCGGCGGCCTACAAGCATGTGCCGCTGATGGAGGAGGAGAACGCCTGGGCGGCGCTGCGGAACAACACGCTGGGGACGTATCACGCGTGCGTGGCGGCGGCGGAATCGGGGGCCGAGCGCTTCGTGCTGATCTCGACGGACAAGGCGGTGAATCCGACCAACGTGATGGGCGCGACGAAGCGGGCGGCGGAGCTGGTGATCAGCCACATGGCCGGGCAGGGGCATGCGACGAAGTTCATGGCGGTGAGGTTCGGGAACGTGCTCGGGAGCAGCGGGAGCGTGATTCCGAAGTTCAAGGAACAGATCGCCAGGGGCGGGCCGGTGACGGTGACGCATCCGGAGATCACGCGCTATTTCATGACGATTCCCGAGGCGGCCCGGCTGGTGGTTCAGGCGGGGGTGATCGGGGAGTCGGGACAGGTCTTCGTGCTCGACATGGGCGAGCCGGTGAAGATCGTGGAGCTGGCCAGGACGATGATCCGGATGAGTGGGAAGGACCTCAGCGAGGTCCGGATCGAATTCTCTGGCTTGAGGCCAGGTGAGAAGCTCTACGAGGAACTGCTCAACGATCGCGACCGCACCGTCGCGACATCGATCGCTGCGCTGAGCATTGCGCGACTCGACAGCGCTGCGGGGGCGCAGCGTGTATTGCCGTGGCTGAGCGGCTGCCTGTCGTCCGGGCGTTGCAACGATGACGATGTGCGCGCGGCGCTGATGCAATTACTGCCCGGGGAGTTTCGACCCGCGCGCTGAGGCGCCGCTCAGCTCGGGTCGACATGGCAGACATCAGCGAGCTTCTTCGTAGATCGCGGTGATCTGCTTCATGCGCGCGGAGAGCGTATAGCGCCTCAGCACCTTGGAGCGCGCCTGCGCTGAGAAGCGCGCGCGCAGGGCAGCGTCATCGACGAGCTCGATCAGCGCCGACGCCAAGGCTTGGTCGTCATCCGGCGGGAACAGTCGGCCATCGCTGCCATCTTCGACGAGATGGTGGTTGCCGGGGATGTCGCTCGCGATGACCGGCACCGCCGACGACATCGCCTCGAGGACGGCCAGCGGCATGCCTTCCCAGCGCGAAGGCAGCACCATCAGATCCAACGCCTTCAGCAGCTCGGGTACGTCGCTGCGCCACCCCAGGATGCGGATGCGGTCGGCCTGACCGCTGGCTCGGATGGCGGCCTCCAGTTCATGGCGGAACTCGCCGTCTCCGATCATGAAGAAGCTCACCCGCGGGCGCTGCGCCGCCACCTGGATGGCGGCGCGCACGAAGCATTGCGGATTCTTCTGCACCCACAAGCGACCGACCATGCCGACGACGACGTGATCGAGGGACTCGATGCCGAACACCGAGCGGCGAAGCGCATGCCGCGCTTCGGGTGTGGCCGGGGAATAGGTGTCGACGTCCACCCCATTGGGCAGCACTGCCAGGCGGCGATCGGGCACGCCGAGCAGGTCGCGCGCGATGGCGGCGTCGGCGTCGTTGAGGACGATCATCCGATGGGTCACCCGGCCGGCGCGCCGCTCCAGGAATTTGAAGATGGCCTTGATCGCTGCGCGCGATTCCGCCGGAAAGGCGTAGCCGTGCACGGTGTGGACGATGGTTGGCACGCCGGCAGCTTTGGCGGCGAGGCGCCCCAAGATGCCGGTCTTCGAGGAATGTGTGTGAACGATGTCGGGACGTTCGGCCCTGAAGAAGTCGCGCAGGGCGAGATAGGCTTGGACGTCTCGCTTGGGCGAGATCGCCCGCTCCAGTTCCGGAACCAGATGCACGCGCACGCCGATCTTGCGCAATTGCTCGGTGAACTCGCCTTCGCACTTGCACACGGCGATGCGTTCGTAGCGTGCGGGATCCAGGTGCGCGAGCTCATCGAGGGATACCTTCTGCACGCCGCTCATCAAGGGCAGCAGCTGCAGGTGGACGATCTTCTTGCGTGAGGTCATGGAGAAAGCGTGCGGAGCTCGGTGCGAGGCGGCGAAGGTCAAATCCCGCCAGCGGGAGAGGAGGTGGACTACTCAGGCGCGAGCCTGCCGCGATTGCATCACGCCGATCTCGGAGAGGGTGCGGACCAAGCTCAGTGCGGCGTTGTGCCAGGTGAAGGTTTCGGCGCGGGCCCTGCCCGCTTGGCGCAGTTGCTCCAACCAGGCGTCATCGTGCAGCGCGCGTTGCATCGAGCTGCGGATGTCATCGACGGAACAGGGGTCGAAGAAGGCAGCGCCACTGCCGCAGATCTCCGGGATGGACGCCGCGCGCGCGGCGAGGACGGGGCAGTCGCAGAACATCGCCTCGACCGGCGGCAGACCGAAGCCTTCGTAGATCGACGGGAACACGTAGGCGCGCGCATGGCTGTAGAGCGCCTTGATCTCGTCGTCGGTCAGACGACCGGCGCGGACGATGCGTGGATCCTCGCGGGCCGCGTCGGAACTGTCCGCGAACACCGTGGCGTTGCTGCCGCCGACGACGACCAGCCGCGCATCCGGATCATCGAGGCCGGCGAAGGCTTCAATGAGGCGCGGGAAGTTCTTGTTCGGATTCGCACTGCCCACGGCAAGGAAGTAACGGCCGGACTCGACGCCCAGCTTGCCCAGGACGGCGTCATCGGCCGGCTGTCGGCGCATGTGGTCGGCGCCGCAGTGGACGACGTCGACCTTGTTCGCGTCGATGCCGAGGTGATACACGAGGCGTCCCTTGGAGAACTCGGAAACGGTCAGCACGCGACGGCTGAGCCTTCCCTGCGCGTTGAAGAGCAGTCGATACCAGCGGACGAAGTTGCGGCTGAAAGAGGTGGGGACGTCGAAGACCGCCGTGTCGTGGAACGTGCAGACCTGGCCGAACTTGATCAGTGGCGTGCTGCCGGCGAGATTGATCAGCATCGCCCCGCGGGCCGCCCAGGGCAGGTGGATCTGCTCCCAGAGGTGAAGATTGCCAGAACGTATCTCGCGGACCTGGATATGGCGCAGCACCGGCAGCGGTTGGATGCGTCGCGACGGCACCAGCAACACCACGGGGCCAGGGGCGGTCCACTCGCCGTCGGCCAGTAGCGCGTCGAAAGCCTGCAGCAACTCGATGGCGTAGCGTTGGACGCCAGTCAGTGATTGCGCGAGGAACTTGCCGTTGATGAAGATCATTAGGGGGAATGTCAAGCAATGGCCGCAGGCGTCTGCAACTCGGGTTTATCTCGTGTGGTGGATTTCCTGATCTTTCTCGGCGCCGGGAGAGGCGTCTTGCCGGAAAGTGCCATCGCAATGATCACGACGGCCGCGGGATTGAAGATCATGTAGGAACTCACCGATTGCACGAGCAGGCCAACCAAGGCAATGCGGATCCATCTAGATGGTGTGGAAGACAAGGCGTAATGGAACACCCACAGATATGCGAGCAGATAGAGCACGCCGCCATATGCCAGGAACATGGCGGGATCGTTGTTGGGGTACCAGTCCAGCTGGGGGGCGGGAAAATTGGCCTTGTCGTACAGATTCATGAAGTAGCCATACAGACCTGCGCCGACACCGAACGGATGGTCCAGCCACATGTTGATGCAGGCGCCCAGTGCGTTGATTCGCTCTGAAACGGACACCGACACCATGAATATGGCGAGCAACTCGTCCAAATATGTCCAGACGGCGACGCACAGGACGATGAAGGCGAACAAGTACACCGGAACCACTGCCCTGCGCAAGCGAGCGGAGTACCCGAGCACCAACGCAATTGCAAACGCAACGAGCGCTCCGGCACTGAACGTATGACCAAGCACGAATATTCCCATCCAGGGAATCGTTCCGCGGGCATGGAATCGCAAGCAGCAGACAACCAGCAGGCTGGTGCCATAGCCCAGGGGCTCGAATTCGAAGCCCATCAGGCGCATGTACCCTGCATCGAAAACACCACTGAACGGGCCGAAACCGGGGCGCTCGAAGTAAGGAAGGTCAAAGTGGATGCCCGAGTACAGACGGAACATCTGCAGAAAACCGGGCGCCAGCGTCAGTATGTAGCTCCAGTTCAAGGCTCGCTGGATCGCCGATTCGGACGATACCCGGAAGAAGTGGGTAACCGAAGCAACGACCACCACGTAAGTCAACGTGCGCACCAGCGTGATGATCGTCGTCAGTTCCGGGGAGCTGTACAGCCCCTTTTGGCTGGTGATGCTGTTATCGCCGTTACCCAGGGTGAACAGGGCTGCTAGACCCGCCAACAGCGTGGCCAGCAGAAACGGGCCATAGCAGCTCAGCACCCGTTGCAGCGTGCGCGCCGAGGTCAAGGCGCGCGGCGCGTTCACGAGGGCCAGTACCTCGGTGAACTTCAGCGGTCCTACCCGCGGAAAGACCCAGGAGAGCAGCGCAACCCCCGCGGCGACCGAACGGCCCTCGCGCGAATGACGTCGCGCGGGGCGCGCGGCGGCGACGGACCTTCTGGATTCGGCGTCGGTTGCAGGCTCGGTCATCGTCTTGGAAAGTTCAGGCCTGGTCGCGTTTGGCGCTGAAGAACACTTCGCGCTGGTTACGCAGGCTGGAGATGTAGCCCAGGTAGGTCATCAAGGTGGCATACCGTTCCGCGCCCAACAGCCGGAAAGCCGTGCGCAGCAGCGTTTGCATCAGCCCCATGGCGCGCGAGTGCCGATGGGCGTTGTAGCTGCTCACCGCCTCTTGGGCAGGACCGCCGCCAAGGGCGCCCAGCTTTTCCAGCATCCGGTGGACCGGGCCATTGGCGTCGAACGGATCAACGGTGGTTTCGAAGTCGGCCTGTTTCAGCGCGAAGAGCCGTCGGGCGACGCCATTGATGCGCTCGCCATTGGAAAATGTCCCGAAACCGTACTGTAGAGCGCGCAATTCGCGGTGGCCGTGACGAACGAGACGAGCCCGATAGTCATCGAACAACGGCTTGACGTCGGGCCGGGCCGAGAAGTCGTAGCGATCCTGATATTTGCTGATCTCCAGGCGAGGCTCGGCGGGCGGCTCGACCGACAAGCCGCTGAAATGGAAGAAGACGAGCGGCCGGTCATTGACCCTGGGATTCGAGAGGTCCTCGACGGCGAGAGTCCGCTCGTGCAGATTCCAGTAGGCAACGTTGTAGACAGGGCTGCGCTCGATCACCACACCGTCGAAGAGCGCGGGGGCAAGATCGATGAACTTCTGGTCCACGAACAGTCCTTGCCGGGTGTCGTTGTAGCCAAGCTCGGTACAGCGTCGATGCCACCAGTCCTGCAAACGTCGGCTTTCCTCACATCGACGCGCACCGAAGAAACCCAGGTTGTAGATTCCGGCGCGCATGAAATCGATCTCCGATGGCCTCTTGCCGTCCTCGATCGGGGTCGTGGTATGGGGCGTGATGATGGCCGTGTTGCCTTCCAGCCGGTCTACCAGGCCCTGCAGCGATCCGTAGACGCAGATATCCGGATCCAGGTAGAAATAGAACTCGTGGCGGTCGGCCAGCCAATTAAGCATTGCCGGCTTGACGTCCGTATTGAGTTCGAGGATGTCGAACTTGAAGGCCAATTGACGGAAATTGGCAACCCCCAGATCCTCGACCCAGATCATCCGGTCGAGGCCACAGGTGGCTTCGAATGATGGATCCTTGGTATCCACGACGAGGACGTAGAAGACAATATCCGGATTGCTTTGCTTCAGGCTCTCCTGCAGGGTACGGGCGTACGCGGTGTAGTTGCGGGAGACGATAGTGCAAGCCGCGACGCGGCCCTTCATGTTCATTTCGGCCATATCTGTGTGGCAGGGCATCCTGCCCAAACGGTATTGCTTGGAATATTGCGGGTGACGACCGAATTGGCGCCCACGATCGCATTGCTGCCGATGCGCACGCCCGGCAAGACTACGACTGCGTCGCCCAGCCAGACATTATCTTCGAGCACCACCGGCCCCTTGCTGTGCAGCGGGCGCGCGTCGGGGCGCAAAGGTTGGGCCGTCAGAAGGTCCTGCACGGCGCCATGACTGTGGTCGGTCACCAAAACTTTGCTGCCGAACAGGCAACCATTGCCGATGGTCACCTCGGACAGCGCGCCCACGTGCACCCAGTCCGAAAAGTTCACGTTGGCGCCGATTGTCAGCCGGCCTTCTCCGATCGCTTGCAACCAAAGGCCGCGGCCCGCCATGAAGGCGCCGGAGAAACGGATCCGCCCGACGCCCTGGATCTTCACTTGCGACCAGACGATCCGGATCCGCGCACCGCACAAGGCGGAAAAGGCGAGGTTGTAGAGCCGGTCGCGCAGGCGCGACGGCAACGTGACCAATCGCAGGAAGTGTTCGGCTCCACGCATCGACATGCTCATAGCAAGACGTAGTTCAAGACCCGGTTGATCTTGTTGAACGCGCGTACCAGGAAGAACGCGATATGGCGACGCAGTGCGGAGGAGCTCAGCAGCGGCCGGGTGCACCAGCGCAAGTACAAGGACGGCGCGAACGCCTCGTCGAGCACGCGGCCGAGGTCCTCCGACTCGAAGCGATTGCCGCCGCCTTCCGCGGCACGCGACAGCGACATCAACTCTCCCGGTAATAGGCGGGTCAGCACGGCATTGGCCATCAATCGGCGTGCGCCGGGCAGCATGGCGCCGAGTTGGCGTTGGGTAATCGCGAGCAAGTTGACGCCGAAGACCTCGACCAGGCGATAGCCGCTCGTGTTGCCACCCAAGGCGCTGAACAGCGGCGTGCGCACGTGGAAGTGTCGCGGGGAAGCCTTCAGCGCGCCGTAGATCCAGGCCAATTGGGGCAGAAAGGTGTTCATCTCCGCTTTCGGATCGAAGGCTGGGTCGTGACGACGCACCGCCTCGCGGTTGATCACGTTGGAGGAGATGAACGTCAGATAGATGTTGGCCCGCCGGAACATGTTGGCTGAGTCCATGGCGCGCACGTCCACCGTCTCCGGGATGACACGGGCGAACTGCTCCTGCTGCCGGCCCTTGGTGAAGCCAACGCACTCGATGTGGAGCAGGCCGAACTCGTTGTGTCGGCAGAACTCGAGCACATAGCGGCTGGCTCCGCCATGCAGGACCTCGTCGTCGCCGATCTGCCAAAGGTATTTCGCCGTTGTCACGTCGAAGCATGCGGCCAGGTTGCCGTCCATGCCGATGTTGGTCGCGTTCGAGATCAGCCTGACGGGCATGCCGCGGTCGACACGTCGCTGCACCTGCGCGCGCGTGTCGTCTGTGGAGGCGTTGTCCAGCACGACGACTTCCAGATCGGCCGGCCAGACGGGGAAGTCCCGGGCGATCGAATCCAGCAGGATGCCCAGCAGCTCCCCGCGGTTGTAAGTCGGAATGGCGATGGCCACCAGCGGGCCGGCGGAGGCGGAAGTGTCCATCAAGGGCGGCGGAAGTAGCGGAAGAACAGTACCAGCGACCAGGGCAGCAGTACGCCCGCGGTCAGCAGCGTGTACAGCAGGCTCATCGCCAGCACGCTGTACATGGAGCCGAAATAGGCGATCAGGGCAGTCAGGACGGCGCCAACGATGGACAGCGTCAGCATCGGTTCCTCGCGGTGCGCGCGCATGTACGCAGCGACGGAGAAGATGATCGAGTTGACAGCGCAGACCAGGGCGAGGCAGGCCAGCACGCCGGGATCCGCGATGCGTTTCATCTGCGGCACGCCGAGATGGTCCAGCAGGACGACGGCCAGGACGACACCTGCAGCCACGACCGTCGTGAAGATCACCGAACGACGCAGCACGGCCAGGAACAGTGCATTGAGCGCGGCGCGTTCGCCGCGCGCGATGTGCATGGCGAACGCGGGGGTCCGGGCGTAGACCCAACTCGTGCCGACGCCTGCCAACGCGTTGAACACGGCCATCGCGATGCCGAACCGGCCGGCCTCCACGGCGCCGCGGTTGGCAAAGACCAATGGCGTGAAGGCGTAGAAGATGAAGTAACCGCTGATTGCGCTTAGCGCGATGCGCCACTGGAAGGGCAGTACGTCGCGACGCCAGTCCAGTCCATCCGCGTGCCCCGTCGGGCGGTTCGACAACCAATGATGAAGACGCGCGATCCGGTGCAGCCAGTAACCGGTCAGCAGAGTGGTCGCCAGGGGCACCATGCAGGCAGCCCAAAGTGACAACTGGCAGATCAACGCCAGCCATAACGCCATGTATCCGACCACCGTCTGGATCAGTCGCAATCGAGCCACCTGACCGATACGCCCCAGTCCTTCCTGGAGTGCGAGCACCGGCACGTAGGTCAGATTGATGGCGCTCGCCGTGACAAGGACCACCCAGACGGGCAGCCATTGCGCCAGAGGCAACTGGCCCTTGATTGCCAGGAACAGTCCGCCGGCACCGCCTGCCAGCAGTGCGAACAGGATGGCTGCGATCCGGTACCAGCGGCGCAACCACCGCGTCAGCGACGCCAGTTGATCGATGTGTCGATCGTCACCGGAGAGCCGGTCGTCGCCGACCGTTTCCAGGTGCGCGGCGTGATGGCCTACAAGCTGGATGATCACCTGTCCCAGACCCAGTTCGAAGAGGATCTGCAAGCCGAGCAGACTGGCGAAGGTGTAGTAGTAGCCCTGTTCCGTGGTGCTCAGGAACAGCGGGACGAGAAGAACGGTGAGTGCACCGGCCACGACCGACCAGCCACGTGCAAGCAAAGTCGCGAGTACGTGGAAGTCGATGCCGGCGCGCTGCAGGAGGCGGGCCAAGGGCGAAGTCGAGGCAGTCATGAGGCCAGGCGCCGGGCGGCGCGGCGGCGCAGGCCGCTGAGAACACGGCGCGTCCAGTCGGCGATCACGCTTGCATGCTTCAATCGCACGTCTTCGCCGATCCGGCCGCCGGGGTAGGCCCGGAAGAAAGCGCGGTAGAAGTCAACGCCCGTGCGCAGTAGCTCCCGGATGCCTACCTGCCGGGTGCCGATGTGATAGTGCGTGCAGATGGCCTCGTTGCGAAGCAGTTGGCGATACCCCAGCGTCGCTGCAAACAGGCCCTGGGCGAACCGGTCGAGCGCAAGGCGGCGCTTCACGTCCGCCGGCACCGGCAGCGATTGGATGTGACGCGTGAAATTGATCGCCATCTTCAGCCGGCCTTTGGGGGAGAAGAAGGCGTCTTCCTTGGCAGCGTTGGTGCCGAACGACTTGGTTGCGGCCGCCGAGGCCATGCTCTCGGGAGCGAACAGCGGTGGATGGTAGACCGCCGCGGGTCCCTTCAGGCTGCATTCCGCCAGGACGAAGTCGAACGGAAAGTGGCCGACGAACTCGTAGTCTGAGAAGCGTTCGGTGATTCGCAATTCATGTAGAAGGTCGCTGCGGAAGAAATAGCCGGTCGGGTGATGACCGGCGTAGCCGACCCGCAGCAAGGCGGGCACGCCCGCGGCGACGATCTCGGGGGCACGGTCCATTGGAGCGTGGTATTCGCTGAAGCCGCAGGCTGGCTGCTCTTTCTGGAGGAAGCTCAGGAAAGATTCGATCAGTGCCGGGTCGACGCTGTCCTTGTCGAGCAGAAGCGCGCTGTAGCGGCCCCGGCCTTTCAGCACCACGTTCAGGATGTTGAAGATGACGCCACGGTTGGTGCCGTTCGAATGCACGGACAGGCGCGGGTCCTGGACCTCGCCCAGTCGGGAGAGCGTATCGTCAGTCGAGCCGTTGTCCAGTACGACCACCTCGATGTCGGACGAGGGGCATTGCAGGACACGGCGCACCTGCGCCACGACGGTCGCGGACCGGTTGTAGGTCGGGATGCAGAAGCTCAGGACGCAGGACTCTGCGTTTCGGTGAGTGGGCATGAACAGAGGGTTCGGTGAGCGGCAGGGAAGTGCGGCGGGAGGCCTGCGGCGAGTGCGCGGGTCAGTTCACCCCATGTCCGTCCAGGATTCGTTGCACGCCTTCACGCAGTGAAACGCGCGGCGCCCAGCCCAGGCGTTGGAGCCGGGTGATGTCTGCAGCCGAGTGCATGATCTCGTCGGCGCGATAGGGAATGTCGCCGAAGCCCAGCACGGTGACGCTGCGCGAGAGTTCTCGCACCGTCTCCACAAAGTCGCGAACCTGCGTGGCCTGCCCGGTCCCCAGCTCGAATGTCTCGAACCGGAAGTCCTCTTGGCGGCCGTAGTCCACCAGCCGCAGATAGGCCTCCACCACGTCGTCGACGAAGATGAAATCGCGGCGCTGATGGCCGTGGGTCAGTGCAATGTGCGGAGCCTGTTCGACCGCGACCGTTCGGACGACGCTCTCGACGAACTTCGACGGACTGTCACCGGGACCGTACATGTGTTCGAGGACGACGTTGATGATCTTCAGATTCGCCGACAGTTTGTCCAGCCAGATCAGCAAGCTCTTCTTCGACAGCGAGTAGTTGAGCAGGTTCGAGTACGAATGACCGCTCTTGTTGAAGAAGGAATCGGTGTTGATGAAGCAGCGCACACCGCGCTGCATGCCCAGTTCCGCCAAGCGCAAGGGCAGGATCAGGTTTGCGTCGAGGATGCCGTAGAGCGGTGCCGCGCCGCGTCCGTACTCCGTCGCGGTATGGATGATCGTGTCCACCTGAAAGCGCTCGAAGATCGCCGCAGGGTCCTCGCGGTCCATGTCGATCAGGTGCATGCGCGGGTGGTCGAGCAGAGCCCGGATCTTCTCCACACTGGAAGTGCTGCGCTTGATGGCGACGACCTCGTCGCCGCGCGCCAGCAGTTGCGCGAGGAGGGCGCTGCCAAGGAAGCCGGTGGCTCCGGTCAGGACGATCATGAGTCAGTTTTTCCCGAGGTTGCGGCGTGACCATGCCAGTTTGCAGTGCGCCGCAGGGCCTCATCGAGGTCCAACGGTGCGCGAAGACCGAGTTCCTCGCTGGCGCGGCGCGTTTGCGGCACGTAATGTTGCGGAACCTGATCCGCCGGTGCAGCACGCGCGGTACGCACGTTCACATGAGCATTCAGCGTGTCTGCTACGCGGTGCGCCAGCGCCAGAATGGACAACGATTCCTCGGAGCCGACGTTGTACGCGCGACCGTTGTCGCCACGCAGGAGTACCGCCCACAACCAGGCTGCCATGTCCGAGGCGTACAGGTAGCTGCGGTGCGGCGTGCCATCGCCGTTGATGTCGATGTCCTGACCGTTCATCGCAGCGCGCAGAAAGTTGCCGACGGCGAAGTGGCGATCCAAGGGGAGGTGGGGGCCGACGACTGCAAAGAGCCGTGCGATGTGAACGCCCAGACCCTCGGTGCCGCCGGCTCGTGCCACCAACCATTCAGAGACGCGCTTTCCTTCCGCATAGGCGGACCCAGGAAGCAATGGGTCGGGGCCGCCCAGGTGGGTCTCGGGCACATGCGTCATACCCGCGGGCAATGGGCCGTAAATGGCGCCGGAACTGACAAGCAGCAATTGGCTCGCGCCGCACTTTTGTGCGAGCGACAGCACCCGGCGCGTACCGTCGAGGCATGTTGAGAACACGTCCTCGGGAGAGGCATTCGCGACGACGTCCGTGGCGGCATGAACGATCACGTCGAAGCAGTTCGCACCGATCGGAAAATCGCGCACGTCCCCCTTGACCCAGTCGACCCGGCCCGCCATGGCTGGCCAGTCGCGCAGGAAAGCGGACGGATCCCGGCTCAGAACCGTGATGCTGCAACCAAGGTCGAACGCCTCGTCCGCATCGAGCAGCGTGGCGAGCAGCCACTTGCCGACGAAGCCGGTCCCACCGGTCATGAAGACGCGCCGTCCCGCGAGCGCACGCCACGATGCCTCGCCGATCTGGTCGTGACAGCGCTGGAGGTCCTCCGCGGGAATGTCCAGCGGCGACGCGCGACTCGGCCCCGCGTTGGTCATGTCGACGCCACGACCTCGGCGCCGGGCAGGCTGGACCGGCAGAACGCGGCAACGCGTTCGCGCACCGTGTCGCTATCCAGCCCATGCTCCCGCAGCAGATACGCATGCGTGCCGCAATGTTCGGAGAACCGGTCCGGCACGCCGATGCGCAGCACGCGCGTTGGCTGATGCTCGCTGGTGATTTCCGTTACCGCGGCGCCCAATCCGCCGAGCACCGAATGCTCTTCCAACGTGACAAGGCCCGCCGTGGCACGCGCGGCGGCGCACACCTCGTCCGCAAGCAACGGCTTCAGCACAGGTGCGCTCCACACCGCGAGGTCGAGTTCCGCCGCGATGTCGACCGCCGTGCGGACCATCGATCCCGTCGCGATGAGGCCGGGCCGATCCGCGCGGCCATCGCGCACCTTCAGCAGACCACCGGACCGCAGTGTCCCGGTCGGCCCGGCATGCACGTCGCCGCGATCGGACTTGCCCATGCGCAAATAGACCGGACCGTTGGCCGCGTAGGCGTAATCCATGCTGGCCGTCATCTCGAAGCGGTCGGCCGGCGACAGCACTTCCAGTCCTGGAATCGCTCGCGTGCAGGCGATGTCCTCGGTCGACTGGTGGCTCGTGCCCAGGTGGCTGTAGACGAACCCCGCTCCGTCGCCCAGGAGCACAACCGGCAGGTCGTCATGCGCGATGTCCAGCTTGATCTGCTCCACCGTGCGGATCGGCACGAATGCAGCCAGGCCATACACGAAGGGACGGAAGCCCACGCGCGCCAGGCCCGCGGCCATGCCGACCATGTTCTGCTCGGCGATGCCGGCGTTGATGTACTGGTCCGGGCAGCGCTTGCGGAACTCATCGAACAGCGCGTAGCCATGATCGCCCGTCAGCAGCAGCACCTTGGGGTCCGCCAGCGCCAGTCGCACCAGCGAGTTGGAAAAGGCCTCTCTCACTTCGATGCTCCGGCAAGGCCGAGCGCGTCGATGGCTTCGGCGAAGGTCTGCGGGTTCAGGCGGGTGTAGTGCCAGCGGTTGTCGGACTCCATGAACGGCACGCCCTTGCCCTTGACGGTGCGCGCGATCAGCGCCTTGGGTTTGCCCACGCCGGTCGACCACAACTGGCGTACCGCGGCGTCGACCGCCGCCTCGTCGTGACCGTCGACCTCCAGCGTTTCGAAGCCGAAGCTCGCGAACTTCGCCGACAGGTCGCCCAGCGCCAGCACGTCATCCGTCGTGCCCATCGCCTGAAAGCCGTTCTTGTCGACGATCAGCATCAGGTTGTCCATCTTGTGGTGGGCCGCTACGAGCGCGCCCTCCCAGATCGGACCTTCATTGAGCTCGCCGTCACCGACGATGGCATAGACCTTCTGGTCCGTGCCCTTGCGCTGCAGGCCCATCGCGATGCCGACACCGACCGAGAATCCGTGGCCCAACGAACCCGACGTCACTTCCAGTCCCGGCACCCGCGAGTCGGACAGCCCCTTGAGCTCGCTGCCATCCTTGAAGTAGCCCTGGACATGCGAGTCGTCCAGCCAGCCCAGTTCGCGCATGCACGCGTACTGCGCCATCACGCCATGGCCCTTGCTCAGGACCAGGAAGTCGCGACCCTCGGCGCGCGGATCGTTGCCCGGATAACGGAGGTGGTCGCGGTACAGCACCGTGAGCAGCTCAATGATCGAGAACGCGCAGGCGATGTGCACCGTCGAGCCGGCATATGCCATCTCGAGCACGGTGCGGCGCATGCGGGCAGGCGCGAACCGGCGTTCGGCGCCGGCATCCACGCGAGGGGTCGCGAGAGTGGTCATCAGAAATTGACTCCGAAGAACTCTTCCAGCTTGCCCGCGATGTAGTCCAGCTGCTCCTGGCCCAGCGCCGGGAAGGTGCCCAGCCAGAAGGTCTGGTTCATCACGACGTCGGTGTTGGTCAGCTCGCCGCTGATGCGGTAGTTGCGGCCGGCCATGTAGGGCTGCTTCGTCAGGTTGCCCGCGAACAGCAGCCGCGTGCCGATCTTGTTCTCTTCCAGGAAGTTGATCAGGTCCGCGCGCTTGACGCCGGCCGTCTCCTTCACGATCAGCGGGAAGCCGAACCACGACGGCTCGCTGTTGGGCGTCGCCTCGGGCAGGTGCAGGAACTGCTCGACGCTGGCCAGCTTGGCCTTCAGGTAGGCGAAGTTGGCGCGGCGCTTGGCGATGAACTCCTCGACGCGATCCATCTGCGCCAGCGCGCAGGCGGCCTGCATGTCGGAGATCTTCAGGTTGTAGCCCAGGTGGCTGTATGTGTACTTGTGGTCGTAGCCGTCCGGCAGGTCGCCGCCCAGTTGCTCCTTGGTCCAGCAGAAGCGCTTGTCGCAGGTGTTGTCCTTGCCGGGCGGGCAGTAGCAGTCACGGCCCCAGTCGCGGAAGGACTCGGCGATCAGCTTCAACTCGGCGTTGTTGGTGAACACCGCGCCGCCTTCACCCATCGTGATGTGGTGCGCCGGGTAGAAGCTCAGCGTGCCGATGTCGCCGAAGGTGCCGACCAATTGGCCGTTGTACGTCGCGCCCAGCGCGTCGCAGCAGTCCTCGACCAGCCACAGCTTGTACTTCTTGCACAGCGCCGTGACCACGTCCAGGTTGAACGGGTTGCCCAGGCTGTGGGCCAGCATGATGGCCTTGGTCTTGGGCGTGATCGCCGCCTCGATCTTGCTGGCGTCGATGTTGTGCGTGGCCAGGTCGACGTCGACGAACACCGGCACCGCGCCGAACTGCACGATCGGGTTCACCGTCGTCGGGAAGCCGGCCGCGACGCCGATGACCTCGTCACCCTGCTTGATCGCGCGGTCGCCCAGCTTCGGGCTGGTCAGCGCCGAGAACGCCACCAGGTTGGCCGACGAACCGGAGTTCACCGTGATCAGGTACTTCACGCCCAGGAACTGCGCCAGGCGCTGCTCGAACATGGCATTGAAGCGTCCGGTGGTCAGCCAGCCGTCCAGCGAGGCGTCGACCATCATCTTCAGTTCGCCTGCGCCGATGACCTTGCCGGACACCGGGACGGGGGTCTGGCCGGGCACGAAGGCCTTGGGGGCATACGCGATGTCGGCGTATTGCTGGACCAGCTCGCTGATCTGGCTGCGCAGCTTGTCGAGTTGCGGCTGGAAATTGACGGGGGTGGTGCTCATACGTCGGCTCGGTATTGGGAGATTTGATTCAGGCAGGCGGCGCGCATGTCCTGGCCAGAGAGCCAGGCTTGATGCCATTCGGTGATGCGGGTCAGCGCGGTCTCGAGCGACCAGCGCGGGGCCCAATGCAGGCGCTGCCGCGCCTTGGAGATGTCCAGCTTCAGGAAGCTGGCTTCATGGGGATGGTTCCCCGGCTGCAAGGTCCAGGAGGCGCCGTCGCCCCAGGTCTCGCACAGGTGCTCGACGATCCACTGCACGGGACGGGCGTCCTCGTCGCGCGGACCGAAGTTCCAGCCTTCGGCATCGGCCTGGCCCTGCGTGTACAGACGCTCGGCCAGCAGCAGATAGCCCGACAGCGGTTCCAGCACGTGCTGCCACGGGCGGATCGCATGCGGATTGCGGATCAGCACCGGCTGCTTGTCCTGCAGCGCGCGCAGGATGTCCGGGATCAGCCGGTCCAGCGCCCAGTCGCCGCCGCCGATGACGTTGCCCGCGCGGGCCGTGGCCATCGCGATGCCGGCGTCCTTCAGGAAGGACTTGCGGTAGGCGGAGCTGACCAGCTCCGCGCAGCCCTTGCTGTTGGAGTAGGGGTCGTGGCCGCCCATCGGCTCGTCTTCACGGTAGCCCCAGACCCACTCGCGGTTCTCGTAGCACTTGTCCGTCGTGATGTTGACGATGGCCTTGACGGAGCCGGCATGGCGCGCGGCCTCGAGCACGTGCACCGTGCCCATCACGTTGGTGGCGTAGGTCTCGATCGGCTGGTGGTAGGACAGCCGTACCAGCGGCTGCGCCGCCATGTGGATGACGATCTCGGGTTTGAAGGCGTCGAACTCGGCCTTCACCGCCGCGAAGTCGCGGATGTCGGCGATCCGGTGCTCCATGCCTTCGGCGACGCGGGCGACGTCGAACAGCGCGGGCTCGGTCGGCGGCGTCAACGAGACGCCGCGCAGTGTCGCGCCCATGGATTGCAGCCACAGGCTCAGCCAGCTGCCCTTGAAGCCAGTGTGGCCGGTCAGCAGGACGCGCTTGCCCTGCCAGAAGGCCGGATCGGTCTGCGCGATGCCGGTCATTTCCAGGTCTTCCACGGCGCCTTGCCGGCGGACCACAGCTCTTCGAGATAGGTCTTGTCGCGCAGCGTGTCCATCGGCTGCCAGAAGCCGTGATGCTCGTAGGCCATCAGCTCGCCATCGGCGGCCAGGCGCTGCAGCGGCTGCTGTTCCCAGACCGTGGCGTCGTCCTCGAGGTAGTCCAGCACGCGCGGCGACAGCACGAAGAAGCCGCCGTTGATCATGGCGCCGTCGCCCTTGGGCTTCTCCATGAATTGCTTGATCTGGTGACCTTGGATGTCCAGCGCGCCGAAGCGGCCGGGCGGGTAGGTGGCGGTCAGCGTCGCGGCCTTGCCATGGGTCTTGTGGAAGTCGATCGCGGCGCCGATGTCGACGTCGCTCACGCCGTCGCCATAGGTGAAGCAGAAGGCCTCGTCGTTGCGGACGTAGTCGGCGACGCGGCGCAGGCGGCCGCCGGTCATCGAGTCGTCGCCGGTGTCCACCAGCGTGACGTTCCAGGGCTCGGCGCGCTTGTGATGGACTTCCATCCGGTTGCTGCGCATGTCGAAGGTGACGTCGGACATGTGCAGGAAGTAGTTGGCGAAGTACTCCTTGATCACGTAGCCCTTGTAGCCGCAGCAGATCACGAAGTCGTTGACGCCGTGGTGCGAGTACATCTTGAGGATGTGCCACAGGATCGGCTTGCCGCCGATTTCCACCATCGGCTTGGGGCGGGTGGCGGTCTCTTCGCTGAGGCGGGTGCCGAGGCCGCCGGCCAGAATCACTGCTTTCATGGAAAGGTCCTATCGGATCGGAAAGTCAAAAGGGGGCGACGATCAAGTCGTGGCCGAGCACACGAACGCGTCGGAATGGAATTGGCGATCAGGCAGGCCAGCCGCGTGCAGCTTGGTCTGGGCACTGTGGATCATGGCGTCCGAACCGCAGGCATAGACGAGGGTGTCGGCGAGGTAAGGGTGCTCGCGCAGCATCACGTCCTGCACATGGCCGCGCTCGCCGGTCCAGTCGTCGCCGGCGCGGGAGAGCACCGGCACGAAGCGGAAGGCCGGCAGCGCTTCGAAGCCCTCGGGCTGCCAGTAGAGGTCCTCGCGATGGCGGCCGCCCCAGTAGACGGTCACGCCGCGCGGCTGCGCCTCGGCCGGCATCGAGGCCAGGCCTTCGAGGATCGCCTTGACCGGCGCGATGCCGGTGCCGGTGGCCAGCAGGACGAGGTCCTTGCCGGCCTGGCCGCGCAGGAAGAAGGTGCCCAGCGGACCGCGCAGCCGCAGCAGGTCGTTGGCCTTGGCCTGCTGGAACCAGTAGCGGCTCATCGCGCCATCGGGCACTTCGCGGATGTGCAGCTCGATCTGCTTGTCGGCGCGCGGCGCGTTGGCCACCGAGTAGCTGCGGCGCAGGCCCTCCGCGCCGATGACGTCGATGTACTGGCCGGGCAGGAAGTCCAGCGCCGAGGTCGGCGCCAGGCGCAGCATCACGCGCACGACGTCGTGGGACAGGCGCTCGATCGACTGGATGCGGCAGGGCAGGGTCTTTGCCTCGGGCAGCACCACGTCGCCGAGATCCTCGATCTCCAGCTCCACCGGGCCGCAAGCCTGACGGACGCAGGTCAGGATGAAGCCGTGGGCCTTGTCCTCGGCGCTCAGACCGAGTTCGTCGTGCAGCGCCGCCGTCTCGCCGGAACGCACGCGGCCCTTGCACGAGCTGCAGCGGCCGGTGCGGCAGCTGTAGTCGAGCACGACGCCTTGGCGCAGCGCGGCGTCGAGCAGCGCTTCGCCGCTCTGCGCTTCAAAAGCCTTGCCGCTGCTGATGGTGACGGTGTGCATCCCTGGAATCTCTCGCTTCTTCTTCACTGGCGCTCGTCGCGGCCGCCGGCTTCCCCGGAAGTCGGCGCGCCGGAAACGCTATTGACGCCCTGCCGGGACACTTCCACCCTGAGCGCGTCGATCTCGCGCTGGAGCTGCTCGAACTCCGCTTCCTTGAGCGCCAGGAAGCGGCGCGCCATGCGCATCTTCGCGTGGACGCCCGTCGGCGTCAGGATGTAGACGTAGCCGAGCTTGTTGTCCGACCGGCGGAAGTTGTTCACCTTCACCCATCCGCGATCGATCACCGCCCGCAGGCAGTAATTCATCTTCCCGACGCTCACGCCCAGCCGCTTGGCCAGATCGCGCTGGTTGCTGTCGGTCTTGCTTTCCAACTGGCTCAGCAGGGCGTAGTCGAGCTCGTTGTCGGATGGGCTTGGATCGGTCAAGGGGTACCCGTTCAATCGTTGAACGGGCGGCACTCTAACACGGTCGAACCGAAGCTCCCGCGCCTCAGACCGAAGCGTTGCGCCGGCGCAGCCCTCTCACGGCGAAGAACGCGGTGAGCAACAGACCAGCGATCACCGCGGACGCCACCGCAATCGCCGCGCGCCGCGGCTTGCTCTTGCGCTCCGGGGGCGTGGCCGGATCCAGCACCTGGATCAGCGTCCCCTCCCGCGCCTCGTCCATCTTCGCCAGCTCGAACTGCTTGGCATAGATTTCGAAGAGCGCCTCCTGGTATTTGAATTCCCGATACGCCGTGACGTAGTCCTGGTTGCTGCTCGACTCCAGTGGTCGCTCGAACTGCGACAACTGAGCACGCAGACTGGCCAGCGCCGCCGCCTGCTGCTGGACCTCCGGCGAGTTGTCGGTCAAGGACTTGCGCAGGGCGCCCAGACGCACTTCCGTCGCGGCGATCTCCGCCTTGGTCCGGGCATAAGCCTCGGCGGCGGCCTTGGGCTCGCTCTTCAGCGCGCCTGCCGTGAAGCCTGTCTTCTGCACCTGCAGCTGCGCGGCCTGCAGTGCATCCTTGGTCTGATGCAGTTGCTGGTCGAAGAAGGCGCGGCGCTGCTGCGCCTCGGTCAGCGCCAGGTGATTCGTGACCCAGCGCAACTCCTCCACGTAGGCATTGGCGATCTCCGCCGCGCGCTTCGGGTCCTCGTCGTCGACGTCGATGTCGATCAGGTTGTCCTTCTTACCGGGCGTGATGCGGACGTTGCCGCTCAACTGCTTGATCGCGTCCTGGCGGAACTTGGCCTCGTAGAGCGACATCAGCTTGAACCGGTCGATGATGCGGTTGCTGACCGTGACGCTCTGCATCACCGAGACATACTGGTCCGCCGGGCTCTTGATGCCGCCGCCGCCCGCCAGGCCGGCCAGCGCGCCCAGCGATTGCAGCGCCGCGGCCGCGGAGTTCTGCTGCTGTTGCGGGCTGATGATGGTCGCGCGGGCCGTGAAGATCGGCGTGATCAACATCGAAACGCCGTAGCCCGCCGCGCCTGCGAGCAGGGCGCCAGCGACGATCTTCTTCGTATGCGGCAGGACGGCGTCGAGGATCGCGCTCAGCGGAATGCCGTCCTCGGCCTCGTCCTGGTGCGACATCCGCGCTTCGGCGGTCAAGGGAGTGCTCGTGGACATGTCAGTTCTTGATCGTCTTCAGCGCCGCAGCACCCAGACCGAATTGATAGAGGATCTGCGTCCAGTCCTTGGCTTCCTGGATGAACGTGGTCTTGTTCATCTCCTCGGGCACGAACACCGTGTCACCGGGCAGAGCCGGCAGGCCGCTGAAGCTGGAGCCGAAGCCCAGCCAGCCGCTGCTCGACTGACGCGCGCTCACCACCGTGCCGTTGGCGCGGATCACGAACACGCCGCCAGCATCCGCGCCACGGGTCGGGCCGCCAGCCAGCTTCATCACGTCGTCGACCGTCGCGTTGTTCTGCAGCAGGAAACTGCCCGCGTTGAACACGCTGCCGAAGACGCCGACCGTGGTCGGCCTCGCCGGAATCAGCAGCCGGTCGCCGTCCTCGACGGTCAGGTCGGGCAACTGCTTCGTATCCGACTCCAGCTGCAGCACGACGCGCCCCGTGGGCCGCACCGCGCGCAGCCGCTGCACCAGCCGCTCCGTCGCCGAGGCGCGCTGCGTGTTGGCCGCGGCCTCGTCGGCGCTGGTCGCCCGCTGCGTGGTGCTGTACTTGGTGAGCTCGGTCTCCATGTCCCGCAGCGCGCGGTCGTAGTTCTCCTGCTGCGACTGGCGCACGCTCTCGCGCGAGAAGTCGGTGCCGAAGACGTACGCCTGCGGCGTCAGGCCGCCCGCCGCCGCGATCGCGTCCGGCAGCGTGCTGCTCGGCGGCAGCACGTACTCGCCCGGACGCGCGACCTCGCCCTCGACGGTGACGCGCTTGTACTGCTTGTACAGCGGCAGCGCCGTGTTGACGCTGCTGAACGCGCGGATCACGTCGCCGTTGGACGCCACCGTCTTCAACTGCGCCGGCAACTGCAGCTCGCGCACGCGGCGGTCGTTGCGGTCGCTCAACTGCTCGATCGACACGCGCGAGCGGTCCGCCACCGCGCTGAAGCCGCCAGCCATGCGCAGCACGTCATCCACCGTCTCGTTCGGCTTGAGTTCGACGATGGTCTGCTTGTTCACACTGCCCAGCACGGCCACCTGCGGGCCGATCGGGCCGATGTGCACGACGTCCTCCGCCTGCAGCGCGCGGTCGCTGGCCTTGTCGCCCTTGAGCAGCAGGTCATAGGCGTCGAAGGTCGACACCACCTGGCCGTTGCGGCGCAGTTCGATCTGCCGGAAGCTGCCGGCTGCCGACGGACCGCCCGCGCGGATCAGACCGGTGACGATGGTCGCCAGGCTGCTCACCGTGTACGCGCCCGGCTTCGCGGTGAAACCGGTCACGTAGATGCGGATCGACCGCAGCTTGCCCAGCGAGGTGCTCACCTGGAAGTTCTTGAAGACCTGCGCGATGCGCGCGCGCACCACGTCGTTCAGGTCGCCGTAGCGCACGCCCGACACCAGTACCGGACCGACGCGCGGGATCGTGATGCGGCCGGCGCGGTCCACCGTCAGGCGCAGGTCGGCGTCCACCGAGCC
>Ga0099823_1000807_pt1 | contig 23310 bp, 10 predicted proteins | sample CowpearedBW_FD_76831 | JGI IMG/M metagenome (GOLD analysis project Ga0099823, IMG submission 76831) | Root nodule microbial communities of legume samples collected from California, USA - Cow pea red BW | ecosystem: Host-associated > Plants > Roots > Nodule | place: USA: California | collected...
ATATATATATATATATATATATATATATATATATATATATATATTATTTAAGCTATATAAATAAAAAATTTAATTATTTAAACTTTATTTCATAAAAAAATATTATGTTGGGTTGTTTTCATGGTTAGAGTAGATGCTTGGATGTGATGTTTCACAGGCAACATGTTAATCTCTGCTATAGTCTGTTATTGTAGCACTATCTTCGATTTGATGATAAAAGTTTTATTTGGACAAGTTTAAGTTTTTTTTTCTGTGTGAATTAATGACAGGTGGAGTTTTTTTTGTTGTTGGAGTAACTGAATTTTTAAGGTAAGAAATGTTACTTTGGATGATATATATATTATTCTCATAATATTTAGTTTTATGATTTTTAATTGTTTGACTCTTTGTATATCCGAATAATTTATTCACATGTTCAAAGTACTTTTCTTCTCATCACAATCTTTATCACACACTTATTTTTTCTTCTTATTTTTTGCATAATTTTTTTAAATGGTGTATTATAAAAATAGTTTTTATATATCACATTTTATTAATTCTACTCCTTTTTAGTATTTTTCTTTGTTATTTTTTTTTCACTTGAAAATATTTAACTCTCTCAAATTCAAGTGTTCAATTACCTAAATGATTCATTTACCAGGTAATATAAACAAAAAATTATATTTTTATTCTCTTTGACTCTTAATTTTTATTTCATTTGAAGAATTGCTCAAAAATTTTTCATTATTTCTCAACAATTCAATTAGTTTGATATCTGAAGAGTTATTTGCAGATCTCCAAGTTATTTTATTTCTTATCATACTTTTAATTATTTATTTTTTTCTTTGTGCAATCTCATTTAGTGCTATATCAAATCATTTCTAGTGTATATATTTTATCATTTTTACTTCTTTTTAATATTTTTATTTATTGATTTTTTTATCATGTTGAATATTGTTTTAATGATTTTTATATAATTATTTTTATTTTTAACTCATTATTATATATGAAATTTTACCATTGTAGTTGTATAAATATAATATAAAAATTTAATATAATTGTCATGAAGTTCAAAAGCTAAAATATTTATATTTAAATTCAAATTATAATTAGTTTAATTTTTATTCTATGTGTGATTTCATTTAACTAATATATTATCACCTTTATTAATGTATAGAAAAAGTATAAATTTTTTTTGGTACTATACCTTCATATTCAACAAATATAAACAAACAAAAAACCTATAATGTATGAAAGAGATCAATGTAGATAAAAAAAATGAGTATGAAGGAAAGAGATCAGAAGAAAAATGTGGATGAAGAGAAGAGAGGAATAATAAGGATGAAGGAGATAACGAGAAAATGTAGTTAAATGTATGTGGATGAAAAAGATGAGTGTGGGTGAAAGAGATAATTATGGATGAAAAATGTGATAATTGTAGATGAAAAATATGAGTGTGAGAAAATTTATGAATGTTAATAAATAAGATGAGTGTGATGAGATTTATATAGATGTGTGAAAAAAGAAACTATAAGTAAACATATTTGTCATCCTTAAATTTGGATCATTATATTAAAAGTAATATGGGGTTATTTTTAATTTAAGGAACACTCACAGATTCAAAATATATAACTTAATGCCGACTCAACCAACTTTAACTTATATACTCATGCTAATCTTATTTATTTTAGCTTTTTATAGTTAGCATTCATTATAAGTAGACAATAACTTAAATAAATAAATATTAAAATAAACAAGATTAACATTCGTTAAACCGATACAAACTTAAATAAATAAAATATTAAAATTAAATATATTATTGTATAAATCTACACTAACTTAAATAAATCAAATATTAAAAATAAATAAGATTTACATTCGTTTATTTATTTTAGTTTTACTTTATATGTAATATCCACTAGCTAACACTAATATAAATAAATAAAATATTAAAATTAAATAAAGTTAACATTTAGTAAACTCATGTTAAATTTCATTTTAATGTTTGTTTTAGTTAGTATTTGTTAAGTCAAAACTAACACAAATATTTATGTAATAAAAAATTAAAAAAATTTTAACTTTTTGTCTGTGACTTTTAGAAAAAAATAATGTTGTGTCGTATTAAAGTCGATGATAATAACATCGCAATTTGACCGATTCTAATATTTGAAAGTTAAATTATATTTTCTTGTAATTCAAATATTGGAAAAAGAAAAAATAAATTATGTCCCTGATGGTACCAATAATAATTATAAAATTTAGTTAACAAATAAAAAAAATTGATTATATTTCTTTTCGAACTAACAAATTTACAGTTGAAATAAATGTTTTCAAATAAATGAAAACTCATACTATGGCACATAAAAATTTAAAAGAACCAGTTCCACGTAAAGTAAAAGTAATTTGTACTCATCACACTTCAGTTTTTGTTCTTAAAAAAACAAGTAAATGATTTAATTATTAGGATAATTGGGATTGGAGAACTGTGAAAAAAGAAATTGTTGTTGAAAATGAGGTATGGATGAAGTGGTTATTGGAAGGTAAATTGAAGGAGAAGGATATGAAGAAGGTAGCTGAGGTGAGTAGATTTTGACAGTTTGTTTGCAGTAAGAAGAAAGAAGGAAACATAAATGAAGGGAAGGCAGGGTGGGTTGGGGGCATTTAACAGAACAAAACTGTCTCTTGATAATGAAGAAGAAAGATGACCAACAAACACACACTTGTTTTAATTTGGTCGCTGTTCAAGTCTGCATTTAAGTGAATTCAAGGAGGTTTAATGAAGGCAGGTGAACTTTCTTCAAATTCAACACTCCATCTATCTCTCTTTGCCTTTAATGCCTTGCTACTTCCCACCCTTTTCTCTTTCTTTACCTTCTTCTACTCCTACCTATTACGCCAACCATTTCTTTTTTCTTTCTTAATTATCACAACAAACTTTTAATTCATTTCTTCAATTCTAATCATGCTTTTTTGCTTCCCAAATATTATTTTAACATTCATAATCCATCTTCAACCACAACCATCAACATTTTTCACATCAATAATTGTAAATAAATTTTCTTCATTATTAAATGCTGATTCACTTCCAGTATGACAATCACTTTTTCATCACTACAAAACTAACTATATCTAATTGATTTCAGTCATACTAGCATGACCACTCATTAATTTTGACGGCTTAAATTGATTTCAGTTTTAGTTGTCGTGATATTTTCAATACATCTATTTTCGTTTGAGTTATACGTTTCTCGAACATGAGACTGAACATTAATGAGTAATCTGATAGCGAGTAAAATAATAAACTCAACAAAAAATAAATTTCATTAAAATAGACTTTAATCTAATTCTGATATCATATTAAGAAGTTAACTTTATTTTAATTTTAGAAAATGGGCTTGTAGATTAAGATTTATATCCATTTATATATTATAAATTAATAGTTATACTTCCAAAGCATTTGATTCTTAACATATAATCTTGTTGTATACTTATCATCTCAATACACATGATGATGTCTCAACAAATGTGCGCTTGAGTATCCTGTAGGTAATCCACAGTTAAATTTGATTTAGTAAATCACCCATTTAGGGCAGCACAGGAAAATTGGTTGTAATTGGTGACGTTAGCAATGGACAAGCCTCTGAACCTAAGAGGCCAAACCTATATTATTCCGTGTTCCATGTAAAAGAAATACAACCCAAAATCCCTTAAAAAGACACACATATGTATCACATATGCTTTGTCACATCTACGTTTGCCTTCCTTGAATCAATAAATTGATTTAATGATCCGAACTGAATCATTTATAAAAAAACAGCATGAAAAACATTTGATTTCAGTTTTTAAGATGACCCAATTACCTCAATGAAATCAAAGTGTTGTGTACGTAAAGATTGACATGCATTACACGAAGTGAAGGCATAGTTGGCGGTGTGTCATGTAACACGTTGACCCACCTAGCTATTTCTGGGTTATGAACTAGAATACCATTTGATGAATGAACACAACAAATTAAACTATGTTTAATTAGTTTGTTAGAAGCCCCATTGAATTAATGTGTAGGAAGAAAGAGATTTGAAATTACAAGAGGAGGGGTTGTTTGGGAGATTTAATAGAGAGAGAGGGAGGTGAAGGAACATTAAATTGGGTTTTATTTATTTGGTAACTCATAGGACTTGGTTGGTTTAATGGGGAGGGTGTTGAGAGGCTTTAAAGGGTGGTTTAATAGCATAGGTCATCTAAGGTGTGGTTTGTTTGAATGGGTGAAGAGGGTGTTGAGAGCTTTAAAGATATTAGTTTTGTGAGTGAGCCAATTGGGGAAGTTGGAGTTATTGTTAACATTAAAGAACCATTGGTAATGGCAATGGCAATGGCATTCAAGACCCTCCTTTCAACTGCACACACTAACAACATTTATGACCATGCCATACCTCTCTCCATCCATACTCTTCCACTTCTCACCGCCTTTCATAACTGCCAAACCTTCCTCCTTCCCCTTTATAGTACTACCTCTAAATTCTTCCTTTTTATTATCAAAATATCAAAATTAAACTTCTTAACACACTCCAGGAACTTCTTCAACTTTTCTTTTTTTATTTTTCTGTTTCCAATTTGGAAGGAGCACACGATAAATGAGTACTCTTCATCTAGCTTATATCAATAATACAACATTTTTTCATACTTTTTCCGTATGCTAAAATTTTATATTCTCACTTTTTCTTTCAATTTGCAACAATATAGAGTGCAAGTGTAAAGAATATGCCGGAAGAACATTTTCATTAATATATTAAACTCACATAATAATGACACGTCTTTTTAAGGAGTTATTTCTTTCAGACTTAAAGATGTCATTTAATTCTGTTGAAATTGAAAATATCACATCTTAGAATTAAAGTTTACTACTAGTAGTATTTTGTAGTTGCATGTTTACGTCTTCCCAATAAGAAAAATACATTACATAAAATTAAATATAAATAAAATTTAACTGTTTTTATTATGATTTAATGATATTTTTTTAAAAAAAACTTGTTAATTGAGACATTTTTTTTATTAATTTTAAGATTTTAAAATTAAACTTCAATGACTTCAGAAAAAATATTTTTAAATATAGTTTATAGAATTAAATCTAACTAATTTTTGAATCAATGTAACGATTGATTACTTTCATTTATATTTAAGTCTAGAAAAAAGTATATATAATTAAAATATTTTTATCAATTTATATATCTCATTCATAATTAAATTATATTTGACCAACGTTGTTTATAAATTAATTGCTGTAAGGACTGATGTGATCACCTAAAATTTCTTGGTAGACTCTTTGGAGTGATTATAAATGTTCATTAAAAATGGAGAGGAAAGGGGAATAGAATAAGAAAAGAGAACAGTTTAGATAAAAAAAAATGTAAATGTTAATTAGTATCTGGTTAAAAAGCTTAAATTATTATTGTATTAAAATGTGTAAAAATGTGTGTGTGTGTGCATGTGTATTTTTTTTTTTAAATTACTTTTATAAGAATTTTAAATGTATCAAATGATGTGATAAAGATAAAAGAAATAAACAAGAAAAGAAATAGTAAATAGAGTAAGTGAATGTTTGTAATTTTTCCTTTTCCTTTTTTTTTTTTACATGAAGGTGTGCATTTATTAAGAAGCCAACTTGGTAAGCACGTTTCTGCTTTAGATCTTCAAATTTTGATCCCCTTTGCAGTTATAACCCGGAAGTCGAAAAGGCAACTCCTCCTATATAAAGACCTCAGTCTTATACTACACTTGATCAGAAAAAACAACAACCAAGTTTTGAAGGTGAAACCACTCTCTCAAACTATGGTCTCCTTTCACAAAGCGCTGGCCGAGAGTCCAAGGCCTGAAATTCATGCAGAATTCGAAGCATCATCAAAGAAGAGAAAATGGGAAGAGCCATTTGCCGAAGACTTCTTCAAGGATCAAACAACTCTAGAGAAAAAGAAATCTATCTTTGATATAGAGATTCATCCTGAGACCCCTTTTTCTTCAGAGAAATGGCGTCAATACCTCACTATTCAGGTATCTAACTATCTATACTTTTATGTATATGCTGTCAAAACATATGTTGCAAAAACACAGCTCTGGAATGATCTTCTTGTTAATCTATGATGTTTTTTTTTTTTTTTTCCATGTGTAGTCCGGGCAGATACAGTTGTGTAACACACGAACAACATCAGAGGACCACAAGAGAAGTCCCGAACCACCACCTTCTCATCACATGAGTTTAGACCTTGAGCTGAATTTGACATGTGAATCACTGAGGAAAAAAGATGACAGTTACAACAATGTGAATGAGAAGCAGAGTTCTGGTTCCCCAGGAGGTTTGATTGAACGTGATCATGATCTGTTCAGTGAACCCAGCAAATGTAAGAAAGATTCAGAAGGTATAAACATTCGTTCTCCCTCGTGGCTGTCATCAACTGAGGATGATTACAATGAGATGGTTGCAACAGTTTGCATGCGCTGCCACATGTTGGTAATGCTATGCAAGTCATCTCCTTCCTGTCCTAACTGCAAATTCATGCACCCACCAGATCAGAACCCTTCAAAATTCTTGAAGAGAAGGTGCAGTCTTTTCTGCTAGTTATTTATTAGGTCAAGAGATACGTATAAATTTTCAACTTTGACCTAACGCTTATCTTTCTATTTTTCCCTCTGAAAAGCCTAAGTTCTTCTTTATATATATAGCTCAAGTGTATGTTCAAAACAGTGGGGTGATGATTAACTCTAGCTATGGTACTGATTCTGGTTGTGAGAACGAATGCCAATAAGTGAGTACCCTAGAGACTGACCTGTTATCATCATCGTATTTCCATGTACAGACTATTCTCGAATATTGTTTATCCATCTCGCCAGAGCAGAATTTCGGTAGATTTTTTAAGGATTTGAAACCAAACCCATTTTACTTCATACTGATTCTTTAATTTGTGAAGATCTTTTCTTCACATTGCAACGTTCAATTTCACTATGTTTTTTTTTTTTTTTCTTCTTAATAACTAATACTGAGCTTCCTAAGAACTTCATTTTTAACATGTTGCTGGGTAACCAGTCTTCAAACAAGTAAACCTGGTTTTTTTTTACGTGGATATTAATTTCACGGTTTAGGCTTCATGTATATTATAAAAATGTCAAAGCAAAGAAGGCAACACAACCGGAGTAATTTTTTCTCTTTTCATCTCCTAGAAAATAGAAATAATATATGGACATTAATATCTTATCATCCTATTATAATACATGGAAAATTTATATTCTTTTTTAAACTCATTATTATAATTGGATATGATAAACTAGTTGATTTTTTTTTTTCAAATTAAAAGGAAATTACTCTAAGATGTGATTTCATTCTTTTTGCTCCCTCGAAAACCCCAAATCTACTACATATAATAACTAACCTGCTGCATATAAATCCCAAATATGAGTTCTAAAATTATGGAAGGATCTGCAGACTAAAAAAGCACATGAAGGTCTGTTAATTCTATAACGATGGCAAACAGTAGGTTTGAAAAAGAAATATAACATACAGCTAGAAAGTTGGTTATCATAATTAATTTCTTGATAGATAAGTAATCCCTGGAGCCATAACCTATCTAAAATCCACATAAATTTTAACAAATTCTATCTATAATTTAGTCAAGTTGTGGCATTGTTCTTTTCAAAGTACCCTAGTCCTTAATAACCTGTATGCAAAGTTCAATGGCTAAATAATAAACATTGAAAAGTTTGTGCCCATACAGGGCATTCTATATCCACTTTCCACTTTTTCTAAGGTAAGAAAATGCATAAAGAAGATATATAAGGATGCATCTATCTCTTATTTAAAGGGATGAGTGAAGGTTCTTTAATTCAAAGCAAGGGTAGTTTGAGGAACCAATCCCATTGAATGCACATTAACGCTCCTGTGTAGCCTCATGCTCATTTACGTTCTATGCTCATAAATGCAAAGGAAAACAGAGGGAGAGATAGATACATAAATACATCATTAATCCTTGCATATATAATCCACATGAAAATAAAATAAAATCTGATCCACAATTCACGAACTCCTGGATTTTGGAACTACCTTGTCAGCTGCATTTATGAAATGTTTCATCGTAATAGGCGATCTGCGAAGAGTGGAGATAAGTTTTGGGATGTGAAGTTAGGATATTCCTTTGACCTTAGGTAATTCGACACAATTGTGGTTTGGAACCAACGGTGGAATACGTGTCCTGCAGCTAACGCTATTGCTTCTGGTACTTAAATATTTATGTGTCGGTTATATATACCATATCTCTTACTTCGGGGACAGTTCTTATCTCGGTTTACTTATTAATTATTTCTATTCATGTTTTCAAATGATTCTATCCATTACACTGTGTTTGATTTCCAACTGTTTTTTTTTTTCTTCACATTTAATCTCTAAAAGTGTGATATTTTTATGTTTGACCCTTGTAAATATCAGCGCTTCTTTTTTGGATAAATATTTAACATTTCTCGTTTTTTCTGTAAAAGAAATCTAACGAAGAACTCGTAACATTTAGAAGTAAGATAAAAGAAAAAAAAAATTGAAAATATTCATTAGATAATAGAAAGACTCGTTAGTTAAAGTAAAACTATAGTCATAAATGGGGTCCATATGTTGCAACAAAGCATATGATATAGTTATATAGGAATTTCTTGGTGCATGTGTGTTGAGCACAATATTAGATTGTAAACCCAGATAACTAAAAAAGTATGATGATATGTTTCATTTTGACTTTGGGTATATTTTAAAACCTTTAATTAGTGAGAATTGAACATGAAATTTATATTATATTAACTTATTAGGCACGTGTTTGGTGAACACTCATTCATTTTGGACTTTGATGTATATATACAGAAGTCATATTTAGACCAACACTCAGCAGGTGCTCCAAGTGAATTGGCCAAACCCAACGTTTCCAAGTGCATCATCATTACCAAATTTACCCTGATAACAACAGCAAGAGGGGATGACATTTTCAAATACCGACACTAGTAACATGAATAAAACGAAAACAAAATTATCAATAACAATCACATGACGTTCAAAGGTTTCTCTGGCAGCTCAAATGCGTTTGAGATGGCCGCGAATTAATTCTGTTAAGTCAAGAACATGTCTCCTTCCAATGTCGAGCATTAAAATAGTGAATTTCTTTTTTAAACTTTTCAAAATAGTGCAAGTTTAAAAAAATATAAAAAAATAACAAGTTGGGTAAGTATAATATAACTTCTTTGAAGAAATAGTGTCAAAACGACTTTAATTCATTAGTGAATTTGTAAACTTGCATGATTTTAATTAATTAAAATTAAAGAAAAAAGTACAATGCATTAAAATTTCATGAAACTGGCATAACTTTAATTTATATCACAATATATAAAGTTGCACAAAATTAACATGACTTAAATTAAGTTAAAAAAAAAAATTTACAATGCACTAAAATCATAACAAGTGATACAATTTTATTCTAGTAGTTAAAAGTCATGTCAAACTAGCATTATTTACAAGCTTTGTACGTTTTTTAAAACTTGCTCCATTTTGGCAATTTTGAGAAAATTTACACCATTTAGTGCTTTTGCCTCCAACGTCATTTTTTTTCATAGCAGTGAATTTTCATCTAGCTCCTTGTATTCTCTTACATTTCAATGGAGATGATATTTTTTTATCATTAATAATAAATATATTTAACTCACAAATAGGAAGAAATTTTTTTTGTTTTGATAATTTAAACAAAAGTACTCATTTCGCGTGCTTCTTACTCTTTTTTAACAAAGTATATAAATGTCTTTTATTATACTATAAATTGTCATGAAAAATAAATCTAATTCTAAGGATGAAACATTTTTTTATAAAAGAAATATATTAATATACAATCACATTTATAAAAAGTTCCTACAAATTATTCACACTTAAGTAATTTGGAAAAAGAAGGTATATTCACAAACAAACTTAAAATATACAAAATATAAGGATTAATAGTCTAATTATACATATCACCCTAATGTCTTTATTAATCCTAATTTGTTTGTTCTATTATCTGTTTGTAAACTCCAAATTGATTGGTATGAAAATCCAGATAACTTTTTTTTTTTAATTTTTGGAAAGAAATTTTCAAGAAATACCTAACCTTATATTTTATTTTTGAATTGAAAATTGGAAGGAAGATTCTGAAGAAGGATAAAATATCAATGAGTCATGAGTTTATCCTATATAATGCATTGACATTATTCCAACATAAAACTTTAAGATAATGAATTTATAGGTATAACGTTAGGGTCGATTTAGTCTTTGACTGCGATAAGGCCGATCTAGTCTTTAACTGTCAAAAGGCCAATCTAGTTGTTAGGTCTAAGACCCATCTAGTTGTTAGACCAATATTAGTAAGATTGCTAAGACATGAGTATGAGGTCCTAAATGAGGAGTTTAATGCTTATGACTCGGACAACTGTCCGAGACATGACAAGAGACATGGACTAAATAGAGAAAAATTTGATGAGCATGGAATAAGAAGAGAATCCAAGGGTACAGAAAGATGGCATAAAAGAGGATCTCAAGCGAGGAGAAGAAAAGACACTTTGAGTGCTCTAACTGATTGGACTTTGAATCTTTTGGTTAGAACTATAGAGTTTTTTTTTTTAATATGATACTCAAATTTTCATCTTTACTCAATATAAGATTGAGATTCTAACTTGGATTTTATAACCTTTAATAACTTAATAAAAAGAAATCTATATAATGTTAAGTGCATATAGATTATTTCCTTAAGTTTTATAGAACAATATTTATGAAAATCTTATATTTTGTTTTCCGAAGAATTAAGAACTTAATCAAGGAAGTTCTGATATATTTTTTGGCGCATGATAGCCTATCACAAAGAAAGAAACATTACGCCTGTATTTGTTTCCAATTATTGAAAACGAAGGGATGGATTTGTAACAAAAAAAAGCATGAAAATCAATGAAAATAACACAAGAGAATATTTTTTTTATTTTTTTTTTCACTAAACTTTCCGCACCATTCAGTGAATAAAGGTCTCATAAATCAGCATAAGTGGTGAGACTATTTTTTGGAGGTCGTTGAGAATACATTATAAATTTTTTTGTCCCACATTAGTCATAAATGAGAAAGTAGAGCACCATATAATGATCAAAGCCCATAAACCCATTGCTTTGAGGTTTTGGGTTGAGAGTAGTGTCAATATCATATGTAGTTGGACTCAGGTTTTATTGGTGTTGTATCTTTCCAATAAAACTTCCTCTATAGACCTAACACAATGAACATGTTTTCAAGAAGTGTTGTTTGATTTAATCCTATAAAAGAATCATATTGATCACGTACAAGTATAATTATGAATAATACTTTATTTCTTAAATTGGGTATTAGAATGTTTTTCTACATATCCATCTCGTCTACAAAACATGTATATTTGTCCGCATAATATCTCTATATTAAATTATTAATTATAGCTTTAATTTATTAGCTAATTAAAAACCTTTATTAACATTTGTTGTCCTTAATTTTGTAACTCAGAAAACATTTTATCATTTTTATTTTTTTCTATAATATTTACCATTTATCTAATTGTTGTTATTTGATACTTTTTTTATATTTATATGATTTTAATTTCTTTTTTGATATGTAACATTGGATAAAAGAAATTGTGCACCCTTTTAACATAAATTACTTCATAATATCATTTTTTTTATTTTGATATTTTATATTTTAGAAAAAATATTTAATTAATATTTAGAATAGTGAAAAGATGGATATAAATTAGAGTTGTCAAAACGAGTAATCCAACTTCACTTTGCTCAACCCACCACAGGTTGGCCACTTAATGTGTCAACCCAACCCAGTTCACTTATTAGCGAATCAAAAAAATACGAACCTGGTTTGGTTCACCACGGACTAGTGGGTTAATTGGGTTGACTCACTAATTCACTTAATTAAAAGAAATATATTTTTTTTTTCAATCTCAACAAAACCAAATTATAATCCTAAATAAAATATAAATAAACTTCAATAGAATTCAAATGTAATCCAAAAGGATGTTAAACTCCAACTCCAAACCAAAATCATAAAAATACTAATGTGTTGCCTAAAAATAACCTAATCAAACTTATATGCAAAACTCAACATATATAATAAAAAAACATTTGTGTGATCCTTTATTTGTGAGTTGATGAGTCAATCCGGCTCCCCACGGGTTGAATCTAGGTGGGTCAGGTCAAAAATTAACTCGAATTAAAATTTATAAAGAATTTTCAACTCAACTCAACTCAAATCCGTGGTGGACTAGGTTGGATCGCGGGTTCTAACCCATTTTAACATCTCTAATATAGATACAAATACGAATACTTGTTCTCCGATGAAGATGAGATGAGACAAATATTTCATATCTATTGGATAGAGATGAAAATATGATGAACTTTTATTTTGAAGACGGGAGATTAGATAATCAAACCCGTTACGATAGTAATATGAATTAATATATTTTTTTTACTTATTCTATTTTGTCAGTTTTGTATCACATAAACTTGTGAATAGCCAATCATTTCCCCTCGTTTTGTATACTTTTGCTCATAGCCAAGAGGACGAGTATAAGACGTAAGTTTCCTTCTCCTTTTTTCTTTCATTCCAGGATTAGGTTAGTAGGTTTTCTTAGTTTTAAATGTTGCTTTATGCTTTTTGTTTCCTACTACTACTTTTTAGTAATTTTAGTTTTTTACTTATTGGTCTTTCTTTGTATCTTAATCACTATACGAAGAACACTCCTTTGAGCTTATTCTTTTTTTACACTATTGAACATTTACAAGACGTTTTTTTTAGAGTAATGGGGTTATCTCTCATCATCTAAACCCTCATTTGGTTAATTTCAAAAGTTGTGTTTGATGCATTTTGTATATAAATGTATGTTGATCATATGAGTTGCTGTGTTGATTTGTTTTTTATTTTATTAGCAAAGAAAATACATTATAAATTGAATACTTGAAATACTTTATAACCTGTATACAAATGTGGAAATAAAACAATAATATATACATAGGACCTGTCCCCTTACATTCTATGAACCTCTAAAGTCTACTTACAGCCCCTACATTGTCTTCTTGATTGCGAACAAATATACTCACATAAGCACACAACAATCTCTAGAAGCTATTTTGTAATTTCATTGGGGACCTCTTTTCCTTGTGTTCAACATTAGTATGATGGATCTTACTATTTTTACTTGTGCCTGTAATCACTCTCTCTTATAATCTCATTCTCACTGCTCCATTTGTCACACATTTTCCTTACATGCCTAATGACCCTACAAGGAAAAAGATGTGACTAATTATCTCATCATCTTTTTCTTTGTACATTGCACATAACCTAGATCTGGTCACAACCTCCTTTGGAAAAATAATTTTGCTCGACAACTTTACAATCTTACTTTGTAATACACTCCATGCAAAAAAATTTAAAGGGTCTTGATCATTATACTCTACAATGACTTTTGTGTCACAACTTACAACGACTAAGAGATTGTTATTATCAGCATCATGTTTACGATTTCTTGTTATCAAATACGTTCTCAATGAAAATGATTTGTTGTTTTACATTAATTGTAATATCGTTTTATGTTAACATTTTTTAACACATGAAAACAAGTAACATGATGATGGAAAAGATAACAATCATATCACCAAATTAATGAAAAAAAATAAATAACAAGAACTCAATTGAAAAATATTTTAAATATTTAATATATAGACAGAAAACTAATATAGATTCATTTGAAAATCCTCAATTTTATAAAATACTTGAAAGTTAATTAAATTTATATTTAATAACAATGAAATAAAATTATTAAAAAATGTAAGTAAATTTAACCTTACTTAAAATATATTATCATATAATACACATCTTCTAACATAAAGTTCATAATAACTTATTAAATAATAATACACTCTATATAGGAATTCATAATAAACTTTTAAAAACACAAGAACCACCTCTTTATATGACGGGATCAAACTATATTATACAGAGAACTACTCGAATTTTACTAGTTTTAGTTAAAGTTATTGTTTTGGCTTTTTGTGACAATTTTGTTTTATATAACATATTTGAATATATCTTTATAAAAAGAAAATGTATACTCTGCCACGGTCGCCAAAAAATGTTACCAAGAAAAATTCAATTTTATTATTCTTTATTCATTGGTTTTCCAATATTTTGGAATTGGTTAAATCGATTTATTTATCGTAATTTGAATAACTATTCTTTATCATCTTCATTTATGTTACATCGTGCCAAATACTGGTGGAAACTTCCTGAAGCCATTTTTTACCATTTTACATCAACTTAGTAAAACAATTTGAATATTATATATTTAAAATAAGAAGAATCTCTTTGTCAAAACTAATTTATTATGTTAAAAGTGTTTGACAAAATGAAACAATAGAACATTGTTATATAAATAAAATTTAGGTTTAATTACTCGATTAATAGATGCGTTAATTTGGTATCCGCTCTTAAATAAGTGATACGCTATTAACAATGTTAATAATTTTTTTTTACTTAAAGGCACGTGACACTAACATTGTCATGTATCATACTAAAAACTTGAAATATGATAATAAAAAATATTTGAAAAAAAAAATTAAAATTTTAAAATTTTAAAAAAATTTAAAAATTAGAGAATGACATGCCGTTAATAGTGTTAATAATTTTTTTTTTAAATGGATCCAATTAAAACATTTCTGAAGAATTGAGACACAATTAATATTTTCTAAATGAAATACCAAATTGACATACCAAGTTTATGTTTATCTACAAAAGTATATTATTATATAATCATAATTTTATATTTGACATAATAATAATTATTAGCAAAAATTAAATAAATTAAAAAATAAATTTTATTACAATAATCTATAATCTATAACTCAAAAGCTTTTAAAATAAATTACTTCTATATACGTAACGAACATTTTTATATCAATTAAACTATTTAATAAAACAAATTATTAACTTTATCATACACTATAAAAATATATTATTTATATTAAAAATAGTAATTCTTTTTGGAGGTAATGAAAACACCCCTTTCCAAAAACTGGTGATAAAAAATATTCAGAATATACCAAAAAATTTTATATAAATTTTTCCACAATAATATGGATAAAAATGTAAAAATTTCAACTAAAACGAATTTATGTATAAGCTAAAATCAATTTATTATATAAATTAAAAGATTTTATCTTAAAAAAGTTTATTTTTATTTATATCTTTTAAATTTGTCTTAAGTTTTTATTCAAAAGAACCATTGATATATCCGCGAGTAATGTTATGCTTTAGTTTTTGTTTATATAAAACAATGATTAAAAGAGTTAGTATTATCGTATGATGAATATTTTTAATTAATTGATACAGAAATATGTTCGATGATCTTTTTAAAAAATACACAAGAGAAAAAAGTGGAGAGATAAACTGATAAAGGGATAATGTTACAGGGGAAGAGGTAACTCTTATATAGTGGTATCTGAAACTCAGTAAAAAAGAAGAAGAAAAGAGGTAAAATAATTGTTATTTGTTTTGGTGACTGAAAGGAGAAATTATTCACTCTATCTTTCTGTGTGAGTGACTAATTTGAGATCTCTGATAAATAAGCAAATCACGATGTAAGAAAGGGCACACACCCTTCTTTCTGAGAATGACAATGCAGGCAGGGGATCTCTGCCAGCAACAAAATACACATTCTCCCCTTAATTTCTTCACTTCAGTTTCTGATTTTGGTTCCTTCACCGGAGGGTTGTTTCTCGAGCCCAAAGTTCCCGATTCCTTTCTTCGTTCCGTTTCCTTCAAGATTCACGCCGCCGCTTCTTCCCAATCCAACACTCACCGCCAACGGAGGAGGGTTCCGGCCGGCTGCTTTTTGTCAGTGAGCTTGCCGACTGCAAAGCTCGTCACCGAACCCAAACTGCCAAATGGCGAACACGTGTCCAACCAGGACACCGCCTCCAACGGTGTCGTTCGGCAAAGAAAGGTTAAGGTGCGAGGAGGCAATGCCGTCAACACCACCAAGCATCTCTGGGCTGGTGCTATTGCCGCTATGGTGTCTAGGTATATTTAATTTCACCGATTCACGTTATTTTCCATATGAAAAGAAAAAGAAAAGTTTTTTGTATAATAATTAATGTTTATGTGACATTTATCTTTTCTTTTTGTTTTGTTTTATAAGAACTTGTGTTGCTCCACTTGAAAGACTGAAGTTGGAATACATAGTTCGTGGTGAGAAGAGGAATATATTCGAGCTCATTAGCAAAATTGCAGCTTCTCAAGGGTTGAGAGGCTTTTGGAAAGGGAACCTTGTAAATATTCTGCGAACAGCTCCATTCAAAGCGGTTAATTTTTGTGCCTACGATACTTATAGAAAGCAGTTGCTGAGGTTTTCTGGGAACGAGGAAACTACTAATTTTGAGAGGTTTATTGCTGGTGCTGCTGCTGGGATTACTGCTACCATTATTTGCCTTCCACTAGACACTGTATGTAGCATTTTGAATTATGATTTCGTAGTTCGTTTTCTCTGTTGCATCCCCCAACTGAATAAAATTGCATACATGTGAAAAGTAAAGCACATACAGCTACAAAATTTATGCATTAATAATGATTGAGAGGTCTTTGAATTATTAGTTTTGTATGTGCTCAACCTCTACCAGTAAGTTTCATCAACCAAAATTAATATTGTGATGTTTACCTGTTTATCTTTTCCAATTTTAGTACTGAATAGCAACCTTCCTGTTATCTTATTTAACAATTGTCTGTCTTCAGCCAAACATTTTAAGCTCTTAAGTTTCCTTTTTCATTTTATTTGGTTAAGGAAACATTTGGACTGGATATGGCATCATTACGAATGAATTATATGGAAGGGGAAAATAATCCTGTTAGTAATTTATCGCTATGCTGATGTAACCGTTGATCCCCAACACCAGCCCCCCACCATCAGTTAATCTTAGTCATTCAGTAAAGCCTCATTTTTTTCTTTTCTTCCTGTCTAGCTAGCTGTGTGCCGGAATATTTTTCTGTTATGTGTGAAGTTAAATTAAAACTAGGAGTTTAACCAGCATAAGGAATTTCTTCTCGACAGGGACATATAATTTTGGTATAATTTAAATAGAGTAATAGATAGAACGATGGGTAATATCGCAAATACAAGGTCGTGTTAGAAGCAGAAATTAATCTCATGTCTTCTTCCAAGTAATTTTATAATGGCCCATGTTATATTTCTAACTAGGACTTATAGGAAAATGGTGCAACATGTGGTAAATTAGTCTGTGTGTATTTGGCAATCAGTATGAATGAGTACCTGAATCGTATAATAAAGATAATTAGGTTTTGTAGTTAATAAAAACTAAAGCATTACCATTAAGCTATTTTTCTGTATATTCACTTTGAAAAAAATACTACGGGGTTTTTTACAGATCCGAACCAAGTTGGTTGCACCTGGTGGAGAAGCTTTGGGTGGTGTAATTGGTGCTTTCCAATACATGATTCGAACGGAAGGATTTTTTTCTCTTTACAAGGGTTTAGTACCATCAATTATAAGTATGGCTCCGTCTGGTGCTGTTTTTTATGGTGTATATGATATACTCAAATCAGCTTATCTGCATTCACCGGAAGGAAAGAAGAGAATTCAGAATATGCATAAAGAGGGTCAGGAATTGAGTGCATTTGATCAGCTTGAGTTGGGTCCAGTACGAACATTGTTGAATGGGGCTATTGCTGGTGCATGTGCAGAAGCTGCTACGTACCCATTTGAAGTGGTGAGGAGGCGACTTCAATTGCAAGTTCAGGCTACTAAATTAAGTTCTTTTGCAACATTTGTCAAAATAGTTGAACAGGGAGGCATTCCAGCTCTCTATGCAGGACTTGTTCCCAGCTTATTGCAGGTATTAAATTCACAACCTCTTGGCATGCACTAATTACTATTTTACTGGACATAGTGGATTTCTCTCTAGGAATCAGGATAATTGTCCTCTGGCTGGTTGACAATCCATTCATATTAATAATTCACTAAATTAGAACTGCTCTAGGTTTCTAATGTACTGATCTAGATTACGGGACATAGAGGGTGATGTTTCTGTTTGCTCACATAATCTAAATTCCATTTTTCATTGTACCATGTGATCACAACTGCTTGTATCCTTCTCTAATTCTTTGAACAAAGTAATGTCTTATTTATAAAATGTTTTGACCATTTGTCTTTGCCCCTGTAACACTCCACAGTGTACGTTTTATATAACAAAAAAACAAACGATTTTATCTGTTTATTGTGCAGGTTTAGATTAGGAATCATAATGAAAGCTGACCAAGATAGAAGAGACCATAACAGAAAAATCTATGTTGCTTTAAGATTTCTTTCCTTTGTTAAATTTGGATATTTAATAGATTTTTTTAATTATTTTTATATAGTTAATAAATTAAAACGACTCTTTTGCCATTTTTTCCTTTTTTATCCCGTACTGCTTAAGGTTGTTTTTAATGGATCATACGATTTTGAATAAATTTCATATTTTAATTTCCTATCATCAGGTACTTCCTTCAGCTTCAATAAGTTTCTTTGTCTATGAGTTCATGAAGATTGTTCTGAAAGTGGAGTAGACACGAATAGACTCTCAGGTATATAAAATGATAAGAAGCTGTAGCATGATCACGGGCGAGCAGCTAAAATAGTTACAGAATGGTAACGATAAATTTTAATTGACAATCGAATTTGATGTCTGCTTTTGAGGGTGAAGGCAAAGTTCAGGTCTACCATCCCGTAGGACCGATCACTGTACCCTTACCATGTGTATTACCAATAGAATTTTTGGATTGAATCTTCAGTCAACATACCCAGGCTACAGCTCTACAAAGTGAAAATATATTTATCCAGTCACTCCCAGATATTGACTCGTATTCTCATTAGGTTTACACAATTTTGTTAGTTTTATTCAATCAGGCACAAATTCTTTATCCTTATCAAGGAGTGCACAAGCAAAGTCCATTTACTTTAGGTTGTAAACTGAAACTTTGCTTATCAATTATTCTTGTGCTTTGCTTGCATTATATCATGTATATGTGAGTGCACGTGATTTTGGGTTTTTGATCACAGAGAAAAAATGTTCGGTTAATTTAGGAGAAAAGAAATCTCTTACTTCTTTGCGCGAACCATTGTGAAACTTCTTCACATGTGAGATTGATTGCAGGGTATACGCTCCCATCAAGAAAGCTCAACAATGCTGATGTGGTGGTTTTTAGCCAGTTAGCGGCCATCAAAATGCACTGCAATGTACAGGAGATGAGGTGCTTAGAATTTAGATATTTGTCTTTCTTTATTTAGGTTTTTATGCCCCATTGATTCTTAACTTTGAGGACAAAAGTTCCTCGAGTTAGTACATGAAGGGCACTACCTTATAAGATGGGTGGGACTGTGAAATATGAAGAAGGTAACATTCCGTAATGGTGCCTGAAGAATTTGGAAACGACTGGATTACAAGGCGGTTTAAAGCTGAGTAGCTTTGATATTCTTTAGAGAGGAGCACCTAACAAACGTATTTTCGAACTCCAATTATTACACCCCTCGAGTGGATGATCTATGGCTTCGCAATCTTCATTGTGTGGTTGAAGGCACGTCATAGATATGATTTATTTCTAGTTTATCAAGATGGGCTAAAGAGCTTTTTAGAGAGTGTACACTCCTTGGGATCAGATTTGGATCCAATCCTTTGAACAATCATTAAGTATTCTCGTCATCCTGTGTGTTCATAGTCTTATTGTACACTGCACTCGAGATTTGAGAGTTGTCTACTCTCCTAGAGATCATCAGATTTGGACCAAACTTTTTGAACAATATGTTTGTGGCTTTGTTAGACTTTGTGCTCGGGACTTATACCATCATGGAGATCAGACCTAGATTTAACCATTAGAGTGATTCCTCGATAGCCTCATCAAACTCTACGCTCGAGGGTTGTGTGCCCTCTTAATATGACAAATAGATCTGACTCTGGAGTTATCCTTTAGTAGTCTTATTGTGCTTGAGGGTTGTGTACCTTTTTGGGATTGGACCTGGATCCAATCTCTTGAGCAATCATTCAGGAGCCTTATCGTGCTCTGTATAAGAGGCTTGGGCTATTGACTCTCTGGAACCAACACTTTCCAGATTTGGTATGGAGTTCGACCCAGTTAACTATAATTTGTCCAACTTAGCAAAGACACAAACTCCTAACCCTAAGGGACAAGAATTGTTATTCCCGAGATCTCTGAAAACTCATATGAGGTGCACGAAACCAATCGCAAAAGATAGGTAATACAACATGCCTTGATTCGGGATGCTTAGGATCATCAACAACCCCCACGGGTACATAAATTGGAGTTAAGGAGTCCAGTGTAGGTTAGGGTTTTCTCCTATTCTCCCAGGAAAATAACAAATTGGTGTGTAGTTGCTGAGATGCTAATGAAGATCTAACAAGTTAGAAAAGGGATTGGGACGATATTGTAGATCAAGAATCTATGGTGATCCTTCTTAATAAGAAGGCTGAATGCTACAGAGATTATAATCTGGTGAGCTTTCTTAGTAAGAAGGCTGAATGGGACAAAGGTTATATGTTCATCACGTTGGAGTAAAACAAGTTGGGGTGCTATAGCTAAGATGATTAATTTACTTAGTTGGGGTTACGAAGACAATTTTTTGAATTCAGACAAAATTGGTGTTCGTAGTGAAGGGACGAGCTATGTGGGATGTTTTTGGAACAATGTGTTAGAAATATTTAATATATATAATTTAAAAATAATATTTTGATGGATTATTAATTTTATGGGTAAATATTATATATGGATTAAATGTTTTTAATTTTATTATGAATTACTATTATACTCTTAATCACCCTTTTTTACTCATATATATATATATATATATATATATTATCTATTTGTATGGAATCAATATACAATAAACACATAAGTTTTATGTTTTATATTATCTTTTAAGATATCGGTGTAAATAAGATTTAGAGATTTTTTGTTTGACTCGATCAATTTGACGTATTATTGTATCTGGAAAGAAAAACTTATATAATTTTGTTTTTGTTTTGTCAAGGCATTATCTCTATAAGAATAGAGTTGTGGGAATTTCAACCCAAAATATTTCTATTTCTTTCTACGTACATTTTTATCTTTTTTATCTTGTACTGTTATTCTTTGTTATAAAAGTTGTTAAGTCTAATCAATATTCTGTTATCTATATTTATGTTTTATTATTATTATTATTATTATTTTATTATTTCTAACACAATGTACCAAATCATTGGAGATTCCACTGTTATACACAATTCAGAATATCGTAGTAATATATTTGAATTCTATGATGCAACTAATGAACATATTATGGGATGATGGTCACGCATGTTAAAGAAGGATCAATGGATGTTAGTATTAGTATTAGCACTGTTAGATATAAGACTCTAAGTAAAAAATATTTGAGTTTTAATCAAACAACTTTTTTAAAGTAAAAATAAAGAATTAAGAAGAACAAAATTAGGGGAGCAAGAGTAGGAAAGGAAATTTTTTTTTTCAGATATTTATAATAATTTTAACAAAATCATCAAAACGTTTACTCATGCTCAATTACATATAGGTTTACAATTGAGTAAGCGGATTTAAAATAAGTCAGTGAGATAATTAGAAATTATTTGGATCTCGATCGACATGCATTAGTTTTCCAAGTAAAATTCATGCATTTTATGTTTTCTTAATATTTTTGTTTCTACAACCATTGAATGCAAGGTCTGTGGGTGTGAGGTCACTTTTATTTTTCACATTTAAATCTTGACAAAAAGAAAGATATAATTTATCTTACAATTTTTACACTTTATCTTACTATTTTTACACTTTATCTTACAATTTATGTATTCTTAATATTTAGAAGAGAGTGAATTTTATTTATTTACTATTTCCATTTTTAGTGATATTACTAATAAATTTTATATGGTTGATGGGTATATATTAAGGGGGTTGATGTGTATAGTAGGAACATGTAAAATTTGATCACGATTGGTCCTTTTAGAATAACTGGTGTGTTTGGGAACGAGACAAAATAAAAGTTGAAATATTTATCCCTTGAAATGTTATTGAATCATTAAAGATATTTCTCTGCCAACTTATTTAAGAGAATACGACTCTCATGACTACTGAGAAAGATTTTTGAACATTTGGTTCTATCTATCTAAATTGAGATTTTCGAATTTTGTTTTTCATATACATAGTAAAATAAGAAGTGAGATAAAAATATAATGTAAAATCATACCACATTAAACTAAGATATAAATATCCTTTCAAATTCACAAAATTTACTTTATATTTTTTATAAATATTTAGATTAATTTTGTACTAGCTTAGTCGGAATAAATGAATTTTCCCGTAATTAATAAAAGAATCCAATAACATATAATTTTGAGTAATATTTACTCATTTAAATATCAAGATTACACCTTCAACTATAATAATAAAATTTTTATTTATCATAATTTTTCTTATTACACAATAATAAAAAAAATATTTTTTAATCATATTTATTTGCCATAAGTAAATAAAATAATAAATATTAAAAATAAGCCATAAAATGGAATAAATGAAATCAATAGACAATTGAAGATAAATATAAATAAATAATAAATAGATAATTAAAATGAGGTTTAAGAAAAAAAACTCATTTATTATTATAGGTGTGGTATTCTTTTACGAGAATATCAAGAGAATCCGAATTTCTATTGTGTGTAGTATTCCTCTTATTACCAAATTGTGTTCTTCTTTTCTTTCATGTAGAGATGTGGATTCAGGTTTATATTTACATCCAATTTAATAATCATTACTTCTTATATTAATTGAACTACCGATATGATAAGAAATTTTATTTCCAATTGCTGATTTAGTTTCGTTCGTTAGCACAGATAAAGTGATATAGTTTTCCGGAATATAAAGAAAAGTAGTGCATGCATAAAACTTGTCCATTATTTATAAGGTTATCGGTAACTACACTCTTGTCCTTTTCAATATCTGGTTATTTCTACAAATTATATTGTTTTAAGTAATTAATGTTACAACCTCATGTTGAATTAAAATCCGAAAATATAAAACCTTAATCTTTATATTATTTCTTCTACGATTTTCCTTGAAAACATGAATTAATATAATAGCAAAATAGTAAATGCGAACCTATAAATAAGTTGTCTGATAAAATGAAATAAAAAATATTATATATATATATATATATATATATATATATA